>Ga0315282_10002094_pt1 | contig 37158 bp, 42 predicted proteins | sample YL17G07_20_MG_FD_203693 | JGI IMG/M metagenome (GOLD analysis project Ga0315282, IMG submission 203693) | Sediment microbial communities from Yellowstone Lake, YNP, Wyoming, USA - YL17G07_20 | ecosystem: Environmental > Aquatic > Freshwater > Lake > Sediment | place: USA: Wyoming | collected... | reverse complement strand
CCAATTATTTCAATTCAGGTAGCAATTTTTCAATCGCTTCTTTGATCTGAAGCCATTCTTTGTTGCTGTGAACAACAAATTTCTGCTTTCTCTTCCACTGGTCTTCTTTCTTGGTCCATAGATAGGTAGCTATTTGTTTTCTCCCGAATGATTCAACTAAGGCAACGGCAAGCCACCATTTTTCTGTCTTGTAGATCGTCAATGGTAGAATTACTTTCAACTTCTCAGATATTGGCATTTTTTCTTCGGACACGGACTTTACCTCGGAGATTCAGTTGTGTGTAACATCTAAATATTTTTAACTGCCCCTGTAAGCTAAAAACCAGCGCAATAATGCTCATCTCGTCAGAAGCATATTCGGTTCTGGTTCTATAATCATCCAACATCATTATTTTTGTGACCATATGATACCAGTGTAGCACTTTTGAAGAATCAGGCCCGAAGCGTTGAGTACTTAAGACAGCATTGAAATAGTGCTCTAGCGAAAGACCTAGTAACGCTACCTCGCAAAAAATAACGTAGAGGCATAAAAAAATGACCAGTTCTGACTGCGAAGCCTTTATTCGTTTGTCTAATGATTTGAAAACATTTGTTGACATAGAGAAATACAGCGACAAGAATTGGTGTGAGAATTACACTGCAGATGAGTATTTTCTCTACATTCTTTGCTGGGCAGGATGGCGAATTGAACGCCAAAAGAAGGTATGGCAAGATGTTAGGAATCGATTCAATGCGTTGGGTAAAGAGCTATGCGCTTTTCAACCTATTGATTTACAAAAACTAAGTGGAGCATATCCGTTACCTTGGCAGAAGATGTGGTTACAGAGACTTGTGAATTATCTTGTCAAAAACTCGTTGAGTGCTCAGACATTCGTTGAAATATTGAGGACGATGGGATATGAAAATGCTCGGGATAAACTACAGGGAATAATGGAGACTGATGGCGAAAAGATAGTTGACTGTTGGCTTAGAGACATTGCGAGACTTGATGCTTTTCCAGTAGACACTCGAATAAGAGGTTTGCTCAGAAAATACGGGATACCAGAAGACAGTAATCTCATAATTCAATGTTGCAAGAAAAACAATACGCCTGTAAGAGCACTTGCCAGAGCGCTTTATGATAATGCGGAAAAACTAAAACGGTGCCAATGAGCACGCGCTTGGTCCAATGAAACAATTGCACAGGGCAAGAAAAAACAACTCAGCAAGCTATCTACTGAGGAACTTTTGGAAGCCAATGAGAATAGCTGTGCTATACCTGATTCAGAAATAAGGAGAATTGACGTTGGTTTACCTTAGGATCTACCTGCTTATGGCAAAATTAAAGAGCACCTTTAACTTTTTGAGAGATACATGAGTGGAGATAAACAAATTGACATTCTGAAGGACGAATGCTACGACCTTTTCAAATTCAAAGACAATCCTGTTGGATATGAAAAAGCTGTGATCAAATTAGAGCAAAGAGTAACGGAACTCAAGCTGAACCATATTATCGAGCCGCTTCAACTATCGTTTTTATTGCTAACTCATGTACAACCTTTGCTCGCATATTCAGCAGAATTTAAGAAAGCTGTTGATAGGCTCTTCAAAGTCAAGAAGACGTCTTTCTTTTTTCAGCTTCCAGAGTTGGTTGGGTTTCCTGACAACTATCAGCTGGGTCATGGAAAGTTGCGGAATTTTGATTCGCTTCCTGCAGTTGTAAGAGATTTGGCAGTAAGCTTGACCAAAGGCAGGGTGGGAAAAGTGAGGACAGAGCTGGAAAGGATTCAGACTGCATATCTCCATGAAATGAACATACCTGTAGATCCCAACACTGGGTGCTGGCTTGAAATAAACAAGTCCGGCATAAGCAGTTTCATCGTACTCGAGAGCGCCCTTCAAGCTGCAGAAGAGTCGCTAGACATACTTCGTATTCTCCGCCCGCACATCCGAGTTCCTTTGCCACAATATATTATCTCAAAAAATGCAGATGATAGAAAAGCCTCGTTCGAGGCTCTGAAGATTGAATTGTACAGGTATCACTTCGATCAAGAGGAGCAAAAATTGATTAATAGACTCAATAATCTCGTTGCCAATCCTCGCTCTGACTTAGAGAAGCGGGTGCTTAATGCTCTTCATTTCTATAGAATAGGAAGAAACTTCTCACCTGAAGATCAAGAACTCTTCTACTATGTTGCTGCTATAGAAAACTTGGTGATTGGCAAAGACGATAAAGACGTTCTTAAATGGAAATTCTCCGAAAAAGCAGCGTTCTTGTTAGAAGATGATTTGAGCCGAAGGCTGGAAATGGTAGCCAAACTCAGAAACTTGTATGACGCAAGATCAACTATAGCACACGGGAGTATGTCGCGAGGCGAAACCAGAAATGTTCCGATAGCAAGAGAATGCCTAGTCAGAATCATTACGGAAATTTTGGAACTTATCGACAAAAGAGGCCTTCAAAGTGTATCTCCAATGGCCACCAAAAATAGCTCATTGGATGAATACATTGATCAGATCAAATACTCAGGCAAACCTCAAGGAGGACAAAGAAGTGCAAATAGCACCGATGCCGATAGCTGAGTCTGAATTGAGCGCAAGCTATAATTCCTAGGCTATGGCGCGCTGTGATTAATTGAAACTGGCAAATCCAAATTGTCAAAGTGTGGCGATGTTTTGGGACTTAAACCCATTTGGGTTCTAATCCCCTAGAGGCCAAAATGCTTTTGGGCATTAGTCCAAAGTTTTTTTCAGATCCACTCTTCCACATAAGTCATTGGATTGTGTCTGTTTGTGCGCTAAAAATGGAGAACGGATAGGTTTAGACTTACGTTTAAATCTTACAAATCGATATGGTTCGGCTCTGTCGCATAGGTTTCATCAATCACTAATACAAATTTCTGTGATAGTGTTTGAAAGTTAAATGTATTTTTGTGGTACGTGATACGAATTATTAATGCACAATACTCTTCTTCACTATGCTATCAATAACATCACAGAACTCCTTTGGGATTTTTAGTTTGTTCTCAATTATTTTTTCTGCAACGTACCTTCCGCATATTACCTTACTCTTCTTTCTTCCTGCAAGCTTTCTACCCTCTTTTAGAAATCCTTGGTATCCATCTCGTTCAAGAATGCCTTCGAAGTCGGAAGGCAAAACGTAAACGTCATACTTTAAAGCTACATCTCCAAGTTCCTTGAAGCAATCATCATGATAGGTCTCTTTTCGCCGTCGAGTATCAAGGGTTTGTATTCTCGACTCCATTTTTTCAATGATTTTGAGATCTTCTTTCTTTAAAAGTTGTCTTAAATTATAGAATATTGCACTAGTTTTGATCGACTTTCCCTTTATTTCGATGCTTTGACATACATCCATTAAAGCATCATAATCATGCAAAACCAAATATGGAAAATCAAATGCTATGAGTATTCTAATGAATATTTCACAAAATTGGCCTCCTGCCTCAATTACAGATATCCCATATTTGTCAAAATCCTGATTCCGTGATTTGGAGAAAATTGGCATAGCGCCTTTTTCTGTCGGTCCTTCAACAATCAGCACAGCTCTTGAAAAGAAAAATTCTCTTGTGTCTTCATCTAGATGTCTACTTAACCTCTGCCTTTCGCTTGATTCTAGAGATCCGCCAAGTTGCTTTACAACAGTTTTTCCGCCTTTCTCTTTAACAACTAGTACATTATCCAGTTTCTCCGGTTCAATAAATATAGGAGAATGAGTGACAATCAAGAACTGGTTGTTCGCAGATCTTTCTTTTAGTATGTTTTTCAATAATCTTATTGTGTGATGATGGAAATGAAGTTCAGGCATATCCATTCCAAAGCACATACTTTCGAAAGAGAATAGGTGTGTCAACAGAATCACGATCTCCCATATTCCTGCTCCTACAAATGAAACTGGAACTTCATATCCTACCGTTTCTTTGACAACCATGACTTGTGGAGTCTCACCAGCAGGCTTTTTCACTTCTAACTCGAGACTAGGAAACAAATTTCGGAATTCCTGCTTTATTCTCTTCCATTTGTTACGTTGAGTTTGGTTACCATTCTTGAGATTAGCAAGAACATCTGCTACAAGTGCTCCGTCATATGACTCGAAAACACCTTGATTTGATCCTGATGGGCATTGTCGTATTTCCAAAAAGTTCTTGACATTTTGATCGAACATATTGCGAAGGATCTCTGATACGTTTGTTCTGAAATGAATAACCTTCTTCTTATCCTTTGAAACAAGTTCCTTCTTCATCAGTTCTAAAAGAGGCAGGTTGTTATCTGGATCGAAAAATTTTTTGACAATGTCATCCCATTCAACTGTTTGATAGCTTCCCCCAGCAAAATTCGATAACAAGTAAAGATGATCACCGCGAACCCAGAAATCATGAAACTTTACGATGTGATCACCCACTTTGGATGAATATTCTAACTCAAAAGCATTTTTGAGTTCTGATACAATCTTTCGAACATGTTCAGAATCTCTACTTCCTATTAAAAGGTTGGTGGTGAAATACTCAATCTCTTTTTCATTGAGTTCTATACTTGCTGTTACTCGAATTTCTCTGTCTGTTTCCCCTTTATGGAAGTCTTCGTGAGTCAGAGCGCGTTTGCTTTTTAAAAGTTCCAAAGACTTTAGAATGTTAGATTTGCCCACATTATTTTCGCCGACAAGTATGTTAATTCCGTCACCGAATTTGAGGAGCGAAGGCGTTTCAGCGAAGGACCTAAAGTTTTTTATTTCTAGAGCTTTAATTCTCATAAATGGTCCCTTAGATTCTCCTTTTCAAATGTGTATATATTGAATATTTAAACCCTAGTTTAAATTTTACAAATCAACATGCATCAGTTTTCAATCATAAGCAGAATGGACATCCGAGAGTTCGAATCTCTCCCGGGCTACCAATGCTGACGTGTGTGTGCAACGAGGCTTAGCCCCTCTATTTGGGTCAAATATGATGGTTGAGGGGGAAAGGGAGCACATCATGATTTGCTCTTGCATTTTTTTCGTGTTTTGAGACGGACGTTCCAACACTAGTTTGAACCCGCATTTGAAGCTATCCGGGCTACCATAAACCCCAAGTCAAGGCGACGTTCAAACTCTCGTCCTTGTGAAATTATCCTGAGGATTTTATCATCAAAGGGATTGATTCTGCTTAAGTTTAAAAGTTCACGCTTTCATATAATCAACCATGGAAGAAAGACATCGCAAATTGAAGACGATTGCTGAAAAGGAAATGGAAGGAGTAAGTCCTGCCCATGACATCAACCATGTAATGAGAGTCTACAACCTGTGCCTAAAATTGGCCAAGTATGAACCAACTGTTGATTTAGACATCTTAAAAACGGCAGCCTTGCTACACGACATCGCAAGGACTAGAGAAGACAAAAGAGGTCACACCCATGTGATGGATATAGATCATGCCGTTCTTGGTGCCGAGATGAGTGACAAAATCTTAAGAGAGTTAGGTTATCCAGAGGAAAAGATAGAACATATCAAACATTGCATCGCTGCCCATAGATTCAGAGGAGGAAATCCGCCAAAAACAATAGAAGCAAGGATTCTCTCCGACGCTGACAAGCTGGATGTTTTGGGAGCGACAGGAATTGCAAGATCATTCACGATTGGGGGAGAATGTGGTCAGAAAATCTATTCCGACACTCCCATAGATCAGTACATCGAAGAAAATCTTGTTGGCGGAAAATCTGACGGACGAATTATAGATCCATCAAAGCATGCTTCAAACCTCGAATTCGAAACAAAATTCAAACAAATTCCAGATAAACTGTATACTCGGAGAGCGAGGGAGATTGCCAGAGAAAGACTGGAGTATATGAGGCAGTTTTTTGAAAGATTAAAAAGCGAAATAGACGGACAATTGTAGACTGAAGCAGGCGCTATCATGACAGAAGTTAATGGAGTTATCTTCGATGCAAGCGGAACATTGATAGATGATCTTTTCTCTGTTTGGCAAACTAATCTAAAAATTTTTGCGTACATGGGTATTCCTTCCATGGCTCTTAACGATTTTAAGGAGAGATTCACACTTCCATATTGGAAGTTTTATAGGTCGCTAGGAATTCAAGAAAATAAGGCAAAAAACGAAGCTAATACATTGTTCAAACGGTTTTATGCTGAATTAAGCGGTGTTGTAAAACTATTTCCTGAAGTTACGAGCACAATCGATGATTTAAAACGAATTTCTATGAAACTCGCGATAGTCTCTTCAATGCCGAAAGATTATCTTATTCTGCACCTTAAGAAGTTTAACATTTATACTTACTTTGACGTCATAATTTCGGCAGAAGATTGTGATGAATCGAAACCATCCCCAAAACCCATACTGATTTGTGTTTCAAGACTTGGATTAAGTCATTCCCATGTGGTTTATGTTGGTGACATGGAAGAAGACATTATTGCAGGGAAGAAAGCAGATGTAAAGACTGTTGCAGTTTGTAGAGAAGGTAGTTACCATCGAAGAAAAAAATTGGAAAAAAGAAACCCAGATTTCATGATTGATGACTTACGTGAACTTCTGAGAGTTATTAAACAGATAGATTCGCAAAGATGAACACGCTTGCGCGCGTTTTTTTACCTAGGCAATTTGAGCAAAAATGGCGCCTGCTAAGACCCTTTAATTTTCGGATATTGATACGATCCTAATATCCAAAAAAGGGAGTTCAGACTCTTTGGTTGAGTTTCTGCATTTTCTTTTCTAACGCCGTTTCAATACTAACGTTCATGCTTTTTGCAAGAAGAAGGGTTGTGATTATTACATCAGCAAATTCCTCTGGCAGATTCTCTTTATCGTGGTTATCCAACTTTTGTTTTCTCTGCAGTGAGTTATAGGCCAGCACCTCTTCACAGAGTTCTCCAAACTCCTCACCTAACTTCACAGTTCTAGCAAGAATCACTTCCTCGCGGTTGGAATAACTACGATACCTTTTTTTCAGTTTTTCATCTTCAATTTCTATAAACCTCAACAAATCTCTTAGTTCCATAAGCATTAGCTCCTAACTTCTAGGATTTTTGTCGAGTATCCTAGGTTCTGTCCATTCTTCTCGTAGAATGCTGTAGATGTAGCCATCGGACCACTCTCCTTTGTTAAAGGCTGATTTTCGGATTGTGCCTTCTCTTACGAAGCCTGCATTTTCCAAGACTTTTTGCGAAGCTTTGTTTCTTACGTCAGTTCCTGCCTGAATCCGCACAATGTCCTTGGAGAGAAACAGGTAATCCACTATTATTTGAACAGCCTCGTTCCTTAGGAATCATAAAATAGCCGATTTCCACGAGTCTTGAAGGTTGAACAACCCAATGCATCATGTAACCTATTTTTGTGCCATCTTTTTTCTCAATGATGAAACGTGTTCTTTCAGTCATGAGCGCTAACGGTCCGGGGTTGTCAAACTCTTTCATTATTTCTGCTTTCGACATTTGTTTTACAGAAACGTAAACATTAGAATCTAAATCGTTGCGTAGTTGAACGATGAAGTCTACATCTTCTCTCTCCATAAGCCTCAAATTCACGTTCTTGCCTTGAAGCAATTACAATCGCCTACCCAAACAGTTGACTCGACTCGCGTCACTTAAAAAAACTTTCCTTTAGAAAGTCAACTAAAGCTTTCGGAGACAAGACACCATTTATCAAGTCCATTAATGGGGGGTCATCCACCGGGTGCATGACGTATATGGATTTGTTCTTTGCATAGGCACATCCTATGTCAATGGACACGCTCTTACCGATGTAACCTTGCGGATTAACGACGTAGATGACATCTGCATCATCGACTTTTTTCAAGCATCCCAAGATCCCGCGCCTGTCCATTTCCTTTGATATCTGAAACTGGATGTTCTCCTCCTTAAGCATATGCTCCAAGGCCTCCATCTCACGTATGAACCTGAAACTTCCACAAACATACAGCCTTTTCATAAAATCCCTCTGAACTCGTGATCAAAGCTCATAGCTCCTGCAAAATCTTTTGATATGACCTTCTAATAAAACTCTCTCTTGTGTCTCAGACGGACAAGGAAGTGGCAGTTCTAATAGAAGATCGATATGCGTCCAAAAAGGGATCTAGAAATATGTTTGCGTCGATATCCAACCTAAGCCGCGCACAAGTGTCCTCAAGACTTCTCTCGCCTAGAAGCATTATGAAGCTGTTCATTCTCACTTTTGAGATGACATTATATCAGAAGGATCGAAAGTTGCCTAGCGCACCATAACATGACTGCGAAAAAGTGTCGAGCTCTCGGGTGAATAGTCAAAACACTAGTAAAACGTAGCCTTTTCAATCGCGAATAAGCTAGTTTTTACTCGCAAATCGATAGTATGCAGAAAAAGTTTGAACCGAGAGTTTGAAGCTATCCCGGGCTACTTAAAAAGCTATGATTTAGATACGATTTACAGTCTAAACCGCTATGTAAACTCGGCATAAAAAGAACGCGCGCTAAACCCGCGCACAGCTATGTAAGTCACCGCCTACGATTCAGACAATAGCAGGAGGTTTGTCTTTTCTAGTTTGCCATTTTACTATTGCAAAACTTGATATAGCAACCAGTAGGGCTCCGAAGAGTATAGAAATCCAATTGGAGCCTATTGCCTCAAGATTTGCCAATATTTCGCTCCAATACATCGCAAACCATATGATGCACAAGAGACCGCCCGCTATGATGAGGGGGATTTTCAAAAAGCTAAGTTTCTTCAAAGACCCAAGCTGCGTTTTCCCGAGAGGTGCTTCTTGGTCTCTTCTGTCAAGCTCTCCAGCGAAAAAAAGGGCCCCTACAGAAAAGTATCCGATAATGTGTGGAACACATTTTGCAAGATTATTTGAAAAGAGACCAAGATTCGAGAAATCTGGAGTCAGCAACCAAACTAGTATAACCGCGATGGCGCCGCAGAGGAATCCACGGTCTAGCAAGCTGCTGTTTAGTGCTGGTCCGTAGACTCTTCTCCACGGACTTTCAGGTTCAGGAAGGTCTGGTTCTGGGTATTCTATCACAGCGTTTAGATCTTCCTGATAGAAGTAGATCCGTTCATTTGGGTCAAGAGGCTGTGGCTCCATATTAGCATTATACATCCCACGTTTGACTCCCCTTGATAGCGGGAAGAACCATTCGCATCCTCGATCTTTTGAAGTGGTAAACGAATCTAGTAACATGTGGAGGAATATGCCGAGTGACACGAAAGGGCTAACGAGATAAGCCAATGCAATCACAAACACATTATGAAATAACGCTCGGTGATATTGTTCATCTCGATACGCTTTCATTGGAACAAACCAATATTCTCTGTCTAGATCAGGTATGAGCGTGCCCAGGCTTACCAGCAGAGCGATTTCGGGGCGACCAAAGAAAACCAACCCTATTGCAAAACCAAAGATGGCATGAGTCGGCAAGTCCAAGTTAAATCACACCGCTTACACACTCGGCAATTAATCCTTTTCTATCTTTCGGGACTAACACCTGAAATGGTTTAGACCTCTAAGGGATTTATACCCAAAAGGATGGCTGCTAATACAACTTTGCGCATATTTTTTATACGTAATAGTATGGTTATCTTATGGTGAGGAGGAGTGTTCAATTCCAGAAATTACTGATGAGCCGCCCAAGGAGATTAAAGAAGAGTTAGCCTTATTGTGCGCCACACTTGACGAAGATGTTCCTGCCAAGATTCCTGATCGTAACTTGCTCATCGCTACTTGGAATTTGCGAGGCTTTGGTGACCTTACCGAGAGTTGGAAATGTCAGGAGAATGACTGCCCAAAACGAGACCTGCATGCCCTGCGTTGCATCGCCGAGATTGTCTCCCGCTTCGACGTGATCGCCCTTCAAGAGGTGAAAAGTAACCTCAAATGCCTGCGCCATATGCTCAAAGTACTCGGGTCAGATTGGGGACTGATTTTGACAGACGTGACCAAAGGCGAACCAGGCAATAGCGAGCGTATGGCATTCGTATTTGACACTCGCAAGGTACGAATTTCTGGCTTGGCGTGCGAGCTCGTCGTCCCTAAAGAACAACTGGACAAAATTGGTTCAGATGCCCTCAACAAACAATTTGCACGCACGCCTTATGCGGTCAGTTTCCGGTCAGCAGGGAAAACCTTCATTCTCGTTACGTTACATGTTATTTATGGAAAAGACGCTGAGGAGCGTGTTCCTGAACTTAAGGCAATTGCGGAGTGGCTTGCTGAATGGGCCAGAGACATTAATGGTTGGGACCATAATCTAATTGCGCTCGGTGACTTCAACATAGACCGAAAAGGGGATAGGCTGTATGATGCCTTCACATCAACTGGGCTATATATCCCAGAAGATCTACAAAAACTTCCACGGACAATCTTTAGCGATCCAAACAAGCCAGACAAGAACAAATTCTACGACCAGATCGCGTGGTTCACTGGAAACGATAATACTCCAGCGTTATCACTGAAATTTGCGCGAGGAGGCAATTTCGATTTTACCAAAATAGCATTGAAATCGCTAAACCTCACAAAGCAACAATTGTCTTACCGTATCTCTGACCATTATCCATTGTGGGCTGAATTTGAGGTAAGGGAGTAGATAGAAAACTCGAATTGCTGTTCGGATTTTTCTGGCTAAAGATCTCGAGCTCTCGTCTACATAGCGAAAATGCGAGTAAGATATAGCTGCTTTGATAGTGCTTTGCCTATTTTTTACTCGCAAATTGATAGTACACAGGAAAAGTTTGAACCGAGAGTTTGAAGCTATGCCGGGCTACCACTACATGTGTAATAGAATACTCTCCCCATTTAGCGCGCGCGCGAACGCAAGCTTGGACAGGCTTACAAACCCGATCAAAATCTGCGGCTTTCACGATGCAGACTAAGTTTTACCTGTTTTGGAAGAGCAACAAAGCGAAGCTGTCAATGAGCTACGGGGCTGAAAACCCAAACATCACAGCTTGCGAAAACGGTAGAATAGAAAAAAGGTGGGGCTATGGCTTGTACCAGCCGAAGTTGCCATAAAAGGGTAGACCTTTTAGTGTTTTTTTAAAAAAAACAAAAAATAGAGGAGATAGAGAAGAAAGAACTCTAATTCCCGCCTCTCTACTGACGGGCTTTTCTCCTTGCCCAGTCCAATGAGATAGATGGAACCATTATTCTTGTGAAATGCTCTAAGATGACAGACATTCTCATGGATTTACTTATAATGGGGCCATTCGCACCGAATCATCTTTCGCAAAAAGCTTGATCGAAACCTACAGCGTATGGACATACTATTCTATGTTTTGATATTTTTCCATCTTTCGAATGCTTGTAGTAACCCGCGAGTCTAATGCTGTAATCGCTCAATGAACCAGCAAGCTCATTTCGAGATTCTTTCCACCATGAGCGTTGTTTAGCCTCATTTATTGCGACTACAATTTCTATTTCAGTCTCCAACATGCTTTTCTCGTCAGATTCACTCAATCCAGTTATCCCTTTATTGTTCCCGAATTGTGGGTGTGAATGAAAATAACCAAGTTTCTGTAAATGCACCAGTTTGGGAAGTGCCTCGTTCACTTTGAGTTCTTTCCGCCAGTTCGACCTGACTTCACTGAAGGTTCTCTTTGCGACAGTTTGGAAGGGTATCGCGTGCTCGACAATTATCTGCCCTTGTGTCTGAGTGCCCAACAAAGCACCAAGGCATTCTTTCTTGTAGACTTCTACTGAAGAAAGGACAATCCCGATAAAAGCCTTGTCGGTGAGCAATATTTCCATTTTTCCATACATAGATCCAAACACATGCCTTTGGTTTCCATTTCCAGTTCCCTTTTTTGATGTAAATTGCTTATAATTCTTGTTCTTGAAACACAAAAAAGCGCACAAGTCAAAGCGCTTGTGCCGCCTGCACTACTGTAGCAACACATGGGAAAGTCGTTGGCAAAGATGGGTAGATTCAAATTTATCGATTGAACAGCATATACGAGAGTAAGACGATGGATGCGATGGGAATTCTGGAAAACAACAGGAATCCACTACACAAACAGGCTGCTATGCCTGCTATTCAGCAAAACCAACATGAACAACCTGAGCACCTGAGATATAGTCATTGTGAAAGGTTTCTGCCTGAGAAAAGCATACGAACTAGCACCAATGAATTCAGCGTTTTATTTGCAAAAAACGAAATGTAAGCTATGAGAATCGCCTGCCCCCTTGGGATCTACAGATCACCTTACTTCTGCCACATCAGAAGCTGGAACAAACTGACGGAGGAAGAACTTTCTCGTATGAACGAATTGACGAAAGTATTCTCCGGGCAGCTTCCTCCTTTTTTGTTCATGCTAACTAAATATGCTGCGCTAAGAATTGATTTTTCGCTCCAACTGTTTGATTGAAGAACTAAGAAGACATAAAAGAATTCAAAACGTCAATAAGCTTCTCTTTCAGTTCCTTATAGAATTCAGTATCCAGTTTTATCTCGTTGAGTGTTATCCTGTCTGCAACTGATTTGGCCAATGAAGACGGCCTCCGGCGCTTGGCTAGAGGAGACGAGGTTCAGCGCTGGTTGATTCCTTACTGCGACGTTTTCATTGGAACTGCTTGCTGCATTGAGCACGCTTTGATGCCACAGATCAAATGGGAACTGGCGTTAGGTTGCGGTCTTCATCTACGATCTTCTCTCTCAGCCTCCTACTGGAGTACTGCGAATCGGCTACTAGCATCTTCACTTGTCGTCTAGTCGCTTCTAGAGCTTTGTCGAGGAGTTCATCGGCGTGTTTCTTCTCGTTCTGGTTTGCTGGAGCCGCAATGAACGCTAGGGGAAGCTCAGATTCTGAATCAGCTGCTACATGCACCTTATATCCGAGTGCGTAGGTCTTTCCGCTTCTTCCAACCCTAGCCTCGGGATCCGAATACCCCCGAGAGTCGTCGTGTGGATCACGCTTGCTGTAGGCTTTGATGAAGGCGGCGTCCATAACCACAGTTTCACCATTGACCACTCCGCCATCCACAAGCTCGTCAATCATCAAGTTCATGATCCTCTCTAACCTTTCCGGTCCAACCCGCTTTCTGAACCGAGTTAGCTGAGATGGATGGTAGGGTTTCTCTTCGTCTTCAATGTCGCAGATCATCCTCAATTCAGGGTCGTTCCACAACCGTCTGTACAACTCCCTGTCGCTAGGTATCTGTCTAAGCCTCTTAACGATCAAAGCCTTGAAGATGCCAATAGGATTTCTAGGAGGCCTGCCAGCACCATCCTTACGGTACGGCTCCCAAACCACCTCCTCGATGTCATCTAAGTCCAGCTTGGATAAGATAGAACACGAACACTCACCTTTCCTCATGCCTGATCATAAACATATAAATGTTAACTCTCAGAATTTAGCAACGGCCTAGCGCGCTTTTGTTTTGGTTCCTTCTCCAATACTGTAAGCTCTTCTATCCTACTTAAAATTCAAACTGTTTTTTCAAGGACTCTTTTAGTTTCACTTTATCCTTCAACTCCTCATTACCTATTTCAGCCACATCTACATTGCCTTGAGCTCTTAGGGATTTAAGTGAAGGATATTTGGCTTCAAGGTCTTCCAAAACTGTGTAGATAATGTTTTCTGCATATTCTTTGGTCCAACTGTCCTTAGAGGTTTTGACACATACAATACAAATGTCCAAAAGGTTTGGAATTTTTGCAGATAGGTAGATGTCGGCAATAGCTTCACCTTCTGTTTCAGTATACCAAACTTCATAAACATCTACTTTCTTATACCGTTTAGTCTCAGCCCAGAGATCAGGGTAATAGTAGTGCGTATACGTATGGAAAGGAATCCTGATGGGCTCTCTCCTGTCAAGGTATGCAAATATTCTATCTTTAGAATAGTGAGGATACTTTTCGGCCAATTCCTTTAATGCTTTCACAACATCATCATGCTTGCTCAAGGTTCTATTTCACCACCATTACTTTATTATGTTTAGAATGCTCTTTTAAATTGTATGCGCATGCGCGCGCGTCCACAGATGGAGTCTTGATCCCAAGTTGAGGTTGAAAATAGAAAAAGTTGATGCTCTGGCCAGACAGAAACTTGAGCAGGAGCGCTTGAAGAAAGAGAAGGAACAGATTGAAAAGGAGAAGTCGCTCTTGCCGGGGCTGGTTCAAGAATGCTTGGACTGGGCCAGAAAAAACCAGCTCAGAAGAGTCACAAAGTCAAACATCGACTATTTCATTGTGGAGAAAAACCTAGGCCTAAGTAAGATCAGTCGTGTCGCATTATACAACCAGGTAAATATCAAACTGCAAAAACCTTGAAAAATGGCGAGAGGTTGACTTGACTAAACTCACTTTTTATGGCGGAGTCGATGAGATCGGCGGCAACAAGATCCTAGTGCACGATAGAAAGACAAAAGTATTGTTTGATTTTGGTCAGTCCTTCAATTTTGGTGCAGAATACTTTACAGGCTGGCTTTCCCCGCGTGCAATAAACGGTTTGGGAGACCACTTCGAATTTGGTTTGCTGCCAAAGATTCGAGGACTCTATGCCAAGGAGAAGCTGGTCTTCACCGATATTCCATACTCGGAACCAGAAATTGACGCGATTTTTCTGTCGCACGCCCACTTCGACCACGTGACTCACATTTGCTTCACCGACCCTCAGATTCCGGTGTACCTTGGTGTTGGTGCCAAACTGTTTCTTGAGTCGATGGAAGAGACGAGCAGCTTCTGCGATTATGGAAACCACGATTACAGGACTTTTCGCACTGGAAAGAAGATCAAAGTGGGTGACATTGAAGTGGAACCGATCCACGTTGACCACTCTATTCCAGCAGCGTACGGTTTCATCATCCATACTTCTGAAGGATCTGTCGTTTACACTGGCGACCTCAGAATGCACGGTCCAAGAAAGGATCTGACAGAGGATTTCATGGAGAAAGCCAAGGGCTGTGAGCCGATTGCCTTGATCTGTGAGGGAACGAGAATGGTCAAAAAAGAGAAACGAAAGAACTACTCTGAGCTGCAAGTTCAACGGTTGAGCAACAGGATAGTTTCTTCAACAGACAAGATGGTCTTTTCCATGCGTTACAGTCGGGACCTGGATAGATTTCGGAGTTTTTACAAGGTTGCTAAGAAGAACGGTAGAAGGATTGTTGTTTCACCCAAAACAGCCCATTTGCTCAGTAAGCTCTTGGACGACGAACATCTCGACCTTCCTGATCCATTGAAGGACGAGGACATTCTTGTTTATTACAAGCGGAAAAAGTCTGGCGAGTTCGATGAAAAGGACTACTATGGGTGGGAGCGAACGTTCATGGATAAGATGGTGACGCACGATTTTGTCCACAAGAACCAACGCAAGCTTGTTATGGACTTGGACTTCTATCAGTTCGCAGAACTAATAGACATTAAACCGAAACCAGGTAGCCAATTCATACATAGCATGAGTGAACCGTTCAGCGAAGAAGACATTGAGGATCAAGTTATGCACAACTGGATAGACCATTTCAAAATGCAGTTTCATCAGTTGCACGCTTCAGGTCACCTAAACAAAGATCAAATAGTAGATTTGATTAACTACATCCAGCCTAAGCGAGTCTTTCCAGTGCACACTGAAAACCCACAACTGTTCAAGAACTACTGTAAGAGCGTCGAGACAATAGAATACGGAAAAGAGTGCATTTTGCGGTAGATTAAGCGCGCGCGGCTTGTCACGTCGAAACAAGAAGGACGTAGCAGCAGAGGTTTTGAAAGAAATTGTTAAGTCGCCCAGCATCGCGCCGAGCAGAGTATTCGCCAGAGCAGGCATCAACTATTTCTTTGCAAAAACCCTAGTGGACAATGACTTGATAAAATCCGAGAAAATAGGAAAGAGACACACCAAAGTAAGCATTACAGACAAAGGACGGACATTCTTGACACACTACCGTGTCTGCAACGAACTCTTGCCCTCTTAGCGTGCGCTTAATCTCCTTGCCGCTTAGACTCAAAGCCCTCCCTACTGTTAGTTCCTTCTAAAAATCAAAGTCTTTTGAAAGAACAAGAAAGCATGAAACTAAAAGTTTCTGCAGCGACTTGTCGAAGGGGCAAAACTTTTTAAGAACTCGGAAGAAATCAATGAACGTAGTTTCAACTAGAAAAAGGTGAACACGGCGTATGCCCTCGTTTAAACCCTCGGTAAATGAGGCACGGGAATTTTTGGAGATATCTAGTGATTTTGGGAACCCAAAGGAGATCATCAGAGAAGCTATCAGCAATAGTTTTGATGCAGGTGCTGATAAGATTGATATATCAGTCTTCATAGACAAATCCTCAGGTGAGGACGAGCTAGTAGTTACAATAAAAGACAATGGAGAAGGTATCCAAGAGGAACAGCTGAAAGAGTTTTTTGGTTTGGGTTTTTCGAATCGTGTGATAACAGATGCTCTTGGCAACAAGATATCTGATGCGATTGGGGAAAAAGGGCACGGAACCAAGGTCTATTTCAACAGCAAATGCATTGAGCTTGAAACCGTTCGGGATGGAAAGCACATTAAAGCAGTATTTGATTCTCCAAAAAAGATACTGCGAGGAGGTCAGATTCCAGAAGTGAAATATGATGTCACTCCGACCTCCGCGCCACATGGTACAACAGTCACAGTCCACGGTTACAATGATAATATCCAGAGTGGCTTTGGTCACGAAGAGCTCAAAGATTATATTTATTGGTGCACGAAATTTGGTTCTTTCGAGCTAGAGCTCGGTATTACAAAGTTTAAGGATGTAACCATTTGGCTGCAGGGCCTAGGGTGGAAAGAATCTGTAGGCGAGCCATTGAAATTTGGTCATCTTTTCCCTGAAGTTGTCACAGATGTTCGATCGTTAAGAAGCAAAGACAAGATATCTCCTCTCGATTACTACGTTGCGCGTTGGGTCTTTCCTAACGAGCCTTTGATAGGTATGCCAGGAGCCAAACTCGATTTTGTATTCTACATCGAGGGTGACGAGGCAAAAAGGACATATAATAAAATGATCCATAAGCCATACGATTACTGGCGTCCAGGGCAGTATCTGGTTCAGGACCGGTACGGTCTCTGGCTTTGCAAGGACAGCATCCCAATCGAACGACGGAACTCCTTAGTCGCTGAACGTTCGGAATGGACAAAGTATCATGCCTTTGTCAATTGCCAGGAATTTCGTCTGACTGCGAACCGCCGCGATGTAGGTAATACTCCTCCTCAAGTCATTAAAGCGACAGAGGAAACTGTCAAAGATCTGTTTGAAAGACGCATAAAGCCTTCGACAGAGTTTCAAAAGTATCGTGAGGAACTCGAAAAAGAAGAGAGAGAACGGGCTATTGAAAAAACCACAGAGAGGGAAGAATGGGAGTTTGACCGTAGATCAAAACTCGCAGCCACGGCGAAGGTGGCAAGGGTTGACAACATTGAACTACACGAACCACGTCAGGAAAGCGGGGTTTTCAGTCTAGTACTTCAGCTTCTTGCGGTCAAACCGGAACTCTTTGACTTCAAAGTGATTGACTATGACTCTTCAATGGGTTATGACCTTCTAGTTACTAAGGACTACGCCCTGGAACTTGAGAGAGCATCTAAGCGATTCGTGGAATTGAAGTTCGAGTTGAAACGAGATTTCAACCATACTTTCAAGAAGCTGGCAGAAATCATCTGCTGGGATACTAAGCTCTCTAATGAGGATGACGTGCACGACATCGCAGGCGCCAAGAGGACGATGAAAATAACTCCTCCGGAAAAGGAGACCTCAAACTGCCACACTAAATACATGTTGATTTCTGATACTGAGCCGCATAACATAGAGGTCATTGTGCTGAAAGACTTTCTCCGTGAGCGTCTCGGACTAGAGTTCAGGCCTAGAACTAGGGACAGTTAAAAAATATAGTTAGCGCGCTACGACTAAACATCAGGGAAAAAGGACGAACATCCCTGCAGCACTACCGCATCTGCAACGAACTCTTCCCATGTTAATGTTGAACACTCGCGCAACGTCTGCGTGGTTGAATGAGGGGCATCATAATCGTGACTTCGAGGAAGTTAGGACTCTCTGATCAGCTCCGATAACCTTTTCTCCAACTTCAGTTCTTCCGACGGAAATTAAGCTCGGTTTCAAACAGTTATACATTTCCGACCTTTCTCGCCCTCTTCAGGCATTCTTCAGTGACACGCGACGCAACGATGAACAATAGCGCGCGCGAAGAAATGAAGAGGCGTTCTTAGAGAGGGATTTCTTTTTCTACGAGTCCAACTTTAGGAATGTGATAGGGACAATAGCTGTCATCAAGACTATATTCGTGACTGCATTTAGGACAGATTTTGATTCTTCTCGTTGCAATACCTTCCCAATCAATTTCCTCTCCACATTTACGACAGACTAGAGGTCTGTCTCTAATTGACCTAAAAGGTTCAAACGCATAACCACATCTTGGGTTTCCACAGCTATACACAAGACGACCATGATATGCACTTCCCAGAAAGAAAGCTGTCTCAAGCACTCCAGACAAAGCAGTCAAAGTAGGGTTTTTGAGTTTATCCACTTCTCTTGTGATGCCCCAAATAGTAGGCTTGAATTTCATAATAATCACTTTCCTATACTCAAGCCTACTTTATAAACTACTACTGCCTAATTACTAACTACTACTTAACCAAACGCTAAGAATTATGAATCAAGAACATAGAAAAAAACGAAGGATTGAAAGAAGAAGAAATGAAATGTCCTTTTTGTGAGTATGATTTGCTTCTGGAATCAAGTCTCAAAATATTTTCTTCGAAAGACAAAGATTTACTTCCGAAAACGAGATACCTTCAAGCCTATGTTAAATATTTGAAGATTAAAAAACTCGCAGAAGGAAAAGAATACAAAGACCGATTAGGCAATTCTGGAAGAGTTAGAGATTGGACCAAAGATTGTCTGAACGACATGGAGATGGCTCTTGAATTGAAATATGGAAAAAGATTTCTCAAACGATGGTCATTTCTCCCTGATAAAAAGAATTGGAAAAAAACAAGTATTAAAAATCGTTTCTGGGATTCTTGGATGAACGAGTTGGCTGAAATAAGAAATCATGCAAGTCATAAAGGAACAGCTTTCAGAATGGTCAAGAATTTCGGAATAGCTAAGGATGGTGATACTCGATATTACCTAAGAGCAGAGTCTCTAAATGGAAAAATAACAACAGAAACTAATGAAGAAGTATTACCTTATTTGAAAAAAACTTTAGAGAAAATCAAAGAAAAATTGGAAATTACAGAAATGTAGAAGAAATTCGATTCTATCAGTCACAGCACAGAAAAGGCTCAACGCTTCATGCCTTTGAGAAGTCTATTGAAAATCGATTTCAAAAACCTTGATGCGTCTTTGCTAGCCTCATCACTGTAACCCCATGCCAATAGATAGGCACCAATCACGATTAAAAAAGTTGCGCCAAGGAATTCGAGCGTTTTCGTCCCAATGTTTTCAGCAGTCATGACCAAAGGTCTCGTAATGCATGCATGCCTTCTTGAATCATCAGAAATGACAAAGGACGAGATAACAAATTGGCTCAGAAGCGCTATCTCCCAAATCAAGCAGTGACCCGCTATTGTGTTTCTTCAAAATACATGCAAGATATGCACGTCTCAATTCATTTCGGTCAATGTGGTCATAAATGTCCATTGCTTCTTTACGTCTATCACCTCGAAGTTCCTTCACGAATTCACGCGGCATACCGTTTCTACGAAGCCATGTTGTGAACCAATGCCTAAAACAGTGAGGGCTGAAATGATCTTCGAGTTTAGCTGAATTGGGGTCATGCAACCCAACACCCGTAGCATATTTCACAATCATTGAATAGAGACCATTTCTGTCAAAGCGTCTAAGACTTTGATAACTCACAAACAAAGCCTTAGTACAAGGATTCAACTTTTCCCTAATCTTCAACCATCTTTTCAAGACAACAGCACACTCATCATCAAAAAACACCACTCTATTGCTTCGTTTAGGCGTGCGCTTCAACGTAATAGAATATTCAACCCAGTTGACATCGTCAATATCTGAACTTAACAACTCATTCCGTCTTATCCCGGTCTTAGCAAATAGCACAACAATGGACTTATCTCTAGGATCCAAAATTGAGTTCGCGAGCAGGCTCATTTCTTCAACAGTTAACAGTTTCCTTCCAGGGTCATTAGCATCGTCCTTGTAATTCCTTAAGAAACGTTTCCTGAAAGGGGCTACAGGATTCATTCTGAGCACCTCTTCAAAAATTAGGTAATCGCAAAAGGCGGACATAGTAGCAAAATAATTTTCTCTGTCAGTGCAGAGGCTCTCGCTACGGTTTGATACTTTGAAAGAATTATAGAGATATAGCAGTATAGATAATTGGTTTTTGGCAATTTCATACGATTGGGCTTAGAAGAGACATGAGTGCACCGAGGAACGACCTTAACCAGAGTATTCCTCAAGTTTTCTCTGATGTTTGTCGTTGATTGCCTTTATTGCTTCTGCGCCCCTGTCTTAGCACAACACATCATCACTTCAGATTACCACTTCTTTGCGAGAAAACGGTCTGAGACAGCTCTCCAATCTTGGATCTTTCTCCAGGACTTAAAATAGTCCTTATGCGCTCTCACTTCAAGGGTGCAGTTCCTCGCAGGAGGTTTAAACGCGTCGTCAAAGCCTTCTGCATTATTAAAGCGTTCAACCATCCACCTATAGGGCGGCAACACACCTCCAAAACCACAGACGCGTCTAAAATTGGAAAAAAGCGCAAGCCTTGGCTTATCCCATTGAGGCCCAATGTGGCTGTTATATCGCAGAGTGTCCAACGGTTGATACCTCAAAGGAACTGCTATTGCTCCACAATTCAGAACATCTTTGACCCTATTGAAAAAGTCATCAGGGTCATCTAAGTAGTTGAAGAGAATGTATACTCCAACTTTGCGTCTTCTGATACCGAATTGGTTAATGGTGTCAACAGCTCTTTGAACATGCTTTTTCAAACTGCTGTAATCGTATGATAACCTTATGCATATCGTTTTCATCTCGGATAATCTCTCGGCAACTTCATAAGTGATAAGCCTGGCATCCAAGCCTTGGTTGAAGTCAATTTTCATACCTTTCTCTTTGCTAAACCAGACCAGTTCGTCGAAGACCTCGCGCCAGTGCGGGCTCTGCAAAATATTGTTATCCCACAAGACTATCCTCGTATGATTTGAATAGACCAAATCTTTGATAGTATATTTGGTAGCATTGATTTTTCCTTCAATTCTCCAAACTGCGCAGTATGGACATTTCCTATTGCATCCTCTCGACGTCTGTATTATGCTTCCATCCCATGACGGAACCAAATCATAAGCAGGCATAAACCCTTCAGCATCTTTGAAGACTCCAACACAGACTTCGTCTGCCCCTGAAAGGGCGGCGTGTCTCGGCATCAGAGAGGCATAGACGCCCCCTAATTCTAGGGTCAATTCGGGAAATTTCTGTTTGTAATGCCTGACCGCAGACCAAACAGGTTCCCAAGCCCATGTAAAGAGACTCGTAACATGAATCAGATCAGGATTCCGTTTTGGAGCGGAGCATCCTCTTATCAGCTCAACAGAATCGCCTTTCGATCTATAATATGACGCAAGCTTCAGCAGCCCAAGTGGTGGATAACGGCTGTAGTATTCAGGCTCCACTAGTAAGACATGCATGCATAGTACTTTAGGTCCTCCCCAGATAAGCTTTCTGGGTCCTCCTAGAAATGGCTTTCTAGGTCCTTTGACGCTTAGGCATCCTCACGATTATGAATGGTAGGCCTTTTTCATCGATTTTGATTTCCCAAACGATCCTGTCTTTGTGCAACTGTGCACAAAACATATATACTGATAGGTACATACCCTTAACACATGAACAAGGATGTTACGATTCCAACCTGCAAGTGTGCACGTTGCGGCTATACTTGGTATCTCCGCTATCCTCAAAAGCCACGCGTATGCCCAAGCTGCAAATCGCCTTATTGGGAAGCATATTCCGACTTCATAAATGAACTCAATGCTGATTCTCAGAAAGCACAGAAAATCATCAAAGAACTCTCAGACAAAGTTAGCGAGGCTGCAAAGAACCAAACAATGTGGGCACCAATCGTAAAAGACGGATGGCAAAGAATGCTTGAAACTTCTGAGCTACCCATTATGAACGTGGATAGAATACTTGTCGGCGGTTTTTCCGTTCATGACTGGTTTATGAATGGAAACAAAATTTCTTCAGGCTTAGCCGAAAATGTTGTTGGCCATTTTGGGATTATGATAAAGTCTTCAAGCAATCCGCAAGAAGATGTTGTTGAGAAGGCGAAAAAAATTTTAGAGTGGCAACGCATTTTGGAAAAACTAGATCAAGACACAGTGAAGGTGTTGGGCCTCATCTGGTTCGCAGATGAGCTTTCAGCGGAAATAACATATCCAGAAACAGAGGTTTTGGTTCAGGAAAATGTATGGCAACTCTTAGAGAAAAGCCTCGGCAAAAAGAAAAATGAGTTGCTCAACCATGTGGAACATGTAATTGAAACAATTGATGAGACATACAAAGGCGTAACCAGCTGGGCTGAGGTTATACGGTTTGCATGAGGTGACATAAACGTCAAGAACTATTTTGGCAAAATGGAACTACCCAAGACAAGAGATCCTTGAACAGGTTTACCCTGCAGGAAAACCTCCATTCGATCCATTTCCCAATGTTACAGAGCTTATCAATGCTTTCCATTGTCCACGTGCAATCTATCATTATTTGCATCACGCAGAGGAGGGAGCGTGTATTCCGCGGACCGCCACAGCGGGTTGGAGGTCAGGAGAAACTTTCCATGGTTTCATTGAATTGGTGAAAAATTCCATCATAGAAGGGAAATTAAGTTTTGGTTCAAAAAACCCACAACAGGCAATCAACTATAGTTGGTCTCTTTTTATAAACTCTAATCTTTCTAAAAACATAGAGAAATACGATGTCTTCTGGAAACAATACATCGAACCCTGGATAAGAAGAAAATCAAACGAACTCGCAAGTCTCGGTCCTAATAGCAAGAACTATTTTGAACTGACCGTTGCCAACACCAAAATACAGTTCAAAACTATAGAAGGCGGAATTCGTAACTACCCATTAACTGGAAGAATAGATGAAATCGACCTTAATCAAAAACAAATCATCGAGCGAACGCTTAGGAATGAAATTACGCCGAAAGACTACCAAGTGTGGCTTCTCTGGAAGATCTTATGCTCTATAGATAAATCCCAATATCCTGAAAATTTGAAGGACGTTGATTTTAGTACTTTTGACTTAATTGTTGAAACGCCGACCACCGACACTAAAGTGGACAAGATTAACCCAGAGTTTGAATACCGCACGCATGATTGCTACGCTTGGATTCACGATCTTACGTTTGATCCAAAGGCAGTGGCTGAAGCTTACTTAAACAGTGCTTGCACTTATGAGAACAAAAAAGACTGCGGTCTATCCTGGATGTGCTATGCGCATAAATGGCCGTTTCCAATGTGCAGAGGAGAAATGCGAAGAAAATTCAAGGATATGTATCGGGCTTTGTTGTGGGAGAAAATTTGGGGGTACGACCTATTCCAGTACAGGTTCCTTTCTCTCGAACAAGACAAGCTTGAGAAACAAGCACTATTATGCCGAGCAACAATTGTCCCCAAAAGCCAACGGAACAAAACTTTTCAGGTCCGAATTGACAATCCTTTGCAAGCTGGACTGATCTGGGCGAAAGCAAGTGATGACACAGACAGATTCCTAGTCATCTTTGGAAATTTCTCGATTGGTCGAAGACATAGAGCTACAATGGCGAGAATAGCGCCTAATCTTTTTTCAGTCAGGATCGAAAATGGAGGACAACCTTCGTTATCAAGCCAACCACTTATAGCAACCACCGGCACTGATTTCTTGGTTTCCGAGGAACATCCAACATACCTAATAACTGGCCTGCAGAAAGACTTGCACAATCTGGAGTTTCGAGGAGCAAAAAACCCCGACAGAGCACAGGGGGATTCCAAAATCCAAGTTCTTGAAGCCATCTTTGGAAGTCGACCAATCACAAGAGGCAGGGAAGAGGATCATGAGTAGCAGCAACATAAAAGATAATGTGGAACAAATGTTGAGTAAATATGATAACAAACAGACATCTGCTGTCGAGGGAATACTCGACAACTGGAATTCTGATAATGGTGACTTTGTTTTTCCCATAGTGGACGGACCACCAGGCACTGGGAAAACTTCAGTGGGAACAATAGCTGCTGCCAGGTATATTTTGGAAAACAAACATTCGCAGGTGGGGTATTTATGTTACACCCATTACGCCGTTCAAAAAGCGAGAGAAGATCTTGTTTCATACGGCTTTCCGAACGATAATGTTGTCGAACTTCATTATGATGTGAATGCAACAAATTGGGATCAAGGCGTTTACGGATGTGATTCTGATTTAAAGTGCGCCAGTCTAGATACGAAGAGACGGCTTAGACAATGCAGCGTGCTGCTTTGCACTCTACACTCCTCTAGAAGAGTATTTAGCAGTGCAAATAGACCAAAAGTGATTATCGATGAATTCAGCCAAGTCAGTACACCGATGTTTTTTTCAGTTCTTCATAAGGCCTTTGCACAAAAGGGAATAGCACAGGGATGCTATCCCGATGGGTACGCGTTGTTAGGTGACCCAATTCAGCTTCCAGTAATTTCCACTCAGCCTCTGTTACGACCCAACATTGGCATCTTCATTATGCAAAGAAAACCTCATGACAATCACCAGCTTGTTATTCAACACAGGATGCATAAAGACATATGCGAAGCCGTGAACCAGCTCAGAAACGTTTGCCACGCTCATAGAATAGAAACCGCGCCTAAAGCAATGCAAAGAGACCTTTCGCAGCTTGGGTACTCATGGAACAAATCAAAAGTACCTTCTGACCTTGCGGAGATTCTTGACCCCACAAAACCGCTCACGATAGTGAACACTGATAAATGCGGTCATGAAGGAAGAATATTTGGCGGCTCAGTAAAGAATATCAACGAAGCTAAACTCGCTGTAAGAATAGCGACGGCGATGCACGAAGCATACACTGACAAGAATGGAAAAGGATTAGAACCGAGTATTCTTTCCCCCTATAGCGCTCAAATTGGGGAAATTAGGCAAGAAATTCCAGAAACGCTCCGCGATTTGATTAGTTGCATTACTGTGTATAGAGCTCAGGGAAGAGAATATCCATGCGTCATTATTTCCTTTGTGCGGAATAATGAGGAAGGCTATATTGGTTTTCTTGGATCAGAAAACGAGTTTAAAGAGCAAACATATGTTGCTTGTTCAAGAGCGCAGGCAAAACTCATCGTTCTTATGCCGTTTAAAACCTTCCTAAACCACGGCCACACAGAATTTGAGGCGCTATGGAAAACCAAGAATGCACATATAGTTGAGCTACAGGGGTAGAAGGGCGATGAAAGATTTCGTAATCTATCTACAGGCGAAGGAGCCCAATGATTTAGCAAAGCAGCAGTATACAGTCGACGAACTCAAGAGTCTTCCTGCATCAGGCGTTTTAAGCGAGCTGGAATATATCAAAGGCGGTGTCCTCAAGCTCGTTCGCCAATCAGACCTTCTCAACGTCCTTAACTTTTCGGGTAAATTCCAGCTCCCAAAGCCCATGGCTGCCAAATCAGTGCAATATTCTGAATTCGATTGCTATATCTGGCAGCAGCGAAATGGGAACATTGTTGCTTCATTAAACGCACCCAAGAAACTCTCAAAGATTATCACTGCATTGCTGTCATACGCCACTCAAGGAGACCCATTGCTCATCAGATCAATTCAACTCACCAGAGCAGACTTTCTCTTCCTCAAAGAATACATTATGGACAGAAACGGCGACTTAAGACAGCTCATCTTGTGGGGCTTAAAAGACGTCCCAGGAGAAGGCGCTCACATCAAACAGTTTAGACTTAGCGGCTCACATCTTGAAAAGCTAGTTGGATTCGACGACCTTCTCAAGCGTTCATCAAAGATCCAATTATTGGGCTTTGGTGTTAAGCCAACTGTGGAATGCAGAGAAATTACGTTTCGAATTATCGATTGGGGAGGAGGACAGCTTTACTCACCATCAGACCCATTAGACCATGAAGCAATTGAATTTCTAAATCTGTTTAATCAGACTTTGATACCTGGAAGACAAAACTTTTCGGAAACATAATCATGATTTAGGTCACGACTTCGCCAGCTTTTCGTAATCTTTCCAAGGCATACTCAATGGCATGAGTTCTGTTGGCAAATCGTTTAGTCTTGATTTGAGAAAAGTCAGGAAACTCCTCCTCAATGAACCCGCGTTACTTGTCATAAGACAAGGCTTCGTTGTTGGCATCATCACAAAGGCAGATATCTTGAAGATGTTCTGAAATGCGCGTACGCGCGCGCGCATAAGAGTGGCGGGAGGTAAGATAGTGGTCAAACCAGATTCCAAAAACAATCAGGGATCATGTCTGTTCTGCGGATGAATTAAGGATATGAAAAACTTCTGGAAAGGGGATAAGGGAAAAAGCCGTTGGGTTATGCAGCTTCTTCTCATACGACCAATTTTGGTGCGTACGTGACAACTAGCCATACTTCGGCTAAACAACTTTTATATAGCAATTAGTAATAAACGTTGTTTGCCTCCTAACGTAAGGTTGATGTGCTTTGGTAAAGAAAACAATCATTGAAAAAAGCATAGATGATAGGGGTTTTAGACGTATTGTGAATGAGGCAATCAATTCTGCTCAGAGAGAGGTCGTCGTAATAGCAGGAGAATTGAGTTCATACCTGTTTCCTGAACTAAAAGAAGCGGTAAAACAAGCGGTGAGTCGAGGGGTTCATGTTAAGGTTTATGCAACGTATGCTGTTCCTCCAAGTATTTATGATGAAGTTAGGGATATTGGAGGAGAAATCTATCTAGGGGAGAGACAGGCCAAAGACCATTATCTCGTAATTGACGGGAAAAATTGCATCATTTCGAAGAAAGAGCAGTTAGGGAAACCTACAAAGATTGGCGAAAGATGGGCAATTCTGTGCGAGGATGACCCCCCAAGTGCTCGAAAAGTCAAGAGACTGTTTAGTGAATTGGCGTTCTTGAGTTTCATAGAAGAAGACAAGAAACAATCGATTCTAAGCAAAGTAGCAAACACAATCTTCCAATTGTTAATTCCAGGATATGGAGATATTTTTGTGGAAGGTGTAGAAAATGACTGAAGAAGAACCTAAGTTGGAGATTTCGTACAGACGCGCGCGCGCTGGGCTTTGTCAATACTTCAAATTTTTCGCGGAAAAATAAGAAAGAGTCGTTTCTATCTGTCTACGGATTTGTTAGTAAGATTGGATGACATTTGTTACTCATAGTAAAAAAACTATAATGGCTTTCGTCAGTTTAAAGCATGATTACTCTTTCGGTTCAAAAATATTAAATAAAAGTTGCACTAACTTCACAACGAGGTATTAACATGAGTTTGAGTGAACAGAAAATTCAACAAGTTTGGGAAAAGGGAACAGTCTTACAGGGTATTGATCCTAACGTATGGAGAAAAGACCATTGTGGTGCTTGGATTAACCGATCTTTGCATGGCAATCGTGACTCTCCAGTTGGTTACGGATGGGAGATAGATCACATTGACCCTAACGGTGGCGACGACATTTCAAATTTACGTCCTCTTCAATGGAAAAACAATCTCGACAAAGGAGAGGGACGACTAGCGTGTCCAGTGACTTCACAAGGTGACCACAACGTGATTCGACAATAAGCTGACGTAATTGGGTCAAAAATAGGAGCTATGCATGCATGCTGGTCAGACACTTTCCTGCTGATAATGCTGTAAGTAGACTTCACAACTGGAACACCTTTTAAACTGCACGTGCATGCATGCTAGAAGAATAGTTGATGAATACAAAGGAACTTTGTTAGAGTCTGAACTGGACTTAGGCACGATAAAAGGAGATTTCGGAATCACCAAGCAACCTCAATGTCCTAAGTGTGGAAAACTGGGAAGATTCAGTGATGCACGCTGTTCAGATTGCGGAACAGAACTACGGACAAAAGAATTCATTGAAGTCTAGTTCAAGAGTCTTTTTCACAATTCTGAAACCTTGTAAAGTCAAAAGTCAAGGTTTTGACTCCTATGTATGAACTGTTAGAGGTTTTAACTGTAAGAAATGCGGTAAGATTATAGCAGAACCGAAAGAATTTATTGGAATAGGAAGGAACAAATTGTTGGAGCTTGTAGAAGCTTGTATTAATGACCTCGTTAAGACCTTTCTTGCAACCCCTTATTTATTCTATACCGAAAGTGACATTCACTGCTATTTCTATAAACTAATATCAAAACGATTAGAATGTTCGGGGTTTGGATTATACGAAACTTTGGACAAGAAACACAGTGGTCTACTACACAAGGAATACCCTACAAAGAAAAGATATGCACAAAAGCGTTTAAAAGAAGACCCAACAGGGAGGAGAGGACATTTTGATTTATGCATATGGAATCCAGAAGAGATAAGCAAAAGACTATTCAGAAGAAGAAACCCGAAACAGATAAACAAGGAACAACAAACGTATTTGGCTTTTGAATTCTTTCTTGCAGAAGGAGCAGAGGAAAGCAACCTTGAGCATGCTATCCGTCACACTAAGTGGGATATACTCAAACTAAAAGATAACGAAGTCAAATATGGATACATTCTATTCTTTGCTAGAGACTGGAATTTCAAAGAAAGTTTTCTAAATAAAATGAAAGAAGAGAAAATCCATCAAATATCGCCTTGGTTTATGTTGAGAATAATAATGGTCAGATATTCGTTGAAAGACTAGGACGGGCTGTTTCTTGAACAAGCACTTCATCCGTCTTTTCTCACAGTAATTTTAAAGAAAGCCTCTGAAAATTCTCAACAATTGCTAATTCCGATGCCAAAATTTATAGCTCTAAGAGAATTCATTAGGACATTGAAAGGGAAATAGCCTTGGATGAGGAGCAACTAAGGGAACTCTATAAACAACTTGCGTCGGATAGAAGAGCAGCAGATGTCAGGGAATGGGAGACTGTCAAGTTTTATACAACAGTTTATTCCGCTTTGATTTCCATTACTGTTGGAATTACGGTTGCCATTGTCCAAAATCATGAATTTGAATTTACCACTCCATTGAGAGCTATCGTCGTCACACTACCTCTGGTAGCATGTTCAATAGTAGTCCTTGGTCTGTTGAATTTGTGGCGAGAAGACAAATATTTATTCTCACTTATCGCAATGATGAGAAAAATTGAAGGCTATTTTGGTCTTCTTGATGAAGTCCCAGAGGAAAAGAGAGTTTTCAAGAAAGACAAGTTACTTCATCCGCCAATGTTTTGGAGAGAAGAGTATGGAAATTTAGCTTCCCAGAACCAATACGTTAAGGAGAGAACAAAGCTCGGACTTCAATTCTTTTGGATATCTACATGTCTATTTTTAATTTTTATTTTTGTGGGATTGATTTTAGCAATAATGCTGGCTTTCTACTTCTAAGATAAGCTAGCTTGCTTTGGAAGAACCGCTTACCTCTCTTTTTCTTCCCTTATTTTGGTTATTATTTTGTCTATTTTTTACTACATGCATGCATTTCTCTAATGAGGTTTTCAATTCTCTTAAGCCTTTCAATTTCTTTGAATCATGCAAGTCTGCCCATATCTCCATTGCTATGCCTTTTAATTTTCCCACGTCTCTCAGTTTATATATGGTTTCTCTCTCAATGTCGTTTTCATGCTCTTTTGTCATAATAGACATTAGCTCCATTAGTCTCAAGACATCGTCTCTTGAACCTCTAGTTGCTCCTCTTTTCATTAACTCACGAATCATAGACCTTAACTCTAAAACTTCAATGCCATAGTCTTCTGCAACATCATCAAATTGACCAAAACCAAATTCATAATTCCACACAGCTAAAATTCTGTGATAGTCAGAATCTTCAAAAAATTCACGAATCTTTTCAACAACTGCTGGATGGTTAAACTTCTCTTTTGAAAAATAGTCTAATCCTCTTTTGTGTGCTCTACCTTTAGAAGTGTAAGTATCTTTTTCTCTTACGGCAAAACTTGGAGAAATGGATGCTCTCGCTTCAACATGATATCTTTCGAGTGTTTTAGGATTAATTGCTAACAAGTCAATTTCTTTTCCACCTTTACACTTTATGTTAGTCATTGTGCAACAACCTTTGACTACTTGAAAATACTTCTCAATTATGTGAACTTCTGGTTCTATTTTTGTTCACCTCTCTTCGTTTTCATTTTCTCCTTAGGGATTTCTTTCAATAAACTCGTTAGAACTTTCACAGTTTTAGGGTTAAGTTCAAGTAAATTGCCTTCGACTGTAACAGACACCTTTGAGCTTCTTTGTTTTCGCTTATACCAATTCCAAATCTTTTCTAATGTCAGAGGTGTTAAAGCAAGTACAAGTTTTATCGCTATGTCGTCTATTGCAAGTTTCTTAGGAACTTTTAGAGGCTTAGGTTTTATTGAGTAGTCTCTTGGTACTATGACATGCCTTTGTATGTGTGTTCTTTTTGGAAGATGATAGTAAGATATATTGTTTGATTCTAATAGTCTTATGAAACTTCTTTCATCTCCTTCTATTCTGAACTCAAATTGTTTCGACATAAGGATTCTTTATAGAAATGTCTCACAGTGCATTCTTAAACTTTTTAAACTTAGCGCGCGCATAAGTGGTCATTAATTAGTTTTAGGCTCTTTTTCTCAAAATAGGGATGTTTTTGGTTTGGTTAGGTTTATAGGGGTGAGGGTGTCAAGGGATAGTTGAATCAACCTCAAAGGGAGGTGATATACCAATTTGGACAAATTTCTGCGACTACCTCTTGACACCCTCAAGTTATTGTTCTCTAATATCGATATAAGGCTAACTGTGGGCCTTATTGAGGCAAAGTACGCTAATAGTGGTAAGGGTAGGCATCGCTACCCAGTGCGTTCTATGCTTTTGGCGTTGATGTTCATGCGTTTTGAGGCTATACCATCAGTCAGGAAGCTTTGCAGGAGGCTTGAGAGAAGGCAATATGCAAGGGATATTTGCGAGTTTGGGGATAATACGCCTAAGCATAACACCTTCAGCCTATTCATTGAGCGTGCAGGACCAGAAACCGTTGAGGAGCTGTTCAACGGCTTCCTACTTCAAGCCTTTAGGATGGGAATAATAGACTTTTCAGAAGTCATAATGGTTAGTAACGACAGCACCTTCATCAAGGCCTATTCCAGGCGTGGTAGGAAAGGCGGAATAAGCGATAGAGGCGCTAGGGTTGGTAGGGCTGAGAGGCGAACATACAAGTTTGGATGGAGAAGCCACACGCTTGTATCAATGAAGGCCTTGCCAATAACATACATTGTTAGAGCGGCAAACGTTAACGACAAGGTTCTTGTTAAGCCATTGCTGAGAAAGGCTTCGAGGCTTTTGAGGCGTTATGGTAAACGCATTTCGCATTTCATAGCAGACAGCCAATATTACTCCGAAGAAGTCTTCAAGGCGATAAGGCGTTATGGAGCCGAGCCAGTCATACCCCACTCTTCAAAGGTTAAGGAGCCTCTAATCAACCTATACGTGACTAAGCGCTTCAGGGTTAAGGGCGAAAAGAGGCTTGTGGAACTTTACAAGCGGAGGATGCCCGTGGAAAGAGCCTTCAAAGCCTCAAAACAGGAGTTGTCAATGGAGAAGCCAAAGTGGAGAGGCATAGCAAAAATCCGCATGCATGTGGCAATATGCTACGCGTGCATTCTTGCCGTAGCAATAGTAGCCCACAAAATAGGAAGACAAGACCTAGCAAACAACATAGCAGCATTCACATACTAAAAACCCAGAAAAAAGCCCCAAAAACAAAAACAAGCCAAAAACAAATTAATGAACACTTATGCGCGAATTATGGAATCAATATCCTTCTTCAATTCGTCACTTATTTCAGCGAGTATTTCAACTAAAGGAGTTTTGACTCCGCCAGTTGCGTCACTAACTTCTCTATATCCTGCTCTGTAGTGTACCAGAAGTCCATTTTTATGCATAATTTTTGAATAGAGGTCAATTAATCCACTCCTTAGTCTTTCCTTTAAATCCATCGAAACTCCACTAGATTTAGCTTCATGCATGCATATTGTGTCATGACGGGAAAAATAAATCGTAGGCAAGTTGAGCGGATTTCTATCGGTAGAGGAAGAACATTCGATACGTCTCTACTTAAACATGAAGAAATCGAAGAAGTATGGAGAATTATTGGAGAACAATCTGACTGGCTCATAAACTTGTTAAACAAATACAAAGAAAACGTTACCATACCCATCGAACATATCCGACAATTTCTGCATTACTATTACCCAAAAGGGTTCAAGTCCATTAGAAGATCGTGTCATTGTGTATGATTTTCCCATCGAATCGCTGTTTCATGTGTTCAAAAAGTGGTCATATCGAGAGTTCGAAAGTAGTGTGGTGGACTAAGGAAGAGCCGAAAAGTGTAGGAAAACGTTTTAGTCCTCTTTCTCTGATTTTGGTATTCCTATCCATCTCGGCGTCCTGTTTATGTCCCTTTTCAGGTACGATGGCAGACGAAGCTGTATTAACATGTGGAAGAAACACTCTGGTTGGAAGGTTTTAACCATCAGCCTTTAAACACTTGGTGTCTGTTAAAATCATAAAAGAAAGGATATTCTATGGGTTAGGATAAAATGAGCAAGAAGGTCATACGATATGGTTGGGAGCCAAAGGTAAGAACCACTACTAGAGGAGATATTACCAGAAAAAGTGGCATTTCAAACGATTTATCTGTCTCTCTCAACCCTTTTCTGGAAAAATATCAGTATTTTAGGAAAGACATTGCTGGACCCATGCCTTGTAAAGCTATATTACTGGATTTTGATGAGCTTTTACAAGAAGCGGAAAAAGCGACGTTTTTCACATATATTAAAGACGTAAGTACGAAGAAAGGCAAAATTGTAGTACAAAGATATCCTTTTCCTGCGTGTGTACCAGAAATGGAGGTCCGTTTCAGTTACGAAGGAGAAAAAGAGTTCCAAGGCAAAGTTAGCCTAATGCACCAGGAACTAGTAGAAGCTGTTAAGTGGACAGAATTAGTTGATATTGCTGAAGAGTTATCTCAAAAATTGCTCTCAGAAGAATACGAGAATTCTTTTGAGAAGTGTGGTATCGATCTGAATGCGTATTGCATTCTAAAACAATGTGGAATACTAAAAGGAAAAAATAGGGACAAAGCGGAGGAAGTATTTGAACCAACAATTAAGCTAATCACCGAATATGATCGATACATCCTGGAAATTGCACGAAAGATTAGAAGTGAATTAAATAAGGGCGCGCGCTTGAATCGCTTGCGAAAAAAATGAAACCCCAAATTCAGAGCATGTTCTTGAAAAATTCCAGACATGGTAGGGGAGTCTGCCGGGGAATTTCAATTCTCTTTTTCCGACTCTTTCAATCCTTCTTTGATTCCTTCCTTAATAGCTTCTTTCATGGTGTTCTTTATCTTTCTAAGATACCATCTAACAAAGTAGAATGTAAACCCTAAACCTACAGCACTCGTTATGGTGCCATATATAATTATTGTGTCAAGCGATGAAAAACTGATTATCGGTTTCATCCATGGATTACTAGCATAAATCAAAGTATAGAGTAGAAACATAGCACAGACAACAACTAGACCGAAAGCGATTAAGATTCTGTCACCTTTACTTAACTTCATGGTTATCAACTTTAGAAGTTTAACCATATCTAAAAGTTATGAACCCAAAATATGAAAACACTCTACTTTTTCACGATTCTGATTAATTCCCTCAGTTGTGCTATAACTTTTCCGCATTTCTTACATGTTTCGGTTTTTAGCGGTTCATACATGGGAATATAGGCTTTAACTTTAGGCTCTGAAGTAGGCTGTTCGATGAAAAGTTTGTTCACTTCTATCCGATTCCAATGACCACAGTTAGGACATTTCATTCTAAGGTGTGCCTTCACGCTTTAGCCTTCTGTCAATATTTCACACTTCATTATGTCTTGCCTTTATGTTTTCTCGAAATATCTGAGTTGAAGTTTTTCTGTCTCTATTGAACCCTTTTTTCAAGGTTTGTGAAGCTTTCAGAAGACTTTTACGCTTATCGTTTGGGAGATTCTTGGCGTTTTTCACAGCCTGCTCAATCTGTTTCAGGCTTTCTTTCCATTCTTCTCTTTCTTCAAAAACAATCAATTCAATAAATCTCATTATGTCATCTCTTGAACCTTTAACCTTCACTTGTTCTTTCAAATCAGCAATAATGTCTTTCATCAGCAAAATTTGTATGCCAGACTCTTTGAAAGCTTTAGGAATAAAAGATTCTGTCGGTTTTTCCGTGTCATACACAACTAGAACCTTACTGTAATTCAAATCACCAAATAACTCTTTGATTCTCGTCGAGACCGCTTGGTGTTCAAACTTCTCAGCTTTGAAGTAGTCTAAACCGTCCTTGTGACTTGTGCCGTTCCTTTTTCTGGTTGCCCTCTCTTTCAGTTTGAAAGCGGTTGAAATTCTTGATTCAACGTGATATTTCTCTCCGTTTGTTGGATTCATAGCTAAAAGATCTATTTCCTTGCCGTGTACACATCTTATATTAGTCATGGTGAAGCAATGCAAGATTTCTTGAAAATACTTCTCAATTATGTGAACCTCTGGTTCTATGGAGCATCCCTCACCTTCTAATAGTGTTTAGTTCTAATTAATTTTCTTTATTTTGCAATGAAACTGAAACTTATGGCATAAGTAACGAACAATTTTTATTCTCTTTTCTTAAATGTAAATCAGAGATGGCTTGAAGATGCCTAAAAAGTCGAAATGGCAAAGTAATGTATGGAAAACCATAATCGGATTATCTGTTGTAATCGGTTTAATTGCTTCTGCACTTCAAATATTCGGAGCAGTAGATTTCTGGAGCTTGCTGATTCTACCAATATACACTTTTCTTGTATCCTCTGTTTCAGTTTATTATGTTGTCTTGTTCATTGTTGTTTTCATCACCGTTGCTTATTTTATGGTTAGACTTAGAGGATATGGGAAATGTATCCTAGACTCCGCATATCCAAGACAAATAGCTATGCTGTGTCAAACACCTAGAACAACAGAATACCTAAGAGAGAAATATGAAGAGTGGGAAAGCCAAAGCTCTTGGGTTGTTTTAGGTGGATACAATTTTGATGATTATATGAAACGACTAGAGAAGAAGGTTTTCTTGAATATCGTAATGGAAAATGGGAAGTCACAGACAAGGCTCTTGACTACATCGAAAAGTATCATGGTGGTTAATTCTTCGATTGTGTCTTTTTGAATCTATTTTCATAGAGGACGATGAGCTTCTTTTTTTTATGTGCGCTTAGGGGAGCATTTTGGGTTATCCTTTTTAGGGACAGTATATATAATTGAGGGACAGTACTCTTAAAGGGTGTGCTTGATGAGTGTTCAGAATGTTTTCTCGCCGATGGCCTCGAGAATCGTGCGTGTGCTTTTGGCTAAACCAAAGCAGCAGTGGAGCATCCTTGGACTTTCTAAAGAAGCGAAGACAGGTTACGGTCATACGTTTAGGGTTGTTAAGACCTTGTTAAGGATGGGACTGTGTAGGCAGACGGAAACGAATAAGGTTGTGGCTATGAATCCTGGCGAATTGTTGACGAGGTGGGCTGGCTATTACGATTTTGCATTGCTGAATAGAGTGAATGCCTATTATTCTTTGGAGATGGATTTGGATGAATTTGTTAAGAAACTATCTGCTGTAGGCGAACGTGGTTTTAGGCATGCGTTGACGCTTCAGGCTGGCGCTTCGTTGGTGACGCCTTATGTTAGGCCCGTTAACATTCACTTGTATGTTGATCCGGAAAAGCTGAGTGCTTGGCAAGAGCTTCTTGGTCTTCAGTTGACTGAGTTGGGTGGTAATGTTTTTCTTGTTGAACCGTATGATGAAGGTGTCTTCTATAAGGTTCAGCGGGTTAAGGAGGTCTGTGTTGTTTCGAATGTTCAGTTGTATGTTGATTTGTATAATTATCCTGCACGTGGAAGAGAAGCGGCTGAGCATTTGAGGAAGGAGATTATTGGGTTTTAGGTGGTTTGAATGGCTGTTTGGAACATTGGGATGTATTCCAAAAGCATAACTGAATCTTCTAAAAGTGTTTTGATTGAAGTTCTAAGAATTTTGGGAAGTTACAGGGATTATTTGGTTCTGACTGGCGGCTGGGCGCCGTATTTCATTTTGGAGAAGTTTGGCGAAGGTGGTCAGCATTGCGGTTCCATTGACATTGATTTTGTTTTGAATCCTCGTTTGATTGATTTGAAGGTTTATGAAACAATTGTGTCTTCGATTGAGAAGAGAGGATATAGGCCTTACGTTACTGATGATGGTGAGGTGCTTCCTTACAGGTTTTATCGCAGCGTCAAGTCGCCTTTGGATGGTGTAGAATACAAGCTTGAGGTTGATTTTATCAGCGAACCTGATGTCGTGAAGAGGCTTTCGCCTGAGAAGTTCTTGGCAGTGCAAAAGGATTTGCAGGCTGTTGTGATCCGCGGGTCCAGCGTCGTTTTCTCTCACAACTTTGAACATAATATTGGTGGTGTGTTGCCAAGTGGAGCCGAGACAAAAGTGTTGGCCAAGATTTCTGATGTTGTGGGTAGTTTGGCTACGAAGGGTTTGGCTTTGAAGTGTCGGTATAAGGAGAAAGATGCTTACGACATTTACTTTGTTTTGAGATATTATAGAGGTGGACCGAAGAAGGCGGCTGAGGAAGTGCTCGGTTTTATTGGCGAACCTGTTGTTGCTGAGGCTCTGGAAGAAATAAAAGAAAAGTTCAGAAGCGTGAGGTCTGAAGGACCGTTTCAAGTTGCCTATTTTCTTGCGCCAGAAGACGAGCGGTTGCGGGAGCGAATCCAAGGAGAGGCATATGCTATCTTGAGAGCGTTTTTTGACAGCTTGGAAAATAAATAGCTGTCCCTTCAATTCTTATAGTATCCTTAAAAGGGATAATGAAATAGTTTTCAAGCATGCTTTGATTTTGAGGGTTTGTACCTAAGGTGAAAGTGAAGCACCTGGTCCCCCGCGCGCTGCATCAATCTAGATTCGAAGTTTCCGTTTTTCATTCTCATCATAGAAGGATCGTTCTATCGTTTTTAAGATATCTAGACTTGGATTTTTGGCTTTTAACTGAATGAATTCTCTAATAGACTCCC
>Ga0315282_10002093_pt1 | contig 37163 bp, 27 predicted proteins | sample YL17G07_20_MG_FD_203693 | JGI IMG/M metagenome (GOLD analysis project Ga0315282, IMG submission 203693) | Sediment microbial communities from Yellowstone Lake, YNP, Wyoming, USA - YL17G07_20 | ecosystem: Environmental > Aquatic > Freshwater > Lake > Sediment | place: USA: Wyoming | collected... | reverse complement strand
CCATAGGGGAGAAGCTGAATCAGCTCGTCCCGTTCGACGAGGTGAGCGTCTACTTGGTGGATTGGAACAAGAACCTGCTGAAGCCGATCTACGCCCAAGGCGCATACTCGGATGAGGTGATGTCCGATATGGGGCCGATCTCGGGCCTGGCCGGGGAAGTTGCGAGAACGGGCAAGGTCACTATCGTCGAGGATTCCGTGGACGACCCGAGGGTGGAGGACATACCCGGGCTCGAGGAGATCGAGGTGCGGCAGACGATCATGGCGATCCCTCTCAAGGGCAAGAGCGGTTCCGTCGAGGGGGTCCTGGAGCTCTACAGGGACAAGAGCAGGAAGTTCACGGATGTCGAGTGGGCGGTAGCTGAGCCGTTCGCATCGCACGCCGCGATGGCCCTGGAGAACGCGAAGCTCAGGGAGGAGCTGAAGCAGAACTTGGAGATGGCGCAGAAGTCCTACGAGGAGATGAAGGACCTGGACAGGATGAAGGACAGCCTCGTCGACACCATCTCGCACGAGCTCAGGACCCCGCTGACGATGCTCCTCGGATACCTCGAGATGCTCTCATCTGGCATGTACGGCGACGTCACTCCCAAGATGAACGAGAAGTTCAACAACATGCTCGAGCAGGTGAAGAGGATCAATGCGCTCGTTTCGACGATGCTCGAGATGTCCATGTTGCAGAACAAGACGCTCAAACTCGAATTCGGGAAGGTCAACCTAGCGATGGTCGCGAGGGAGATCCTGTCCGAAATGGACCATGACATAAATGAGAAGGGGCACACCGTGTCGGTCCTGTTCGGGAACGACCTGCCCATCGTCGAGGCTGACAGGTTGAGGATGCACGACGTGATAGAGAACATGATCAGCAATGCGATCAAGTACACCGACCCTGGAGGTAAGATCGTAATCGGGGCGGACATCCTGAACGGGAGGGTCCACCTATGGGTGAAGGACAACGGCGTCGGCATATCGGACGAGGAACAGCCGAAGCTGTTCGACAGGTTCTTCCTCGCGGACGCCGGGCTCACGAGGGGCGACAACCGCGTCGGCATAGGCCTCTACACGAGCAGGGAGATCATCAAGAGGCACGGAGGGGAGATGTGGTTCGAGAGCAAGAAAGGCGAGGGGAGCACTTTCCATTTCGCTCTGCCCTTCAAGCATCCCTGATTCTGATACGCATCATTTTGAGCAAACTCGTGTCATACGGAATTCGAAATAGCGCTTTTCTAATAGAAACAAGAGAATGGATGGAAAGGGTTTCTGAAAGCCTCGATCCGCCCTCGTCACAGCTCGCAGTAGAGCTTCTCGAACGACTCGGGGTCGGGCCACGACGGGTCCTCCATGAGGTACTTGTGCATGGCCCTCGCGGCCCTCTTGCCATCCCCCATCGCGAGGATGACGGTCGCGGCGCCTGATGCGATGTCGCCTCCCGCGAACACGCCCTTCTTCGAGGTCCTGCCCTCGGGATCCACGGCGATCGTGCCCTCCTTCTTCGTCCTCAGATCGGGCGTCGTCATCGGGACCAGCGGGTTCGGGCTCTGCCCTATCGCGATGAGCACGGTCTGCGCGTCGATCAGGAACTCAGAGCCCGGGATCTTTATCGGCCTTCTCCTCCCAGATGCGTCCGGTTCGCCCAGCTGCATCCTGATGGCCTTGACCTGCTTGACGCTCCCGCACTCGTCCCCTATGAACTCGAGGGGCGCGGCAAGCAGCTCGAAGTGGACCCCTTCCTCGTGCGCGTGGTGCACCTCTTCCTTCCTCGCTGGCAGCTCGGCCTCCGACCTTCTGTAGAGGATGACCGACCTCTTGGTACCGAGTCTCAGGGAGGTCCTCGCGCAATCCATGGCGACGTTCCCGCCACCAATCGTCACGACGGTATCGCCCACCCTTACCGGGGTGTCGTATTCGGGGAACTTGTAGCCCTTCATCAGGTTGACCCTGGTGAGATACTCGTTGGCCGACATGATACCGTTCAGGTTCTCGCCTTTCAGGTTCGTCCAGTCCGGAAGGCCAGCGCCTGTTGCGACGAAGACGGCATCGTAGTCGCTCAGCAGCTCGTCGACCGTGTCAAGCTTGCCGATCACGTAGTCGTTGTGTATCTCGACGCCCATCCGCTTGATGTAATCCACTTCCGCCCTGACGATCTCCTTCGGGAGCCTGAACTCGGGTATGCCGTAGATCAGGACCCCGCCGCAGTATTGCAGGGCCTCGAAGACCGTGACCTTGTGACCGAGTCGCGCCATGTCACCAGCGACCGTGAGCCCAGCAGGCCCACCGCCGACGATGGCCACCTTCTTTCCTGTGGGCGGAGGGACCTCGATCTTCCCGGTCTTGCCCTGCTTCCTCTCCCAATCGGCGAGGAACCGCTCGAGCCTTCCGATCCCGACCGGCTCGTTCTTCTTCCCCACTATGCAGTTCCCCTCGCACTGGTTCTCGTACGGGCAGACCCTGCCACACACGGCTGGCAGGTTCTGCTTCTGTCTGAGGATCTTGACGGCTTCCTCGAAGTTGCCTTCCTGGACCTTCTTGATGAAGCTTGGGATCTCTATCTCGACCGGGCAGCCATCCATGCATGTCTTCCTGTTCGGGCTGCGCTTGCACTGGAGGCATCTCTGCGCCTCGGCGATGGCGGTCTCTGCATCCTGTCCCAGAGGGACCTCGTTGAAGTTCTTGACCCGTTCCTTCGGGTCCTGCTCGGGCATCGGGTACTTCTTGGGAACGATCTTCTTGGGTTTCTTCTCCTCCTCTGCCATTCACTTCGCCTCCAGGAATCTCTTCAGGGAGATCTGTTCCTCGGGGATGTACCTCTTGTTCCTGGCCGTCAGGTTCTCGAAGTCCACCTTGTGCCCGTCGAACTCGGGCCCGTCGACGCAGCCGAACTTCGTCTGGCCGTCGATGATGACCCTGCACGACCCGCACATTCCCGTGCCGTCGACCATTATCGGGTTGAGGCTGATGATCGTGTGTATGTTGTGTGGCTTCGTGATGTTCGCGATGACCTTCATCATGATTATGGGGCCGACCGCGTACACGAGGTCGACCTTCTTGTTCTCTGCGATGAACTTCTTCAGGATGTCGCTCACGAACCCGTGGTGACCTTTCGAGCCATCGTCGGTGCAGATGTAGAACTCGTCGCTCACGGCCTGGATCTCCTTCTCGTACATCAGGAGCTTCTCGTTCCTCGCGCCTATGATGTTGATCGTGTGATTGCCTGCCTGTTTGAGCGCGCGCACCACCGGGTACATCAGTGCGAGGCCGATGCCGCCGCCGATGCTCACTACGCTGCCGTAGTTCTGCAGATGAGTGGGCAGCCCCAGGGGGCCCACGAGGCTGAAGATCGTGTCCCCGGCCTTCATCTTGCCGAGCTGCTTCGTGGTCTTGCCGACCTCGAGAGCTGCTATCGTGACCGTTCCCTTCTCAGGCGAGAAGTCCGCCATCGTAAGGGGGATCCTCTCACCGTGTTCGTCTGGTGTCACCATGACAAACATGCCCGCCTTCGCCTTCTTCGCGATGTGAGGCGCGCGTATCTCCAGTCTGATGACATCAGGCGTGAGCTTCTCCGCTTTTACTATTTCGTACATTTTGACACTCTTCCCGCCCTCGGCCAGAAAGGCTGGCGAGGGCCTGGAACGAGGACGTAATGCCTGCGGTCGCTGCATTTCCCAGATTCTATTTAAGGCTACCGTGAATACGATTATGGAGGGTACGATTCACGAAGCACGGCCACGAAGACAGACCTTTTCCGCAATTTGAGTGAAGATTTCAATCCCACATTGAAAATGTTTCTAAACCAAGAAGAATGATCACGAGCCCGTGTCAGGAAGTTGTTGTTGCGCTCCCGCAAGAGTCACCGTGGGCGCTGCCTCGATCTTCCGATATATCTCCTCGGGAGGCTTGGTCACTCCATCTACCTTCAACAGGAAGTCCTCGACCGGGATCCCGAACAACCGTTCGTTCTCCTTCAGGTGTGGGTAGATGAGCCTCCAATCCGCCTCGGTCAGCCTCGATAGCCTGCCACCGTTGAGCTGGTCTTCGCCGACCTGCCTCTTCGGATCGCGGATGTAGATGGCACCCCCGGATGCCAGGGAGAACAGGTTCCCGCCCGAATAGGGGGCGGGCAACATCATCGGTCTGCCCTTGGGATCGAAGGTCATCCCATTCAGCACGACGAAACCTCCTCCGAACAGCGGATTCCCTGCCATGAATGACTCGGCCAAGTAGTCCAGACAAGTCCCGTTGATAACGACCCTGGGTCTTCCGACCGCATTGATGAGAGGACGTCCTGCGGCGTTCCCCAGAACGTACACCTCTCCTCCTTTCGCACCATAGAGGAAGGTCTGCCCCACGTCCCCGAATACCACAAGCTTGCCATTGCTCAGTATCTGCCCGAGCTGATCCTGTCCGTTTGCGTGGACCACCACCTCCGCGCCGTCAAGGCCCGAGCCCAGATAGTCACCTGGACTTCCGTACACGTCTATCCTGAGCCCCTTGGATCTCGGGCCGAGGCCAGCCCCTATGAACCTCTGTCCGTGCGTGTCTATCAGGATGACCTTGTTCCATCCCAGATCCCTCGTCGATTTTATCAGGAAGGACACTCCCGCCTCTCCCTCCATAGGGAATCCACGGCAGTCGATCACGAGCTTGGCATATGGAGAATGGGCGGCGCGCATCTTGTTCTTGTTATCCAGGTCTACCAACGAGTACAATGATGGTTCGTTCCTCTCGAGCCTCTGTGCGGACCTGAGTATCTTGGCGATGGACTCGTTGGCCTTCTGCATCAGCCTGCTCCGTCTGAACTTGCCCGAATCATACCTCGAATCAATCACCTTGGTGAAGAATTCCACGGCCTCGTCCATAGAGGTATCGCTCTTTGTGGCTTGCTGGGTGATGTACGAGAACAAGTTGTTGAGCTCCGCCCCTGACAGGTCCTTGAGCTTGTCCAGTAGGAGCTCGAAGGCCGCCCGTGGGTCCTTCCTCGCGACAATCTCCTTGCCGAACGTTTCCGCTTTGGGCTTTGCGGGAAGCATCTCTGAAAGCGCAATGTCCTCCTTCTGGTCCCATTCATCCGAGGGCGAGGTGACCGGGACCCCGAACTTGTTGGTGCAGATCAGCCTGAGACCCGCCTTCATCTCCTTGTCTGGGTACAGGCTGAAGATGAAAGCTCCGCCATCCGTGTGACTTCCACCCCTGGCGTTCCAATACGAATCGGCGTAGACTGGCACCGATGGGAATTCGGATGAGATGCTGCTGAGAGCCGCGTCGATCGCCTGCTTCTCGGATGCTATAAGGCCGAGCTGGACTTCGCCGTTCACTATGGCGAATACCTGAGGTCTGAGCATCGAGGTGTCGGTTATGCCCATGAGTTGGAACTTGTTGTCATAGTAGCAGTTGCGCCCGATGATGAAGAACCATGGCCCGTCCGGAGAGCCGTGGATATGGGTCTCCTGGATCGCACGATAGACCTTGCGCTTGTTCTCTGGCAGAAGAGTGAAGTCCCTTTCCGTCGTCGGGGCCAGAGCCTCGATGATGTACTCGAGCGGATAGCCGTAGGTCCTGTTCAGCACGTCGAACAACAGCACGGAGACCTCCGTGTCCGTGAGGAAGAGCGGGACGATGTTCCTCTGAGCAAGGTATTCCGAGACCGAATGATAGTTCGCGAAATCGCCGTTGTGGACCAGCGCCTCGTCCAAGCCGACGAACGGATGGGCTCCTCCTGGGTGCCACACGCGGCCCTTGGTCGGGTACCTCTGGTGTCCGATCCACACGTGCGCGGTCATGTTCTCGAGCTTGTAGAACTTGATGACTTCCTCCGCGTAGCCCACGATCTTCATCACGATCATGTTCCTGCCGTGGGACATGACGAACGCGGACATGTCTGAGGTCGCGTAGTACTTCTTGTTGACCTTGAAGCTGGTCTGATAGACGAACTCGTCCTCGGCCTTGCGGGGATCCATCTTCTCCAGCCCGCTCTCCTTGATGAACTCGTCCAATGGGCCCTTCTTCGCCCTGCAGAAATAGCGCCAAACCTCCGGGGGATCGACCTCAAGCGACTTCAGGAACGCCTTGTCGTCGGAGGTCTCGACTTTGTATTTCTTCTCGACCTTGTACATCGGCTTGATGAACTCGCCCTCAAGAGCCTCACGGACCTTCGGCTTCAGATACGCGACCTGGATGAGGTAGTCCTCCCGGAGGATTCTATCGGAGACGCCCATCTGGTCGGGATCGAGTCCGACGGCCGCGATGCCTCCTCCTTTCCCGTTGCCCCTGTTGTGCATCTGGATCAGCGGCCGCAGTACGTGCCTGCCCGAAAGCGCCACTGAGCTTGCGATGCCCACTACGCCGCAGCCCCCCTCGGCCTCCTGAACGTGCGCAGTCTCATCTCTCGAATGCGAGGTCATCCATTTCCTGGACTCGATCAGGGAGATGGCGTCGTACTTCACTTCCCCACCTCCTTCACCGGCTTGTCCGCGTGTCTCAGCAGATCCATGCGACCTCTCAGCTGCGAGATGTCGTCCATCTCGAACCGCGCCAACAGTTCACACCACTGCAATCGCCACGCGCCGTACAGGTTGCTTATCCTCTTCGCGCCCCAATCGGAATCGATCAACTTGTCAAGCATCGGATCGGTGGTCGCAATGCCTCTCGGGCATCCGCGCCCGCTCTCGCAGTTCCCGCAGCGGACGCACCCCAGCGCGACAAGGTCGGCCGTCCCTATGACGGCGCCGTCCGCGCCCAGGGCTATCGCCTTCGCGACGTCCATTGCCGTCCTCAGTCCGCCGCTCGCCATGAGCGTTACCTCGTCCCTGATGCCCTCGTTGACCAGGAACTTGTGGACCTTCGGTATCGCATACTCGATGGGCATCGCGATGTTCTTCTTCGCGATCTCGGGCGCGGCACCCGTCCCTCCGTAGCCACCGTCCAAGTGGACGATATGCGCCCCAGCATAGTAGCTTCCGACCGAGACCATCTCGACGTCGTTGGGGGTCGATACCTTCACAGAAAGGATGGCGCCTGGGTTGATCGAGTAGGCCCAGTCCAGGTGCTTCTTGTGGTCCTCGACCGAGTACACGCTGTGGAAGGGGAACGGCGAGAACAGGCTCGTATACGGTACGGCTTCCCGCATGCGAGCCACTTCGGGCGTATTCTTGTCGTGGAGCAGATGTCCGCCCAGCCCAGGCTTGGCACCTTGAGCGTACTTAAACTCGACTATCCTCGCCCGCTGGATCGTCTCCTCGCGCACGCCGAAAAGGCCGGTCGCAATCTGCGTTATGACATGATCCTTGTACGGCACCAGGAGCTCAGGGTATCCGCCCTCACCCGTGCATGTGAACGTGTTCCAGTTCTTGGCGGCCTTCGCCCTCGAGAGCATCGTGTGCACGCTGACCGAGCCGAACGACATCCCCCCGCCGTAGATCGGTATCGGGATGCGGATCTTCGTCCCGGTCTTGCGCCTGTTGAGATCGAGTGATGTGCATATCTCGCTGGGAGAGAACTCCACCTCCTTCTCCGGGACCTTGAAGAACAGCTTGTCGAACCCGCCCCCCGACGCTCCGGTGTTGCCCGGATGGTCCAGGGGCAACGGACGACCGGTCTCCGCCTGAGCCCAGGTGGCCAGGATCATGTCAGATGTCCAGCGTGGGTCTCCCATGCTCAGATAGGTATCGCTCGTCTTGATGGACAACGAGTGTGTGGGGCAGTTCGCCACGCAGAAGAAGTAATTGACCGAGCAGGCCGGGCCTATGCACTTCCTGTCGTCAGGGGACAGTATCTTCCCGTGGCCTTCGATGCGCTTGTGCACGCCATACGGACACAAGCTGGCGCATAGCCCGCAGGAGATGCACGCATCCGCCCTAACGACTGTGAACCTGTTCATGAACCGGAGCTGGTCGGACGGGACCAGTGCTTGTTCCGGCAGGTCCGCTGGACACGCCCTCTTCCGCTCAGCCACCCAGCCCACCTCCCTTCAACTGGCCGAAGGCTTCCCTCTCCATGTCCTCGTAGAAGATCGCTCTTCCGAGCTCACCTCTGAGCCTCCTGACCTCCCTGAGGCCCATCGCACCAAGCACTTCCAGCAACTGGTCCCTCCACGCGCCGACCACGTTGAGAACGCGCCCCTCGATCCAGTCGACCGGAGCTTCGTGGAGGTTGATCGGACACGATTCCTTCGAGCACGAGGGGCAGTCCCTGCACTCCAGCGCGATCAGGAGGGCCTTCTCCAGAGCGACGGCGTCCGCCCCGCATAGTATGCACTTCGGGACATGCTCCGCCGCCGCTATGCCGCCCCCTGTGATGATCGTGATCTGGTCCCTGACCTTTCGCGACACGAGTGACTTGTGGGCCGCCCTCAGGGAATCCTTGGAATGTCTCCCGTCCTCCGCGTACTCCGAGCCCTGCTCGTCGAAGACCAAGTGAGCGACATCGACCTTGGCGTCCACGAGGTCGGGCAACAGCTTGTCGACCTCACGGCCCGCATCCATCCTCAGCGCGAGGACTGTCCCAGGGAACCGCTCCTTGAACTTCCGGACATCTTCCCTCCATCGTGGAGTGAGCTGGATCTCCGCCATCCTCACCCCTCTCGGCAGCTGAAGAGCGCCCACGTCTGTGGCCTCTGGATAGACAGGGACGAGGCGTGTGCGTTCGTCGTCCGGGAGATCGTGTGGCACAAGGGCAGGCGACGCCATGAGGAGAGTATCGAGATTCTTTGCCGCCTGCAGGTAGCCGCTCATCATGTTACCGTGGAGTATGCGCAGTCTCGAGATGTCCATCACGAATGGGATCGGGAGCTCGAGCAAGGGATGCGCATCGTCCGATGCGACTCGACCATCCTTATCGAACTCGAGGAAGGCCGGCTTGCTTCCGAGGTCCACGCTGGTGGAGATGAATTCCCTTCCGTGGATCCCGTCCCTCGTTGGCCTCACGATTTCCGACATGTCCGTCCACATGCCGTCGAATCCGGGGCCTGCGAACATGCCTCTGTAGCCCGCTCCGAAGACCGGGATCTTGCCGGTCTCGGACTCCCCCCAGATCGTAGATATCCTCAGAGGAGTCCAGATGCCCTTGCCCAACAGCCTGTACTCTGGACCGGGGGACATCGTGAGCGATCTCTGCGGGCAGTCCGATACGCACCTGAAACAGTTCTTGCAGAGTTGGCTCTGTGGGTCGGCCATCTTCCTGGGGTCCTCCTCGCTCCTCTTGTGGGCCCCGTAGATGCAGGCCTTCTCGCACTTCCCGCAATTGATGCAGTTGTCAGCTCGGACTATGACGAACTTCGGGACCGGCTTGGCCCGGCCCTCGACCATCTTGATCGGGATGTGGTAACGCTCAAACGCCCGTCCCACCCCCCATGCCGTGCCTAGGTGCGCCGATGACCAAGCCACGCTCGATGAGCTTGTCGTACTCCGGGGAGGCCTCAGCGTACTTGATAAACCTCTCGATCTCCTGCTGGTCTTTGCCGTGCAGGCGCTCGAGCTCCTTCTCGAGGACATCGAATGCAGCGACTAGTTCGAGTTTTGACTGGCAGACCTGCTCGCACGCCTTGCAGCGCATGCACAGGAAGGTCCTATCGGAGTGCTCCTTCGATAGGCGTTCTCCTCTGGCCAAGGCCATCGCGGTCATCAGCTTGCCTCTGGCAGTGACCCTCTCGTCGCGCACGATCAGGTATGCGGGGCACACGCTAACGCACGCTCCGCACATGGCACACTCATTCGCTATCCTTTCGAGGTCCGTCGCCGTCCTCGGCGGCCCTTTTGACAGCGCGGATTCATGGAGCGAGCTGAGGGAGCGCATGACTCGAGAAGTGATCGGTAGGAATAGGAGCATCGTCTTGAAGGCGGGCTTCATGAACCTCGGACTGAAGGCGAGACCTCCCAATCCGCCGAACCTGCCCGAGAGAGAGAAATACTTGCCCGAGTTCATGACACCTTGAGGATCCAGCGCCTTCTTCGCATCGAGCAACCTCTGGACCCGGTCCTTCTCCTCGGCGTCGGAGAACGGGTAGAACCATACGCCGATCGAGTACGGTTTCGCGCCGATCTGGATCAGCCTGGACGTGATGAGCATCGACTTGACGGCGTCCATGGTGTAGGTGAGGACGTTCCCCTGGTCGGTGACATAGAAGCAGAGGAGGAGACCGCGCCCATCATCCAGGAAGTGCACCTCGAAGAGCGGCCTCAGGCCCAGCTCGCAGCACAGCGCCATCGATTTCTCGATCGCGTCGGGCAGGATGTCGAGCGGGACGACGACCTCGGAACCGAGCAGGCCCGGACCGAACTTCCTGACCTTCATCGGGAAGTACCTCTCGTTCCACATGTATCTCGCGAGGTACTCCTTCTCCTCCTTGAGCCCGGTGGGTCTCAGGAATGCCTGGAAGGTCTGCTCCGCGGCCTCGCCTTCGACGTTGACCAGGATGGCCTCCTTGACGGGGAAGTGATCCTTGCCGAGCATCCTGTTTATCAATGAGAATTTCGAGGAGCTCTCGAAGACGATGTGGGATGGGTGGACGGCGCTTCCTGCCAGGGCACGAGCGAAGACGAAAGCGCTCCTGAAGTCATCGAAGAACACCAGGTGAGGCTTCGTCCTGCGCGGCTTCGACCGCACCGAGATAGTGACGCCTGTGACTATGCCCAGTTGCCCTTCGCTGCCGAAGACCGCCTGGAATTCCGGGTCCAATCTCGAAAGCTCGCGGATGGAGCCGTCCGGCGTGACGAGCTCAAGGGACAGCACGCTCCTGCTGAGATGTCCCTTGGAGAAGCTGTTGAGCCCGAGCCCTCCCGTGGCGATCCAACCACCGACGGTCGAGAACTTGCTCGACGGGCTCGAGTTCAAAGTCAGTCCCTTCTTCTCGAGCTCCTGGTCGAAGTCCGCCCATCTGACGCCGGTCTCGACCCTCGCCTCCCCCTTCTCTGGATCTATCTTGAGAATCTTGTTCATCGACGACAAGTCGACCACGATGCCACCCGCGACCGGCACTGAACCTCCGAAGGGAGACGATGCAGAACCTCTCGGGATCGCTGTGACACGCTTCGAAGCCGCGAAACGGAGGACCGCTGAAACGGCCTCCCGCGAATAGGGCTGGACAACGACGTCGGGCGAGGCATTGAACATGATCTCCCTGAGGAATCTCGGAATGTCGGATTGGTCGCGAGAGTACAGCATCCTCTCGCCGGAAGCGGAGACTATCCTGAGGTCCTTTATCCCCAGGCTCGCGAGCTCGCGGGCAAGAGAACCTTGGATAGCTTCCTCCTTCGCTGAAAAACCGTTCTGCACAGGTGGAGAGGGGGCCGCATCCGGATAAATAGCACGGCCTACACCTGCATCATCCATGTGCATCCCCCCTCAGGAACCTTTGTCCCCCAAAGTCCCTTTAGTTCGAGCGCGAGCACCGTGCAGCCCATGCTCCAGCAAGGAGCAGAACCCTGTCCGCAGAGTCCTCGCGGGTTTGAACGGCACCGTGCTCATCAAACAGGTAACGCCGTACGCAGGAGTTCCTATATAGGCCTTTCTCACCACAGGCGTGTCCACATGGGGCCCAGAATACCTGCACTGGCGCAGAATGGTCGGCGGGGGTGAGGGACTGGCACGTGTAGGGCGAAAGACTATTAATACCATCAAGGTTAAGGGGTACTCAGCACTAGTTGTGCCGAGTGATACGACAAGCCGAACATCGCTATGTTTTGAAGCCGATAGTTTGACTCGCGTGATAGCCGGATGCAATTGTGCACAAAACAAAGGAAGAATAGACATGGAAGAGAATCCAGGAACAAACCCAAGCACTAGCCCAAGCACTAGCCCAAGCCCTGAGGAGCAGCCAAGCGTACAGGTCAAGATCAAGGATCTGACCCCTCAGTCGAAGAGAGTGGACGTTTTGGCCAAAGTCCTCGATGTAAGCGAGGCAAAGGAGATCCCCGGCAAGTTCGGGAACTCGAGGAAAGTCGCAGAGGCGACCATAGCTGATGAGACAGCGGCAATCATCCTGTCACTGTGGGACAACCAGATCGGCAGCATCGTCAAGGACGACGTCGTCGATATCAAGAACGGGTATGTCTCGCTGGTGAGAGGCCACATGCGCATCAACGTCGGCAAGTACGGCCAATTGACCAAGAGCGACAAGGCCCTCGACAGCACGAGCACCGAGCTCAACATGAGCGACAAGGAGTATGAGCAGGAGCGCAGGAGCTTCGGTGGCGGCGGCGGCAGCAGAGGCGGAAGCCGCGGCGGATACGGCGGTGGCGGCCAGAGGGGCGGCTACGGCGACCGAGGCGGAGACAGGGAGCGAGGCGGCGCCGACAGGCCCAGCTACATGAACAAGGGCCGCAGGCGATTCTAGGCCGGCGGTTGAGTTCATCACGCCCATCCGGTTTGGATGGGCCGACAAACCATTTTCATTCATGATTTTTCTCTGCAGTCACTTCTCGAGCGGCAGCGATTTGAGCTGGATTATCTCAGGCTGGTTCTTGGGGAGATCCCTTTCTGGCCCCAGCATCCTTCCCAGCAGGACATAGCCCACGCTCGTGACAGTGCCTATCACCCCGAAGATGGGCCAGATGTATCTCGCTTCTGGCAGGACATCCAGAAGCCACATGCCGACGAAGAATCCCACGCCTATGCCAAGGCTCTGGATGAAGCCGGAGAAGCCCATGTAGATGCCCCGCTCTGCATCAGGAGCCATGTCCGCGATTATCGCAGACAGGATCGACATGTAGATCAGCTCTCCGATCGTGATTATCACGATACATGCAGCTAGCGAAGGAATATCGTTCGCAAAGAATATCAGAGAGAATCCTCCCGCGCCTATGAGCTGCCCCGTCATCAGTATCAACGACCGCCTGAACCAGACCATCTTGGAGGTGACCCACAGCTGCAGGGTGACCACCATCACCGCATTGATCGCGAACAACAGGCCTGGAGTTGATGAGCTCAGCCCCAGGTTTGAGGTCGAATATATCTGCAGCACTGACATCCACTGGGAGAACGAAAACCACATCACAGCGCTCATGGAGCAGAGCATCACGAACGCCCTGTTCCTGCTCACCTGGAAGACCTTCATGAATGTGACTTCCTGCTCCTCGGTCGCCTTCGGTTTCGTTTCAGGGATGAAGATGATGTTCATCGCGAAGGCGCCAGCAAGGATGACCGACCCGAAAACGAACAACTCCCTGACTGAGAAGGCAGCTACGATGAAGACCCCCAATGCTGGACCCAGGAACATCCCTATGTTCCAGGCGATCCTCAACGTGCCGTATGCCTTAGGCCTGCCCGGTGATGGGATGACATCGGCGATCATCGCGTTCGCGGCAGGCATGTAGAGCGAGCCGACGAACGAGTCGGCGAGAACGACCATGAACAGGGTCACGAAATCCACCGCGAAGAAGTAGAGGAGCATGGTCAAGGACATGAGGCCCAGGCTCGCAAGGAGAACGTACCTCCGACCGATCTTGTCCGTCAGCATCCCGCCGATGATGGTCCCCGGAATGCCCGAGAGGGTGTACCCCGCTAGAGCGATACCAGCAAGCGGAGTCGATATGTGGAGATCGGCGACCATGTAGATCGCGAGGTACGGCACGATGAGGCCGAACGCCACGTTCTCGATGAGCGCGCTGGCCATCAGAACCCTGAATGCCCTCGGCGCCGCTCTGAATGATTCGAGTGCCATCTGTCCACCGTGTCAAGGATACTGCAGAGACCCGATTGTACGGAGACAATGGGGAGGCCTCTCGAGAAGCCAATGGATTAATTACCTCACTTTCAATCTCTGGTCTCGGAGCGGAATATGGCTGAGGCCCAGATAAGCATTCTGTCGAGGAAGGATATTGAGTCGGTCCACGAAAGGACGCTGGAGATCCTCATGGACCCCGGCGTCGCGGTCCTGAGCGCGAGAGCTCTCGCGGTCCTCGAATCAGGCGGGGCGGAGACAGATGGAAAGGCGATGCGAGCAAGGATCCCAGAGAGCCTCGTCAACGAGACGATGAAGAAGCTCCCGAAGACGGTGACATTGGCCGCGAGAGATTCCAAGCGCGACATGGTCGCGCCGAGGCGAGGGCCGCCCTTCATGGCGACGAACGGCACCGCTGTGTACATGACGGACCTCGAGACAGGTGAGAAGAGAAGGACGATGAGCAAGGACCTGAAGGATTTCATGGTCCTCTGCGATGCGATGGATCCGCTGGACTATGTCTGGCCGATCGTCACCGCCCACGATGCTCCCGAAAGGACGCATGCCGTGGACGAGCTCGCCATCTCCCTTCTGAACACGACCAAGCACGTGCAGGGAGAAGCGATGTCGGCTGCAGAGGCGAGGACACAGATCGAGATAGCATCGACGATAGCCGGAAGCGCCGAGGAACTGGCGAAGAGGCCGCTGTTCTCTGTCATCCAATGTCCCATATGTCCGCTCGAGTTCGAGCGCGGCTCAGTCGAGGCGACGATGGAGTTCGCGAAGGCTGGAATACCGGTCGTATCGATGTCCATGGCACTGTGCGGCCTGACATCTCCCGTCACTCTCGCATCTACGATCGCGATAATCAATGCCGAGAACATAGCGAGCTTCGCGATATCGCAGGCGACCAAAGCTGGTGCGCCGGTGATCTACAGTTCTGAGTCGACAGCTCCCAACATGATGACTGGGGAGATACACTACGGCGCGCCCGAGGAGGTCCTGCTCGCGAGTGCCTCGGCACAGATGGCACACCATTACCGTGTCCCATCGATGGTCGGCGGCTTCTGCCTGGGCATTGCGGGCGATACTCCCGGCATAAACATCGACCCCGCGGAGCTCATGTTCGACGCGATGACGTCGATGACCATGACGGACTTCGCATCGGGGATCGGCGGCCTGGACCAGGCGAAAGGTGCGTCCCTCGAACAGGTTATCATAGACTCCGAGGTCTGGGAGATGGTGAGGGAAATGCGAAAAGAAGTCTGGATAGACGATGCGCATTTCTTGATCGACCTGATACGCTCCGTTGGACCAGGTGGGAGTTTCCTCAAGGAACCGCATACGGCCAAGAACCTCAGGAAGGAACTGTTCATGCCGACGAAGGAGAAGGCCGATGTGTACGCGAAGTACCGCCTGGGAACCGACTGGAGGGACGCGGTCAAGAGGGCCCGAGAGAAGGCGAAGGCCATCCTCTCAAGCCATGTCCCGGACCAGGCGGATGCCGACGTGATCTCGCAAGTACATCGGATACTGCAAAGACCGATCGCGCGGTGATCAGACCTTCTTCGTCGCCTTGATGGACTCGACGAACCTCTGCCATCTCTTGGCGTCCTCGACCCTGCTCATCAGGGCCTTCTTCTTGAACTCCGCTCTCTCGGCGTTGTCCGCGGAGCGCAGTTCATCGATGGCCCTCAGGAGGCCGCATATCTCCTCAAGGATCCCCTTGGCGGCGTCTCTCGTCATCTGATCGCGTGAGAGCTGCGCCTCCAGTTCGCGCTCCCTTTCCCTCAGTTGGGCGATGAGGTCGTTGGTTTCCTGGACGTCCTCGACCGTGAGCTTCTCCTTGCTGGTGAGGTTGTACACGACCTCTCGGAGATCGATCTCGGAACCGTCGAGCAGCTCGCGCTCGGGTATGAGCATCCCCACCCAGTAGACGAGCGAGTGAATCCTCGAGATCATCTTCGCTCTCTCCTCGCTGGTCAACAGGTTCCGTGCGTCCATCGGGGCACCCGTCGCTGATGGATCGGTCGTCGCGTTCTCGCTCATCTTTTCCACTGGTGCATCGTCTTCCCCTTCTTGATGGTTTGTCCCGACAGGGAAGGTGGCTGCTGACGCCAGCGATTACCTGGACTCCTCGGCGATGTCCTTGAAGGCCTCGTCCGATATCTCGATCGATTTCGTGATGTCATCGCTGGAGTGCGCGAGTGATGTGAAGAAGTGCTCGTCCGCATGAGGCACTCCGAAGAAGACTCCTTTCCCGAGCGAGTGCATGAACCAGTGCTTCCACTTCTCGCCATCGACGTCCATCGCGTCCCTCCAGGTCGCTATCTCCTTGTCGGTGAAGTACATCTGGCCCAACGAGCCTATCGATTCCACCCAGGTGTCGACTCCCCTGTCCTCGGCCGCGTCCCTCAGGCCATGGAAGAGGGAATCCCCGATCCTGTCGATCCTATTGTAGGTGCCGGGCTTCGAGAGTATCTTCAGCGTCTCGTAACCGGCAGCGACGGACACAGGGTGCGCGTTGTACGTGCCGCCGTGGTACACGTTCCCGCCCTCCTTCGGGATTATCTCCTCCATGATCTCCCTCCTCCCGCCGAACCCGGCCAGCGGGTACCCTCCGCCCGCGATCTTCGCGATGGAGGTCATGTCCGGCTTGACATCGAACTTCTCCTGAGCACCTCCGAACGCCACCCTGAATCCCGTCAGCACCTCGTCGAAGATGAGCACTATCCCGTTCTCCTTCGTGAACCTCCTGAGCTTCTTCAGGTAGTTGTCTCGTGGCACGAAGCATCCTCCGCCGGCCTGGATGGGTTCGATGATGACCGCGGCCAGTTCATCTGCGTCCCTGCTGAGGACCTCCTCGGTCGCGCCCCAATCGTTGAACGGGTAGATCGTGATCAGCTTGGAGATACTCTTGGGGATGCCCTTGCCGAACGGGATGGCCGGCTGAGATCTGCTCGGCCTCAGCTTGTCGGCAGGGATATCCAGGCTTTGGAGGACATAGTCATGCCCGCCGTGATACGAGCCTTCGGCCTTGGCGATCTTCTCCTTGCCCGTGAAGGCCCGTGCCACCCTGAGCGGATGCATCGTGGCCTCGGTGCCGGAGTTCGCGAACCTGAACATCTCGATGGAGGGCATCGCCTTCTGGATCATCTTGATGTAGTTTATCGAGAGGTCGTGGGAGGCTCCGTACAAGGTTCCCTTGTCGATCTGGTCCTTGGCGGCCTGGATGACCGCCGGATGGTTATGACCCAGGATCATCGGGCCATAGCCGAGCGCGTAGTCGATGATCTTGTTCCCATCCAGGTCGAAGATGTAGGCACCCTTCGCCCGCTTGACATAGAACGGGTAAGGCTCGAAGAACTTGACGTTGCTCTCCACACCCGCTGGTAGCACCTTCTTCGCCTCGTTGAAGTGCGCTCGGGATTTCTTCGTTCTCGCCACATACTCCTTCTCGTAACTAGCGCGTGCAGCCATCTCTACTCCCTCGCATGTTCTCGAAGGGACCACTTAGAAGCCCAGCACCACTTTCGGCAGTATCAAAGAATGTTGACCCACACAGATAATGCCACAGCCTCGGGCATCCCTCTAAGCTGCACCGAGATTCTATGGGTAGTAGAAAAGTCTTCCGAGCGATGACCGGGCGTTTCTCGTGGGTGGCAAATCGTTATCATCCAGCTTATATCTTCAGAATGTCGCCATGCTAGAAGACGAGATCCGGGACAAGGCGCGCGAGTTGAGCATTCATCTGATAGGATCCTCCAGACCGGAGAAGACTGACTATGCGAAGATAGTCCATGAGAGGATCGAGAAGGGGCTCATCACGAAGGAGATGATCGAGCGGACGGAGTGCTTCCGGACCCCGGAAGTCTACGCCGATCCGAAGAGGTCGCTCCCAGATGCCCGAACACTGATCTGCATCGGGGGAGCGTATCTCGAGAAGAAGGAGCGACCAAGCGACATGTCGAGGAGGGCATGGATCGCCCGCCATTTCTGGCGAGACAGCTACACGGACCTGCAGCGCAAGAGGGACGCCCTCATCGAGTTCCTCAGGTCGAAGGGCTTCAAGGCGGAGAAGGCGAAGATGCACCCACGGGAGGCGGCTCGCTTGACTGGGATCGCGTGGATAGGCAGAAACAACTTCGCCATCAACCCGACCTACGGGTCCTGGACGCTCTACTACCCGCTCGTTACGGATGCTCTGATCGAGCCCACGCCGAGGATCCAGAAGAGCTGCCCCACCAACTGCAGGAAATGCATGGACGCGTGCCCGACCAAGGCGCTTGCCGAGCCGTACGTGCTCGATGTCCGTCGTTGCATCAACTACATCCTCGAGGAGGATGCTCCCGTCCCCAGCTGGGCCAGGCACCTGATCGGCAACAGAATCAACGGCTGCGACACGTGTCAAGAGGCGTGCCCCATGAACAAGAAGGTGGAGCTGGCTCCGCAACCTCTCACCGCCCGGACGCTTGACCCGGAGCTTGTCCCGTTCCCGACGCTCGAGAGATGTTTCGAGGTCACGGACCGCGAGATGGAACAGAACTACTCGCACATGGATTGGTACGACCCGAAGGTGCGCTACTTGAGGAGAAACGCGCTGATCGCGGTCGGGAACTCGGGCGAAAATGACTTGATCGATCTAGCAACGAAGTACGAAGATTCTGAGGACCCGGTCTTGAGGGATCATGCGCGTTGGGCGATCGAACGGTTGAGCTCGTAGATTGTTGGAGCGATCATCTCTGAGGCTCGATGATCACCTTGATGGATTCCTTTGCTTTGGCCACGAGCTCGAATCCCTTTCCGGTGTCAGCAAGGCCGAACCTGTGAGTGATCATGTCGCTGACAACGACCTTCTTGGTACGTAGCAGCTCGATGGCCTCGTTGATGTCCCTCGGGCTGCCAGCATAGGTCATGGTGATGGAGATCTCGTCCTTCCACAGGTCGCCGAACGGCACGGGGACCTGGACCCCGGGCTTTGGCGGAGCAAACAACAACACCGAGCCGCCCCTGTCGATGGTCTTCAGAGCTTGATCGATCGCCTTGGTCACACCCGCGCAAACAACAACAAAATCCGCAGCCCTGCCTCCGTTCGCTTCACGGACGAGCTTGGGCACGTCACTGATCCCGTTCAAGACGACATCCGCCCCGAACCTACCCGCCGCGTCCAGCCTGTATCCGCTGATGTCCGTCGCGATGATCTTGCCGGCTCCCAACGCTTTCGCGAGCTTGATGTTGAGGAGGCCCGCGATGCCGCTCCCAAGCACGAGGACCGTCTGTCCTTTCTGGAAGCCGCCCAACCGGAAGCCCCGCACGACGCATGCCAGCGGTTCGATGAACGCGCCGTCATCGTACGTGAGCTCCTTCGGCAGGACGTAGACGCCGCTCTTGACATTCACCTCTGGGACCCGGATGAACTCCGCGAAGCCCCCGGGATGGAAGTTGGTGGTCCTCAGCGTGTCACAGGTGGATTCGTGACCTCTTCTGCAGTAGATGCATTCTCCACAGGAGACATGATGCGAGACGAACACGCGCTGCCCGACCTTGTACTTCTTGACTTCCTTGCCGACCTCGACGATGTCCCCCGCGATCTCGTGACCGAGAACGAGCGGAGCGCGCTTGATCCTGTACCACTCCATCACGTCGCTGCCGCAGATCCCGCTCGAGATGACTTTCACGAGAAGCTCGCCGGGCCCTATCTCAGGCTTCGGCATCTCCTGCAGACGGACATCGCTGTTCCTGTAGTACATCGCGACTCGCATTTCTCGTGCTCCTTCATTCCCGCAGGACTACTTCGCCTTCGAGAGCTTCTTGTAGAGGTCGTAGGCTTCCTTGACGCTCGCGTCCTCGTGCACGATCTTCCGGACGGCCTTGATCATAGGTATCGGGTTGTCGGACTGCCAGATGTTCCTTCCCATGTCCACGCCCGCGGCGCCCGCCTTGATCGAGTTGTAGGTGAGCTCGAGTGCTTCCTTCTCCCCGAGCTTCGGCCCTCCCGCCACCACGATCGGCACTGGACAGCTCTCGACGACCTTTTCGAAGCCCTCACAATAGTAGGTCTTGACGATGTGGGCTCCGATCTCAGCTGCGATCCTTGAGGCGAGTGCGAGATATCGTGCATCCCTCTTACCCAGCTCTTTCCCGACAGCGGTGACGGCGAGCACGGGCATGCCGTGCTTCTGCCCCTCGTCGACCAATTCGGAGAGGTTCAGCAGCGTCTGTCTCTCGTGCTTGCTACCGACGAATATGGACAGCGCGACCCCGGACGCGTTCAACCTGAGCGCGTCCTCGACGGACGTGATTAGCCCTTCATTGGACAGATCCTCGCCGATTATGCTCGTTCCACCGGACACCCTCAACACGACGGAGTTGCAGATGCCTGGGTCGATCGATGACCTCAAGACCCCTCTCGTCAGCATGATGGAATCCGCATATGGAGCGAGCGGCATGATGGTCTTCCTGGGCACTTCGAGCCGGCTGGTCGGGCCTAGAAAATAACCGTGGTCCACTGCCAACATTACCGAGCGTCCAGTATCGGGCATTATGATGCGGGATATCCTGTTCTTCAGACCCCAATCCATGAGCGGCACCTCCGAAATCCAGCGTCCTTCAGGTGTCCTTCGTTTGGAAGAGGAGCGACGATATTTAATTGTTCGCTGATGGAGCTCCCCACCAGGCTGGATGCTCACTTCTTGTCCGACTTCTTCCTGCCGATCAGGAACTCCCAGTCGAAGATGCGGTCGAGGTCCTTCTTCGACAGCAGCCCCTTCTCGATGACGAGGTCCCTCACGGACATGTCCCGCTTCAGGGCCTCCTTGGCGATCTCGGCCGACTCCATGTAGCCGATGTGGGGAGCTAGGAACGTCGCGATGGACGGGTTCTTCTCGAGATAGCTCCTGCATCTCTCCTCGTCCGCCTCGATCCCGGATATGCATTTCGCGATGAACACGGGGATGTAGTTGTTGAGGAGCACCATGGATTCCAGGATGTTGTGGATCATGACCGGGTTCATCACGTTGAGCTCCATCTGCCCTGCCTGCACGGCCATGGAGACCGCGAGGTCGTTCCCCATTATCTGGAAGCAGATCATGTCCATGCACTCCGCCATGACCGGGTTGATCTTTCCCGGCATGATGGAAGAGCCTGGCTGAGTCGCCGGCAGGTGTATCTCGCCCCAGCCGGTCACAGGGCCGGAGTTCATCAGCCGGAGGTCGTTGGATATCCTGATCAGCTCGAGCGAGAGCTCCTTCAGGCTGCCGGAGAAGCTCGCGAGCTCGAGCCTGCTCTGCAGCATCTCTCTGGGATCCTCGGCCTCGATGAGGTTCAATCCCGTGATCTCCCTCAGGCGATTGACCACTTGGCGCTGATAATCGGGATGGGTGTTCGCGCCCGTGCCCACGGCGGTCGCGCCCAGCGGGACCTCTTCGAGGAGCTTCAGGTTCTCCTTCAGCAGGTTCCTTGCCTTCTTGATCGCGACCGAATACGCAGCGAACTCCTGGCCCAGGGTGATGGGGAGCGCGTCCATCAGGTGGGTCCTCCCGGACTTCAGCACCCGCTCGAACTCCATTCCCTTCTTCGCGAAGGCCTTCCTGAGGTTCTCCAGGTTGTCCAGGAGTCCCTGGGCTACCATGAGGATGCAAAGACGCACGGCTGTCGGGTACGTGTCGTTCGTGGACTGCGCCATGTTCACATGGTCGTTGGGGTTGATGATTGAGTACTCGCCCTTCTTCCGCTTGATGAGCTCCAGCCCGCGGTTCGCGATGACCTCGTTGAAGTTCATGTTGAAAGAAGTGCCGGCACCGGCCTGATAGACGTCGACAATGAACTGGTCGTGCAGCTTGCCATCCAGGATCTCGTCGCACGCTGCGATGATGGCGCGGCCGACTTTGGGCTCGAGCCAACCCACATCCATGTTCGCCATCGCTGCGGCCTTCTTGACCATCGCATAGGCGTTGACGAACTCCGGTCTCGCCGTTATGCCGCTGATTGGGAAGTTCTCCTTGGCCCTGAGGGTCTGGATCCCGTAATAGGCATCAGCCGGCACTTTGCGTTCTCCGAGCGAGTCCCGTTCGGTCCTGGTCTTCATCAGCATCAGCAGTCGAGGAGTTCGGTGCCCCGTATTTCTAAGTATCCATGCGTGGAGGACCTGCTGGATAGGGGTCCCATGGCATCCTCTGAGGCACGCGGGAAACAGCAAATACACCCCTCGGCAATATGGAGGCAAGGTACACGCCCGAGAGGTTCTGAGGTCTATCCCAGGTGGTGAGAGGCGTGTCCAGGAGAATTGCAACAAAGAAGGAGAAGCCTCGTGCGCATGTTGATGTGAACGCGAAGTACTGCTCGATGATGAGGAAGTCCAAGAAGCTCTATGCGGAAGCCACCGAGGTGCTTCCGGGCGGAGTCGAGAGCAACTTCAGGTTGTTGGAGCCGTTCCCCTTCTATGCCGCCTACGCGGATGGGTCGAAGCTCTACGACGTGGACGGGAACGAGTACATCGACTATCTCCTGAGCCAGGGAGCCATCATGCTCGGCCATCGCAGAGAGGAGATCATGCGGGCCGTCCAGGCGCAGGTCCAGAAAGGGGCAAACTTCGCGGTGCCCACCGAGCTCTGCGTTGAGGTCGCGAGGAGAATAACCAGCTACGTGCCAAGCGTGAAGAGGGTCCGGTTCGCCAACTCAGGCACCGAGGCGACGATGCACGCGATCAGGATCGCCAGGGGATTCACGGGAAAGGACAAGATCGCGAAGGCCGAGGGAGGATACCACGGCGTCCATGACTACGTCCTCTGGGGCCTCTGGGGTCCGCCGGAGGAGATGGGGCACGAGAGGAGGCCGAGGACCGCGTCGTTCTCGCGCGGCGTCCCGAAGGCCATCGCTGACACCGTGTGTGTCTTCCCGTTCAACGACATCGAGGCCACCTACGACATCCTCCACAAGGAGAGGGAGAACCTGGCGGCGGTGATCACGGAGCCGGTCCTCGCGAACGTCGGGGTCCTGATGCCCAGAGACCACTACCTGAACGAGCTGAGGAAGATCACCAAGGAGCTGGGTATCCTCTTGATACTTGACGAGGTTGTCACCGGATTCAGGGTGTCAAGAGGCGGGGCCCAGGAGCTGTTCCATGTGAAGCCTGACCTCACGACCTTCGGCAAGGCTCTCGGAGGAGGATTCCAGCTCGCCGCGTTCGGCGGCAGGAAGGACGTCATGGATGAGCTCGTGGAGAAGAGGAAGGAATGGCCGCAGGTGACCTTCCACGGAGGTACCTTCAATGCCCATCCCGTTAGCATGGCCGCGAGCGCTGCCGTGCTGAAGGTCCTCGAGGACGACAGGGTTTACTCGAACCTGGACAGGCTCTCGAACAACATGTTCCCGGCGCTGCAGGAGCAGCTCGATGATCTGCATATCACCGCCGAGGTTGCCAGCTGTGGCTCGATGGCCCACATATTCTTCGGTGCGAAGGACGTGAGGACGGCCAGACAGGCCACGGACGGAACCGACTGGGACAAGCTTGGCGAATGGTGCATGCACTGTCTCGTTCATGGAGTGATGTTCGGGCATCCGCATGGAGAGAAGATGTTCATATCCGACGCGCACACGTGCGAGGACATCGAGAGATCCCTCGATGTGGCGGAGGATGGTTTCAAAGCAGTCAAGTGAATCTATGGCATCGACGTCGAAAGGTTATAGCTCCACATGCGCAATGATTGGGATAGGTGAAGGACATGGTGAACGAATTGATTCACACCCATCTCAGGCACGAAGGCGGTTACAAGTTCAGCGTGACCTTCGACGAACTGCCCGGGACATTTCACGCAGACGAGGAGGCGCCCCTGGGGAAGGGGTGGGGACCGAGCCCCGCGATGATGCTCTCGTCGGCCGTGGGTCATTGCCTGAGCTCGAGCTTGCTCTTCTGCCTGGAGAAGTCCAAGGTTCCGGTCAAGGACGTAGCAACGGATGTCGAGACCTCACTCAAGCGGAGCGAGAAGGGCAGATGGCGAATTGGTGACATTAAGGTCAAATTGAATGTTACAGTTAGCGATTCTGACAAAGAAAAGCTCGATAGATGCAAAGGCATATTCGAGGACTTCTGCATAGTCACGGAGAGCGTCCGACAGGGCATCAAGGTCGATGTGAAAGTGGAGAAGGATTGAACCGGACGGAGGGGTAAAATGCCAATAATAGGTCTGAAGGAGAGGGACTTCCTCACGAAGGAGTTCTCGCAAAAGCTCGTGAACGACGTCAAGCTAGTGGTATTCACGCAGGAGGTGCCCTGCATCTTCTGCAAGGAGACGGTCGAGGTGTGCCAGGACATCGCCAGCGTGAACTCCAAGATCATGGTCGAGATCTACGACTATGTCAAGGATCAGATGAAGGCGAAGGAGCTGAGGATCGACAAGATACCCGCCATAGCCGTGATAGGTGCGAAGGACTACGGGGTCAGGTTCTACGGCATCCCGTCCGGTTACGAGTTCACTTCCCTCATCGGCTCGATACTCGACATATCGAAGGGGGACAGCGGTCTGGCGCCCAAGAACAAGGACCTCCTCAAGACGCTTGACCGGCCGATCCACATCCAGGTCTACGTCACGCCGACATGTCCATTCTGCCCCACGGCCGTCCGACTGGCGCATCGACTGGCGATCGAGAGCGATTTCATCTGGGCGGACATGGTCGAGTCCAACGAATTCATAACCCTCGCCCAGAAGTACGGTGTCATGGGCGTGCCAAAGACGATCATAAACGAGCGCCAGGAGATCGGCGGCGTCGTCCCGGAGGACCTGTTGGTCCTCCATGTCCTGAACGCCAACAGAGAGCAAGAGCCTCTGCAGCCGAGGTAGAGTTCATCTATCCCGGGGGCGTTTCTCTTGCCGTTGTCCAAAGCAGAGCAGCAGAAGCTGAAGGAGATCCTGAAGGTCCTCTCGGGGATCAAGGGCGTGAGGCACTCGTTCTACCTGACGAGGGAGATGCGAGAGGGACTGGCCGAGCTCGAGAAGAGATATCCGTCCATAGGTCCCCTGACCGTCCAGAACGAAGGCATCCTCGCATGCCTGCGGAGCGAGCATGTCGCGTGCATCATCAAGGACAAGACCTTCAGAGGGCCTCCGCATCCGACCGTCGTGCTCGTGAACGACAGCGGCGAAGTGATAGGAAGGGAGCTTCTGTCAGGCGAGAAGCAGCCCAAGGGACCGGGGAGGACATTGATGCTGGGTCATGATTTCATCGTCTTCGCAGACAAGAGGGCCTCGAAAGGCGCGCGGTTCGTGCTGCCGCCGGTGCCCTTCAAGGAGGTCGAGGGGATGAGGGGGACCTGCTCGGTGATATCGTCAAGTCCCTCGACGCCCGGAGACTTCTTCCTCAGGAAGAAGGCGAGGATCGCGGACGACCCGAAGCTGGCATCGATCCTGATCGGGTTCGACCTCAGCTAGCCGATAGCGTTGTTAATCGCCATACGCCGTTCACGCATCGGAACGAGGTGTCGAAAGGGGCATCCGACGCACATGTGCAATTTCGAACACCCGTGACGAATCGGGCACCCTTTACAATCATTGAGCCGTCCATTCGAAGAACCTTTCAAAAACGGGGTGGATTAGCCGTACCTTTTCAGACGGCAACCCCTGTTGTAAGGCAAGGTTTAAATTCATACTGCACATGCGCTGTCACAATCGTCCTGCGCGGCGGATTTAGCATGCGTGGGGATTAGGCCAATGGTGTTAGAATGGCAGACAAGGCAAATCCGTTTGAAGAAATGAAAAAGATGGTCGACAAGGCGGGGAAGACGCTCGGCCTGGACGCCGGAATGCTGGAAGTCATGAAGAGCCCCAAGAGGGAGCTCACGGTGCACTTCCCGGTGAAGATGGACGACGGCAAAGTCAAGGTCTTCACTGGATACAGGATCCAGCACAACGAGGCCCGCGGTCCATTCAAGGGCGGCATCAGATACCACCCACAGGTGGACATCGACGAGGTCAGGGCACTCTCGTGTTGGATGACCTGGAAGACTGCGACCGTGGACATACCCTACGGGGGCTCGAAGGGCGGCATCATATGCGACCCGAAGAAGATGTCCGTGGGTGAGATCGAGAGGATGACGCGCAGGTACGCATCCGAGATATCGATCATCATAGGACCGGCGAAGGACATCCCGGCACCCGACGTCAACACGAGCGGCAGAGAGATGGCCTGGATAATGGACACCTTCAGCATGCAGAAGGGGTTCGCCTGCCCAGGGGTCGTCACCGGCAAGCCGAGGGAGCTAGGCGGCTCGCTCGGACGGCCTGAAGCGACATCCAGAGGACTCGTATTCTGCGTCAGAGAGGCTGCGAAGAGGATGGGCATGAACCTGAAGGGCGCGACCGTCGCGATCCAGGGATACGGCAATGTCGGCGCGTTCGCCCACAAGCTCATCGAGCGCGACTTCGGCTGCAAGGTCATCGCGGTGAGCGACTCCCAAGGCGGGATCATCAACGAGAAGGGCCTGAGGTACGACGATGTCTGGGCACACAAGGTCAAGACCGGCAGCGTCAAGAACTTCCCGGGTTCGAAGCCGATCAGCAACGTGGACATCCTCGAGCTCAAGGTCGACGTCCTGTTGCCCTGCGCTCTAGAGAGCGTGATCACGAGGGACAACGCTGGCAAGATCAAGGCCAAGATATCCGGAGAAGGCGCGAACGGCCCGACGACATTCGAGGCCGACGCGATCATGTGGAAGAACGGCGTGCTCGTGTTGCCGGACATAATGGCCAACTCGGGCGGCGTCACTGTGAGCTACTTCGAATGGGTCCAGAACAACTACAACTACTACTGGACCGAGGACGAAGTGAACCAGCGCCTCGACTACAAGATCACGAAGGCGTTCAAGGACGTCTGGGACATGCACGAGAAGTACAAGTGCAACATGAGGGACGCAGCGTACCTTGTCTCAGTGAAGAGGGTCGCGGACGCGACGAGGCTGAGGGGCTTCTACCCGTAGATCCGCCTGGATTCAAACTCCAACCCATCCGGGGAAACCCGGATGGAAAATCATACATTTTTCCTAGCTTCTTGGATTCATCCGATCCGCTTTGCAATCTCGCTACCCACCTCGTCCGCCAGGACCAGTGTCTGCTCGCCCGACTTCATGTCCCTCAGCATGACGGACCGCTTCGCCATCTCTTCTTTCCCAACGATGACAGCGAACCTAGCCCCGACCGACGATGCGTACTTCAGGTTCTTGCTGATGTTCCGGCGCATGAGGTCCACATCGGCCTTGAGCCCCTGCGACCTCAGCCTCGCGACCATCCCGAAGGCGTACTTTCGCATGTCATCCTTGGCCGGGACGACATAGGCATCCAGCGCGGGTGGGACCTCGACCGGCTTCTCCGCTTCGATCGCCAACATCATCCTGTCTATCCCGATCGCGAACCCCGTCGAGAACACGGGCTCGCCCCCGAACAGCTCGGAGAGCGTGTAGGAACCGCCTCCGAGGACCTGTTTCTCCGCGCCGAGCTTCGGCGCGTCGATCTCGAAGACCATCCCTGAGTAATAATCGAGCCCGCGAACGATCCCCAGGTCGACCTGGCAGTCCTCGATGCCATAGATCTTGAGCACGTCGAATACCTCCTTGATGTGCTCCGTCGCCTCTGTCTGGTCGAGGTTGTTCAACACGGTGATGTCACCCTTGACGTCAGCATACGCGGCGATCTTGTCGAACAGATTCCTAGGGAGCGCCCTCGCATCGAACAGGTCGCCCATCGCGTCGAAGTCCTCCTTGTCCAGCAGGCGGAGCACGTCGGCGGCGACCTTCTCGTCCTTGATCTCGTCCTTCACCATGGATTTGAGTATCCCGATGTGACCGATGCGGACGACGAAGTCCTCCAACCCGGCCGACCGCAGGATGTTGACGGCGAGCGCGATCACCTCCGCGTCGGTCTCCGGGTTCTTGCTCCCGATGAGCTCGGCGCCGATCTGGAAGAACTCCCGGTACCTGCCGCTCTGCGGGTTCTCGTATCTGAAACAGTTGCCGACGTAGTACAGCTTGAGCGGCCTCGGCTGGGTCGAGAGGTCGTTCACGAAGAATCTCATCACGGAGGCGGTGATTTCGGGCCTGAGCGCCATCTCCCTGTCACCCTTGTCCTTGAAGACGTACATCTCATCGACTATGCCTGGTCCGGACCTGAGAGTGAACAGCTCCGCCGTCTCGAAGGTGGGCGTGACGACCTCGCCGAACCCGAACCTGTGGCACGCGTCCCTCATGGCCCGCTCGACCTGGCTGCGCTTGGCCATCTCCGCGGGTCCGAAATCGCGTGTGCCCCTGGGCCTCTGAATCATCGGCCGCAAGAAGGGTCAGCTCTTTCTTAATCCTTTTGGGGCCTGCCCACGGTCAGATTCATTACCCACGAATCACTCTCCGGGTCTGATGCAGTCGGTTTGGATCGCCCTCGCCATCTTCCTCGTGACCTACGCCTTGATCTCGATCAGGAGGTTCCCGAGGATACACATCGATAGGGCGGCTGCAGCGCTGATCGGTGCGGCGCTCATGATCATCTTCGGCGTGATCAAGCCTGTGGACGCCATCTCCGCGATCAACCTCGACATCCTCGTGCTCCTGGTCGGGATGATGTTGCTGGTCGCCGGTCTCGAGCTCTGCGGATTCTTCGAGTGGGTCTCGCTAAGGATGATCAAGTATTCGAAGAACCAGTTCAGCTTCCTTGTGCTCACCATGGTCGTCACGGGCGCGCTTTCTGCATTGGTCTTGAACGACACCATCGTGCTGCTCTTCACGCCCATAATCATCCGGACCTGCAGGATACTGAAGTCCAACCCTGTGCCGTTCCTCGTCGCTGAGGCCATCTCTGCGAACATCGGCAGCGTCGCGACCGAGGTCGGGAACCCGCAGAACGCCTATGTGGCCACGCAGACGGGGATATCGTTCATCGACTTCTCGGCCAAGCTGGTCCCAGTGTCGATCGTCTGCATGCTGGTGGCGATCGCGATCATCTACATCGTCTACAGAAAGGACATCGAGAAGGGGAGCGCGCAGGAATTCAGGAAGAGGATAAACACGCATGGCTGGAAGAGGTTCGAGGAGGAGCTGGTCAAGGGGGACGAGACCACGACCTCAGGCTACAGGAAGCTCAAGGAGCGCAAGGTCGCCCTGTTCGCTCTGCTCCTGATAACCGGCGGGACCTTCGCCGGATTCGTCGCGAACCATGTCCTGGGAGCATCCATCGCCGTCATCGCGCTCATAGGAGGCGTGCTCGCGCTCTTCGTCGCCCCGCTCCTGAGCGACGTCAAGTCGAAGGACATGCTCTCCGGCGTGGATTGGTCCATAATCCTATTCTTCGTCGGTCTGTTCATTGTCATCCAAGGGGTAAAGGAATCCTCTCTGCTCACCGACCTGAAGAATTTCTTCCCCGGGTTCAGCGACGGTCACCAGCCGACGATCGCTTGGTTGACTGCCCTGAGCGCCCTGCTGTCCAACCTCGTGAGCAACGTGCCGGCGGTGCTGCTGCTGGGCGCGCTGATACCCGTGAACCAATCGCAGCTCTGGATAGCCCTCGCGTCATCGTCCACGCTGGCCGGGAACGCCACGATCCTCGGCGCAGCGGCGAATGTCATCGTCGCAGAGAAGGCCGAGTGCAAGGGAGTGGAGATCAATTTCTGGAAGTTCACTCTCGTGGGATTCCCGATCGCCATTGTCACGCTTCTCGTCTCCACTCTCATGCTAATGGTGCTGTTCTAAGGTGTCCGTTCTCCGCGTTTTTGTGTCGAGTCAGATAATGTCTGACAGTCACCCAGCACATCTTGGGCTATAAGCCAGCGAAAGTCCTTTATATGTCAGACGACTATGTTGTCAGCGTCGGAGGGATCCGACAGTAACGGAGGGATGCAAAGTGCCAATGAAGCCAATATCTCTCGACAGGGCAAAGGAGATCGCGACCGAGAAGAACCTCAAACCTGGCAAGGTAAAGGGTACTTCCGAGGTCGAGTTCACCAGGGGCGGAAGCCAAAGGGTCGACGTCATCGACTGGCCCGAGTTCGAGCAGATCGTTGCCTCAAAGGGTCTAGAGATCCACGAGGGCGGCGGTTTCATGAAGCTGATGAAGAAGGCCTGAGCGAGCTCAGGGACCTTCTTCATCGCTCTCAAACTCTTTCCCCGTGTTTTGTTTCGCTCTTTTGGGATTCTTTACAGAAGCCAGCTACCTCTTCACGATGATCGTTACGACGTCCTGGTCCCTGACCTTGTGGTCCAGGCCGACGATCTGCCCTGGGAACCTCGCGCTCTTCCCCCAGATCTGCGCATACCTGAAGTTCTTCTTGAAGTCCCGGTGGATCGAGTCGCAGATCATGCCTATGTCCGACCCGTCCTTGATGACGAGAGGCTCCACCAAGTCGGCCTCCTTCCCCTGGGGCTTCATGTAGATGCGTATGAACCTGAGCGCCTTGTACATCTCCTCCTTCAGCCGGTCCAGGCCCTGCCCCTTCTCGGCCGCGATCGGGATGAGGGTCCAGCCCTTCAGGCGTTTCTCGATCAGCTTCAGGTACACTGGCTGGACCAGGTCCGTCTTGTTTATGGCCACGATGGCTGGAAGGAACAATCTGTTGCCCGAGATGTAATCGATCAGCTGGTCCTCGTTGATGTCCTCCCTGATGACGATGTCCGCATTGATGTGTCCATACTCGTTCATCATCTCAACGACCAGGTCCTCGTCCAGCGTGGATTGGGCGGTCGTGAAGTTGACCGTGATGCCGCCCCTGTTCTTCTTCGCGATGACGATATCCGATGGTCTCTGGTTGAGCCTGAGGTTGGCGGTCTTGAGCTCCTCGACGAGCACCTGGATGTTGGTCTCGAAGACGTCTATCATCAGGAGTATGAGGTCCGCGGACCGAACGACTGAGAGCACCTCGCGGCCGCGGCCCTTGCCCTTCGAGGCGTCCTTTATCAACCCTGGAAGGTCCAGGACCTGTATCTTCGCGCCCTTGTACTCCATTAACCCTGGCACGCACGTGAGCGTGGTGAACATGTACGCGGCCACCTCGCTCTGCGCGTTGGTGATCTTGTTGAGGAGCGTGGACTTGCCGACGCTCGGGAAACCGACGATGGCCACGGTCGCGTTGCCGGACTTGCGGACGGCGTAGCCTGCTGTCTTGGGGCCCTTGGACCTGCGCACCTCGGCCTCGTCCTTGAGCCTCGCCAGCTTGGCCTTGAGCCGCCCGATGTGGTGCTGGGTCTTCTTGTTGTAGAGGGTCTTGGCCAGCTCGTCCTCTACCGCCTTTATCTGCTCTTCGATGTTGGCCATGGCCTCAGACCTTGATGTCGTCCCGGTAGATATGAGTTCCAGCGCCCTTGTCCAACGCCTGTACGAGCATCTCCGTAGAAGTGATCACGACCTCGTCGCCACCGCCTTCCAGGAACCTTATGGCGGCGAGTATCTTCGGTCCCATGCTCCCGGGAGCGAACTGCCCCTCGGCGTAATTCATCTTGATCTCCGACAGGTTCGATCGAAGGAGCGGCCTCTGCGTTATCTTCCCGAAATCGAGGAACACGTTCTGGACATCGGTCGCCATGACGAAGAGCTTCTCGTGGATGCTGGTCGCGAGCATCGCCGCCGCGAGGTCCTTGTCTACGACGGCCTCGATGCCCACGTACCTCCCATCGCGCTTGATGACTGGTATCCCGCCCCCTCCGCATGCTATCACGACCTCAGCTTGGTGTTCCCCTCCGAACACAAGCCGCTGGACGGGCTTGCTCTCGACGATGCCGACGGGATCGGGAGACGGGACCAATCGCCTGTACCCTCCCCGCTTCTTGTCCAGGGCCATCGTCCAGCCTTTCGCCTTCTGGAGCTTTCTGGCATCCTGGTACTGGAAGAACTCTCCGATCGGCTTCGTCGGGTTCTTGAACGCGGGGTCGTCCTCGGACACGACCACCTGCGTGATGAGTGAGACGGCGACCTTGTCCATCCCCCTGAGTGCGAACTCCGAGGACAAGGCCTGCTGCAGCATATACCCGATCTGTCCTTGGCTCTCCGCGTCGCAAACGTCCATGCTCATCGGTGGGATGTGAGATTTCGATATCTCGTTTCTGAGAAGTATGTCGCCGACCTGAGGCCCGTTGCCGTGCGTGAGGACGATGTCGTACCCGTTTTGTATGAGGTCCGCGAGCCCCTTGCATGTGATGGCGACGTTCCGGAGTTGGTTCTCCTGAGTCGGCTTCTCGCCGGACCGCAGGATGGCATTGCCTCCGATGGCTATGACTGCAGTCTTCATGCTGGAACCTCCTCGAGGAAGTCCTATCCAGGGAAAGGCAACTATATAACGACTGCCACGAGACCGTTCAGCCAATCCTCAATAGATTTTTATCCAAAGAGCCGTTTGACTCACCCGATGGAACCTCCGAAGATTGAACCTCCAGGTGTGCGGTTGCAGAAGTACTTCAAAGAGCAGCTCAAGAAGTTCGGGAAGACCCCGTTCGTGATACCTTTCGCCATCGGCATCTCAGCAGCCGTCTATTACCTGGTGGTCCTTTATGGGAGCACTTTCTGCCTCAGCGGCCTCCTCACTCCGCTCGTTCTCCTCGGGATATGCTGGTACTTCGGCATCAAGTCCGCCAAGAAGCTCCTAGTCATCGGGGTGCTCGCCTCACTGGTCTTCACGGGCGTATATGCGGCCTCCTTCACCGATCACTATCAGCACATCCAGTACAAGGTTGGCACGAGCGATGACAAGAACGCGACTCTGAGGGAAGGCACACTCCAGCCGTTGTATGGAGATAAGACGACGGTCTACGAGTTCAGCGTCACAGTGCACGTGAAGGACAACGCCACGACGGTGAAAGACGTCGCCGTCCTGATCCAGAAAGTGCATTTCCCATCGAGCACCGGCGAGAACTTCACGATGACCGAGCGGTCCAGACAAGTCCTCAACAACACCACTGGGGAAGCGAATGTACACTATGTCTACAATACCACCCTTTCGACCCCCGTGAACATGTACGTGTTCTGGGCGAACGTCAACGGCACATGGTACATCGCTGCCGACTATTCCACCAGCCAGGCGATGTGGCTCCTGGGGCCGATGTCCAAGGACACAAACGCGATCCTGGGCCTCATCTTGCCTATCTCGTTGTTCCAGACCTTCGCCAGCGTATTCCCACTCTACGCGCTCATCGTGGTAATGATCTGGTGGACCCGAAGGACACGGAAGATGCGAAAGGACCAGATGGAGAAGTGGGAGGAGAAGCGCGCCGAGGAGGAGGCGAAGAAGCCCAAGCAGGACGCTAAGGTGAGCCTTCAGAGGAAAGCGATGGGCCTCGAGGACGGGGGCACCTTCGTATGCTCCGAGTGCGGCGCCGATGTCCCCGCCGACGCCACCGTGTGCCCGAAGTGCGGCGAGAAGTTCGAGTGAGCTCATCGGTGGACCTCAGGAATTCTTTCGCATCATACAAATACCAGCTCAATTAATCCAGTCCCTGCGTGGGTTGGTGGGTAGTTGGAGCGTCCTTGGATATTCAAGAAGAAAAGCAGCATCGCGGTGCTGATCGCATTCCTCATGCTCACATCGGCGTTGGCAGTCCTCGGAGTCACGGTGCCGAAGGTGAAGGATCTCGGGTTCTACAAGAGCCATGGAATTATCGACATCGCCAACAACAATGCTTTCATAGCGTCGGAAGGGGTAGTTCGTGGTGCGGGCTCGGCCAGCGACCCCTTCATCATTGATGGATGGCACGTCACATCGAACGCCAGTCCAGCACTCATCATCAATGACACGGACGCTTTCGTGGTGATCAGGAATAGTACGTTCGAGGGATCTTTCACCCTCGCGCAGAACGATGGCATCGTCATCGAACGAGCCAGGAACATACAGATGGAGAACCTGACCATCCAGGGCTTCAGGACTGGGATAGTCGTCGAAGGCTTGCGCGATGCCCCCTCGAACAACATCACCGTGAGGGAGTGCGCGGTAACGGAATGTACGAACGGCATAGTGACCCAGAACTCGACGAACCTTCTCGTGGAACACTCATACTTCACCCAGCTGGGGCTCTCAGGACTGGTCGTCGAGAACAGCAGCAAGGTCGACATACGAGACAACAAGGTCGACTATTACGGAGTTAATTACCCCGTGTACTACCCGGCGTATTACTCGCCACTGACCATGAAGGTGTACTTCGCGGTGACAGGCATAGGCATCGCGGACTCGAACGACTCAATAGTTCACGACAATGACGTGTGGGGAATGGAGGGCGCCTACGGGAACATCGCGGCCGCGAGATGCCACAACGTCAGCTTCGACGGCAATAGCATGACCTCAAGCAACGGCGCGGCCAGGATGTCTCATTGTAGCGACCTGACCATAAGCAACAACACGCTGATGTACGGGAGCTGGATATCGATCGACGACTCTGTGACTTGCCTCGTGGCGGACAATGTCGTCACGAATGCATACGGCAGCGGAATCCAGATCTCTTCCACCTCGGATGCGGTCGTGGTCCGTAACACAATGTTCAAATGTGGTGGTGGCATCTACGCCGCCTACTTGAATGACAGCGTGGTCGAGAGGAACTTCCTGACGAACTGCACCTCCACGGGACTCGTGGTGATTGGTACGGATGTCACGGTAGCGCGCAACCTGATTTTCTCCGACCCTGGAGGCGTAGGGCTCACGGGACACAACATCACGTTCGAATGGAATCAGGTCGGGTCGAACCGCGGCACTCTCTGGGGCATACCTCATGGTGGTCTGCGCTGCTACGGTTCGAACGGAATGAGAATAGAGAACAACTCGTTCTCCTCGGACTACCCAGGGATCGAAATCTCAACCTGCTCGAACGTCTCCCTGGTGCATAACAACATCTCCGATGACATCACGCTCTCGGATGACGATAACCTGACCATATCGGGCAACGCGATGCACAATGTGTCGGTCCCGGAGTACTTCACCTTTGGCGGCGTCTCGTGGGATTGGGGATACCCGAAGGGCGGCAATTACTGGTCCCAGTACGCCGGTATCGACCTGAAAAGCGGCCCCAATCAGAACATGCCCGGCCCGGATGGCATCGGCGACACCCCGTACCAGGTCAACGCCACCCAGCTCGACGACTATCCATTGATGACCGCGTCCATCGTTTCCGATGACGAGCCGCCCCTCACGCAGCAGTCTCTGGCGGGGTACAGGGGGGAAATGGGCTGGTACGTATCGTCCGTGAACCTCACCCTCTCTGGGTCCGATGTCTACTCCGGGATCGCGACCACCAGTTACAGGATCGATGGGAGTGCCTGGACCGCATACGGCACCCAGGTGACAATCACTTCGGAAGGAACCCACACCCTCGAATACTACTCCGCGGATCAAGCAGGGAACTCCGAGAAGACCAGGACGGTGACCGTCAAGATCGACACGAAGTCGCCTCACAGCGCCATTGCAGACGGGAGCACGCTCAGGTCCGACAACACGGGGAACTTCACGCTGCGGTACGAGTTCGCGGACAACACAAGTGGTCTGGCCTACTTCAAGATCAACAGTGAGCACGGCGACTACTGGTGGTCTGGGCTGGGCGCCTCGACCGTCCCCTTCGCCCAGGTCAGGCTTTCGGACGGCGACCAACGGTACTACGTTTACGCCCACGACGAGGCGGGAAACGAGAATCACATCGTAATTCAGATTCACGATTCCCTCAACGAGGACAAACAGCCTCTCAGTATGACCGGCCCGTTCGGCCCATGGTATCTCGTGGCCGTACTGGTGGACCTGGTGCTGATAGGCTACCTTGTCCATCCCCGCATGTTCTCACCCTACCCGTCGCCCAAGCCTATCGAACGTAGGCTGGGCCCAGGCGAGTTGGACAAGGAAGACATCGTCGATGGGTATCCCAAGTACCTCAAGAAGATGTGACGGCCCTGGGCATGGGCACCGTGAAGCGGTTCACCCAACCACAAGTATGTATTTATCTTGGTAAACTATTTCAACCGCCTGGGATGCACTCAGCGGACGACCGCCTCAGCAACCTGAGCGGAGGGAGAATCATTTGTCATCCATAGCCCATGAGCTGGCCAAGAAACAAAAGGAAATCTCCGTATCAGAGTTCTTCGAGAAGAACAAACAGATACTGGGATTCGACTCGCTCACGAGGGCGCTCATCACCTCAGTGAAGGAGCCCGTCGACAACAGCCTGGACGCCTGTGAGGATGCGGGAGTTCTCCCGGAGCTGTTGGTGCGCGTCGAGAAGATCGACGAGAAGGAGTACCGGGTCACAGTTGAGGACAACGGCCCTGGCATCGTCAAGAAGCAGGTGGCCAACGTCTTCGCGAGATTGCTATACGGTTCCAGGTTCCACACGAGGGCGCAGCGGAGAGGCCAGCAAGGCATAGGTGTCTCTGCGGTCGTGATGTACGGCCAGCTCACCACTGGAAAGGCCGCGAAGGTCAGGTCCAAGATATCCGACGAGGATGTGGCCTACGAGTGCGATCTCATTCTCGACACGAAGAAGAACCGGCCTGACATCATCAAGGAGGACTTCGTCATCTGGGACCGTCCCCACGGCACCAGCTTCCAGATCAATGTCAAGGGGAAGTACATCGGCGGGAAGCAATCCATATTCGAGTATCTCAAAGGCGTCGCCATAGTCAACCCGCATGCGAAGATCACATTCATCCCACCGGAGGGAAACGCCGTCGTCTTCGAGAGGGCGTCCGATATCGTCCCCCCGCCCACGAAGGAGATCAAGCCACACCCTGAGGGGGTCGAGCTGGGCGAGCTCCTGAGCATGGCGAAGTACACTGAGTCGCTCAAGGTGACCAGCTTCCTCAACACCGAGTTCTCGAGGATATCGTACAGGGTCGCGAGGGAGATATGCGAGCTCGCCGGCGTCCCGTCCGAGCAGAGACCGGACAAGATGACGCTCGAGCAGGCCGGGGCCATCCTCGAGGCGATCAAGAAGGTCAAGATAATGTCCCCCGAGACGGACTGCCTCTCCCCGATTGGCGAGACGCTGATAAGGAAGGGCCTGAAGAACGTCCTGGGCGAGCTCAAGGCCGACTTCTACGCCCCTCCCATAACGAGGGAGCCGAAGGTCTACGCGGGCAACCCGTTCTTGGTCGAGGTAGGGATCGTCTACGGGGGCGGGCTGAGCAGGGAGGACCCGGTACAGATACTGAGGTTCGCGAACCGCGTCCCGCTGATGTACCAGCAGGGGGCGTGCGCCATCACCCAGGCGGTCGAGGCGGTCGACTGGAGGAGGTACGGGCTCGAGCAGAGGGGCGGGCAGGGTATCCCGTTCGGTCCGGCCATCGTGCTCGTGCACGTCGCGTCCACCAAGATCCCGTTCACCTCGGAATCCAAGGAGGCGATCGCGAACATCCCTGAGATCAAGGAGGAGATCGAGCTCGCGCTCAAGGCCTGTGCCCGCAGGCTGAAGACGCACCTCAACAAGGCCGAGAAGAAGAGCAAGACGAGGGTCAAGTTCGAGATCGTCCAGGACATCATACCCATGATCGCCCAGAAGGCGGCGAAGATCGTTGGAAAGCCCGTGCCGA
>Ga0315282_10002092_pt1 | contig 37165 bp, 36 predicted proteins | sample YL17G07_20_MG_FD_203693 | JGI IMG/M metagenome (GOLD analysis project Ga0315282, IMG submission 203693) | Sediment microbial communities from Yellowstone Lake, YNP, Wyoming, USA - YL17G07_20 | ecosystem: Environmental > Aquatic > Freshwater > Lake > Sediment | place: USA: Wyoming | collected... | reverse complement strand
CTGCTCAACAACATTTACGGCGTTGATATCGATTCACAGGCTGTGGAGGTGACGAAGCTGTCGCTGCTCCTAAAAGTCCTTGAAGGCGAGAACGAGCAGACGATCTCGCAGCAGCTCAAGATGTTCCACGAGCGCGCCTTGCCCGACCTCGGCAGCAACATCAAATGCGGTAACTCGCTCATTGGACCTGACTTCTACGAAGGGAAGCAATTGTCATTGCTTGATGATGAAGAGAAAATGCGAATCAATGTCTTCGACTGGAAGAAAGAGTTCAAGGAGACTATGGATGCGGGCGGATTTGACGCGGTGATTGGCAATCCGCCATATCGTATGCTGCAGCCGCACAACACCGAAGAGCCACTTCTTGATTACTTCCGAAGAAACTATGTTTCAACAGAGTTCAAGATAGAGATTTTTCATCTATTTCTACAAAGGAGTGCATCCCTACTGGATCGTGATGGATATCTCGGATTCATCATCCCGGCAACGATACTCAACAATGTCTACGCTGAATCCCTCCGCACACATCTGATGAATCTATGCTGCATTGAGATTATATCAGTATCGCGAGATAAGGTATTTCGTGATGCAGATGTTTACACGTGCGTGGTAGTACTTCGGCGCGAACTTAACCCAGCAAAGCATCGTAATCATGTCGTACTCACTACTTCCGAGTTCAACGAGAGATTAGCTCGGGAATCGATTAACTATGCCGAAATTCGACAAGGTCGGTTGAGTGAGCTTGCTGGGGGTGTCTGGAATGTCCTCATCGACGACAATAATGCACCTCTGGTAGCCAGGTTGTCTAGAAATTTCGAACTCCTGAAAGATGTTGCTGTTATCAACCGAGGTCTAATTACGGGCGATCGGGGAAAGTACTTCTCCAAAACAAGGAAGTCGAAATCCCATGTCCCCATAATAGCAGGGGGCGACGTTCACAGATACCTTGTGAACCAGCACTCGGAATATGTTCTTTTTGAGAGACCGGTTTCTGCTGGGGGATGTTGGGATCCCGATGTCCAGCTCGCGCCTCACAAAATAGTCGTTAGACAAATAGGCTTGCGACCTACGGCTAGCCTACTAACCGAGCCGATCGCGGTCACCGGCAATATCTTCACCGTTCGGGCAGGCTCGCTCGAATCTGAGTGCTACGTCCTTGGAATCCTCAACTCACGTCTGATTGAATTCTTTTGGCGAATCCTGTTTAGTGATTTCAAGACCTCTTTCCCTCAAGTTACAGTTTTCAGTCTCTCACAAATTCCAATTCGGAAACTTCAGTTGCGCGATCCCGCAGAGAAATCCCGTCACGACCGCATGGTGGAGTTAGTAGAGCAGATGCTCTCGTTGCACAAGCAGCTTCCCGCCACAAAGACGGCGGGCAAGCCCGCCGCCAAGACCGAGCACGAGAAGACCGTCATCCAGCGTCAGATCGAAGCCACAGACAAGCAGATAGACCAGCTCGTTTATGAGCTGTACGGGCTGACGGAGGAAGAGATCAAAATCGTGGAGGGAAAAGAATAGAAACAACGATGTCATTCCCAAACGCTTCCGCGTTTTGTGCGTCCCGCTGTTTTCAAAGCGGGATATCGGCCAGCCCGCCGCGCTTTGTGGCGGGTCTGGCGGGGAATCCAGACAAAGCTCTGTCCTGGATTCCGTCTCAAAATCCGACGGAATGACTTTCCTCCTTTGACATGACTCCCAGCTAGCCCCAGGTACAAGTTGCCCGCCAAAAACGTGCGGGCATGACACTGATCCCTGTCATTCCCCCTTTCCCATATAGACAAGCCTGATCCCTGCCTCCTTCGCATACCGGTTAATCCGCTCATCACGATAGAACTCCTTGTAGTAGACAACCCTGATCCCCGAGTTCGCAATAAGCTTGAAGCAGGTCAAGCACGGCGATGCCGTGATGTAGATCTCCGAATTGTCGATCATCACGCCGTTCCTCGAAGACTGTGCCACTGCATTGGCTTCCGCGTGGACGGTGCGGACACAATGCCCGTTTTCCATATCGTGACCAACCTCGTCGCAGTGGGGCGCACCGCGCAGGCTGCCGTTGTAACCCGTGGAGAGGATCGTCTTGTCCCGCACGATGACCGCTCCGATGTGCTTCCGATCGCACGTGCTCCTGGTAGCCACCTGGTCGGCAATCTTCATGAAATACTCGTGCCAGTCGACTCGCATTTCGCTCATGATTCATTCCTCTTAGTTCGTTTTGGGACGTTCTGCAACAATCAGAAATAGTTCAATCGACCGCAACCTCATCCACAAACGGCCACCCCCTTTCCGCCATTCCTCGATGCCAGAGAGGAGCGGCATCCGCAGCAACGAAGAGAAGTGCAATAGAAAGGCCCAAGGTCGCAGGACCTTGGGCTTCTTTTCTCTGTGCGGACGGGAAGACCCGCCGGGACTCATTCCCTCTGTAACGCGTGCGTCGCCGTCTCCTTCCCGATCAAGCGACCCGAACGGGGGCTTTGTTCAGCACCTCCAGGCCGTACTCGAATCCCTTCTCGAACGCAGCGGTGTTGAGCTCCTCCGTCCCTTTTGGAACGGAGACTCGAACAGCCTTTTTTGCAGCCTCGGCGCCAACGATGTTCGTGATCGCCGCGGTGAATCCGAGCATCACGACGTTGAGCACGAGCTTCTTCCCGATCTCCTCGGCAAACCGCGTCGCCGGAACGGAGAAGTGGCGAACGTCCTTTCGAAGGTTGTGTGTGACGACGAGGTTCTCCTCCGTGAGAAGGGTGCCGCCGACCGCCAGCTCGGGTGAGAATTTCGAGTACGCCTCCTGCGACATCAGGACCATGACATTGGGAGCAACAATGTACGGGTAGCTGATGGGCTCGTCGGAGATAATGAGCTGCGCGCTGCACGCGCTCCCCCGCGCCTCAGGGCCGAAGGACTGAATCATCGTGGCGTGCTTGTCATCGTAGATGGACGCAGCCCGGCCGAGGATGTATCCGCACAGGATCACCCCCTGTCCGCCGAAGCCGCCGATCTTAATTTCTGTCCTGAGCATGGAGAAGTTTCCTCATTTCGTCGGATGGAACGTATCGGTCACCAAGCCTCTTGGTGAAGTGCTCGTTCATCGCATCGAGGTAGGTCGGTCGTTCTCTGTCGACAAACTTGCCGACAACGATTTTCCCCTGGAAGTCGAGGGCAACGCTCTTCGTATCCGCCCCGTTTCGGATCTCGCTGTGATCTTTGTAGTACACCATCTGCTCAAGGCCGTCCCCGAGCTTGTTGCGGCGACTGTAGAGCGTCGGGCAGGGCGCGAGGATCTCAACGAACGAAAATCCCCTCTTGGCCAGCGCTTCTTTGATGGACTTTGTCAGGTGGCGGATATGGTAGGAGGTCCAGCGCGCCACATACACGGCCCCGCAGGACTCCGCAAGGAACGGAAGATTGAACGTCTCTTCGAAATTTCCGTGCGGCGCTGTAGAGGCCGTTGCGCCTATCGGGGTCGTGGGAGCTACCTGCCCGCCGGTCATGCCGTAGATCATATTGTTGATGAGAATGATTGTCATATCGACGTTACGCCGCGCGGCGTGAATGAAGTGATTTCCGCCGATGGCCGCCAGGTCGCCGTCACCGCTGTACACGACCACCTTGAGTCCCGGGTTCGCCAGCCCCAGGCCGGTCGCAAACGGGATCGCCCGTCCGTGCGTCGTGTGGAACGAATCCAACCGAACGTAGCCTGCAACGCGCCCCGTGCAGCCGATGCCGGAGACGATCGCGACCTTGTCGAGATCCAATCCGCTCGTCTCCAGAGCCCGGGCGAAGCAGTTCACCGTCGTTCCGATGCCGCAGCCCGGACACCAGATGTGGGGCATCCGATCCATCCGAAGGAACTCTTCGATTGGATTCTCGGGGACCGCCGTCTCAAGTTCGTACAATTCTTCTGGCATACTCTTCTATCCTCGTAGGGATTTCTCAATTGCCGCGTAGATTTCTTTCGGCTGGTGGACCGTTCCACCGGCGTGAGGCACGGAGACGACCTTCGACTGACCAGCCGCACAGCGTTCGACCTCATAGACCATCTGTCCGAGGTTGAGCTCGGGGACAACGAACGCTTTCAGACGGCCCGCAAGCTCTCGTATACGCTTCTCCGGGAAGGGCCAGACGACGACGAGGCGCAGATGCCCCACCTTCATCCCGTTGGCCCTCGCCTGCTCAATGGCCGGAATCGCGGTGCGCGAGGTGATGCCGTACGTCACGACAACGATCTCGGCGTCCTCGATATTCTGTTCTTCGACATGGGCGATCTCATCAGCGTGGAGGTGGATCTTGTCCACGAGGCGCCGCACAAGTTTTGCCTGCGTACCCACCGACATATCCGGATAACCTCTCTCGTCGTGCGTGAGACCCGTGACGTGAATACGGTACCCGTCGCCGGCTTTGACCATCAGGGGCACGAGATCCTTTCCCGTCTCGAACGGAAGGAAGTTCTCTCGCGGTCCTTCGTACATTCGCCGTTGGTACAGTTCGATCTTCTCCGCGGGCGGAATCGTGACACGCTCGATCATGTGTCCCACACACTCGTCCATCATGAAGAGAACGGGAACCCGGTACTGTTCGGAAAGATTGAACGCCTGGATGGTGAGGTCGAAGCATTCCTGCGGAGAATTCGGTGAGAGCGCAATGATCCCGTAATCGCCATGAGATCCCCAGCGCGCTTGCATCATATCGCCCTGAGCGGGCATCGTGGGCAGACCCGTGGACGGACCGGCCCGCTGGACATTGACAAAGACACAGGGGGTTTCCGTCATCGCTGCGAGGCCGATGTGTTCCATCATCAGCGAGAACCCCGGACCCGACGTCACGGTCATCGCTTTCTTTCCTCCCCATGCCGCGCCCTGGATCGCAATAGAGGAGGCAAGCTCGTCTTCCATCTGAATGAACATTCCACCGACAAACGGAAAGCGCTCCGCGATACGCTCGACAACTTCCGTCGACGGCGTGATCGGATAGCCTGCAACAAACCGGCAACCTGCCGCGATCGCACCTTCGCTGCACGCGTGGTCACCGTCAATGAAATGAGCTCCTGCAAGAACGCCGACTGGATCTGCGTGCACTATTTGACCTCCTTGAGTTTCTTCTTCATAATGAAGCCGTAGATGGCGAAGTCAGGACAAACCATGCCGCAGATGTCACACCCGGTGCAGCCATCCTTGTTTACCAGAATGGGCGGATGATAACCTTTGGCATTGTACTGATTGGAGAGCTGAAGAACTTCCGGCGGACAGAACTCCACGCAGAAGCCGCATCCTTTGCACCGCTCCGCCATGATGATGACGCCGCCGACAGCTTTCTTCGGTTTTTCAACAGCTTGGGCCATGTCCACTTCCCTGTTTGGTTAGAGGTATCAAGGATAGCACAAATATTGTGCCGCCCGCACGTACCCACCTTTATGAACGGTTTTCCGGCTTCGGCTCATCTGAAATCGCGACAAAATTCCGAATTCTGGTAATTAAGGAGAGACTGAATGAATGCATCGCGGCTTTGGTGGCTCAGTACACGGGCATGAATGCCAGAGGGGCGAAGCCCAATCCCGAAGAGATGTTGACGATCTCGTCCTCACCACCCAGGAGATCCCTGGCTCCCGTCCGGAAATCAATCTGCCGCTGGATCCCAGCGTTGTTCACGAGGACGTTCAGGCTGGGAAAGTATCGCGTCGCCCAGTCGAATAGGGCTTGCATCCCTCCGCTGTCGGCAACATCGCACGGGAGAGCGTGGACCTTGGGCAGTTGACGCTTCGCCTCATCCAGCCTTTCGGTCCGTCTGCCGCAGATGAGGACTTCGTTGCCCGCTTCCGAAAGCGCCTCGGCTAGAGCGAATCCTATGCCCGTGCCGCCGCCGGTGATCAAGATTGTGTTTCCTGTAGTCCTCACGGATTCCTCCGAACGCTAGTGCACGACGTTGTAGACTCAGAATGAATTCCCGGGTATCTTCAGACTATCGCTTTCTTATCGACAAGCCCAGCCTCCCGCGCAGTTTCTTGTTGACGGTGACCACGAACGAGCCGTCGCCATGAGACAGCAGGGCACATTGGAGTGTTTTCTTGAAGGCACGGGACCCCGTCAGTCAATGCAACTCGGCGACACTAAGTGCATAACGGTGCAAAGGTGCCCAAACGTTCCGCGCTCCTGCTGCCAGTTGCGGCGGCGGCCGGCTATCCGGAACCAAGCTGTTTTCTGGATTCCGGCTCTTCGCTTCGCTCGGCCGGAATGACATCCAAGGGACTTTTCCAGCAGGCCTGCTAGAATTTGTAGGTATACTTCGTCCACAGCTCATCCCCCAGCTGCCAGTAGCGAGCAACGGCGTCGTTGGCAACCTTGTGGCAGTACTCTGTAAGCATCCCCCTTGCTCGCGCAGGGTCGGTCCTGTAGACCTCAGCGACCTTCTTCTCGAACTCGCCTCGGTTCTCAAACGCCTTGTTCTCAATCTCCTGCCAGACCGCCTCGATATCCTTCACCATCTCTTGATACCGTAGATAGCAGAGTTGCCCTACGGACCTGAATGCCCACCAGGCACAATCTCTTCTGAATTTTGCACGCCCGTCGATCATGTAGCTCTCCGGCATGCTCTCGATGCCGCAGTAGAAGGGAGTGTGCGGAGTGGTCACGGGATTATCGTACCCCAACCACACGACGCCTCCGATTGCGTTCGGCAACCAGTTTCTCGACTGCGTAACGTGGACATAGGTCGCCCGTGCACACGCGATCGTTCGTTCGCTCTTCACATTGAACAATTCCTTGTATTCATTGTTCATGAACGGATTCGCGACAGGACTTTTGACGACTTTTCCATCCTTGTCTTTGGACCATATTCCGTTGGTCATATCGAACTCGGTATCCTGATAGTAGTCGCGGAACATATCTAGAACATCCTTCACCGAGAGCTTTTTTTCGGACTTGACGGACAAGGGATAGTTCTCGGCATTCGGATCGAGCTTCAGCGAGGGTGCAACTGTGCTGAGCACACGCCACTCTCTTCTTCTGCTGTAGACACCATTCCTGTTCGCATAAGCGTAGCAGAACTCAAAAGGCGCAGCGCTTTCGGGGCTCCACCACCCCTTTTCCTCTGCAAGGGAAAAGACATTTTCCGAAGCCATGTAATTGTCAGGGTCTTTCAAGTTGATCTGGCGGATCCTTGACGCATTTGCCGAGACGCCAACGTGGTCATCGGGAATCCTGACGGCAGCCCAGACCGCACCCATCTTGCCCGCTCCCGGTCCCAAGATCTCAAAGTGCCAGGTTTCATTCGGGTCGGCAAACGTGAAGCACTCCCCGTAGTCATTGTACCCGTACTGCCTTGTGAGCTGATCGATGATGTGGATTGCTTCTCGTGCTGTCTTGGCTCTCTCCAACGCTATCCGGTACAGTTCAGGGCAGTCGAGGATGCCTTCATCACTCCTCAGCTCTCTCTTACCCCCGAAGGTCGTTTCACCGATGGCGAGTTGATATTCGTTCATAACAGGATAGGCTGAATTGATGTATGCGTACGTCTCCCGCTCTTGAGGAATGTTCCCGACGGAGATCACATCGGAGTCTTGAGGACCCTTCCGCCGCTTCGAATCCATGAAGATCGCCGCGGAATCGTCTGGACCATGCTTCGTGTGTGGGACAATGTTCATCCACGTCCTGTCGGTTTGGGAATCACAAGAGTGAGAGGTCATTGCTGAACCATCGACCGAAGCGGCTTTTCCGACAACGATGCTCGTACAAGCATCATACTCAGCATTCTCGTTATTTTCTCTCTGGTAAAGAGTCGAACCGCTGGAAGTGAGTGAAAGATAAAGGATCGACAACAGGCTCGCCAGGTAATTGATCTTCTTCATTTCTTCCCTCACGCTGTTGTGAGATGATGAGGCTATATCAGATGCTTGTGTGGCACGCAGCGGGTCGAGTAACAGGTCTGGAAATCTACTCAGAAAGCATTGCCACAGAGACACCAAGTCACCAACTCTTATGAAATAGGTTTTTTCGTGTCTTCGTGCCTTGGTGGCAGTACAATTGGTTCTCCCCTGTGTCTCTAGTACCCCAGCTCCTCGCCGACAAGGACGACGGTGATTCTATCCTTCGTCCGGCTCGACTCGGTAATCGTGATCTGGCTGCAAACCCTGGCTGGAGCATGGCAGTCGGCATCGTCGCAGAAGCCTGTCCGTGCACACGGCGTGTCGGCGCCCAGGCGGATACAGTTCATGGGCGCTGCAATGTTCTTGATACGAGAGATCGCATCCTCTACGGTCGGGACTATCTTGTTGACCCCCACCATCAGAACGACCTTCTTCGGACCGAAGATGAGACCTGCGACGCGGTTCCCCCGCCCGTCCTCATTCACCAGCTTGCCATCGGCAGTCACGGCGTTGCTACTCATCAGAAGCACATCCGCGCCCACGCCCTGCCTGAGGATTTCTTCCATCTCTTCGTTCGTGATCCCCACGCGGTACCGATCGAGCAGTTTGATGGTCATGCTTCTCAGCACGTCGAGCAAACCTGATTGGATGATCGAGACGGAACCGCCGAGCGCGACTGTTGCCCCCGGCGGGATCAGCTTGCGAATCTCGCTCACCGCCTCTTTGCTGGTTCGGCAGTAGATTGCAGAGATATTCCGCTTCTTCAGGTTCTCGATGACGCGTTCCGCCTTTCGTTGAAAGACGATTTCTTTGGGCCTCGTGATAATCTCGTGCGTGTCTGTCATAACGTTTGCCATAGGGACCTCCAAAGTTTTCACAAGCAGGAGCTCAATTCTTTTGGGATGGAAGAATGTAAGACCTTTTGCCGAAAAAGTCCTTTCGCTGGCTTCTGTTCATTGAGAGCGTAGGGCGAGCAATTATCGAATTTGCGAACATAACAACAAGGGGACCGCGAAATCCGAGAAGGAAGGGATGATATCCATCGGGCAGCAACACCTGAGGGACCGATCCGCAAACTCAAGAACAGTCGGAGGGTACCTTTTCCCCGGCGTGGATTGATCCTCGGCAAGCGGACGCATCTCAACCGTGGATCATGGATCTTGCCTTCCCTCTTGCTGCTCAGCATCTTCCTATTCACGGCTGCTCCTTCAGATACCCCGACGACTAGGCATCTCAACGACGTCGGGTGCAGCGCGCGGACGGGCTCCACCCAAGGATCCGATCTCCGGTCAATCGACGGCCTCATCAGGACCTTCTATGAGTCTCTCTCCTTTCCCGCGGGAAGAACCCCCGACTGGGATCGCTTTCAGACTCTCTTCGCGTCGGCAATCAGCCCCTGCGTACGGATGACAAGCGACACAGTGATGGAAATGGATCGGGAAGGGTTCATCGCATTCTTCGGCGGGCGGGTCAGACATGGGAGCCTGAGGAGCTTCGATAAAAAGGAGATTGCGCGGACGACAGAGATCTACGGCAGCCTAGCTCAGGTCTTCAGCACTGACGAGAAGAGGATGAACCTTGCGGACCGCGGAAAACCGACTCGCGGGATCAACGGCTTCCAGCTCATCTTCAAGAACAACCGGTGGTGGATCGTATCCATTGCATGGCAGGATGAGATGCCTAGCAAGCTGATTCCACAGGAATACTTGAACCGTGATTGAAACGTGGGAGATTTGGTTAGCACAGACCACGCTTTGAGCGTTCCGGGCTAGGATCAAGCATCGACATCCTCGACGAAGACCACCCTCACAACATCGGTGAGCGCTCTCCTCTCCTGTTCATGCGTGAGGCCGCCCACCCAGTGTTAGCCGTCAGGGCGCGCCCTGATCGCCGGCTCTCACGGGAAGTTCAGGTCGTACCGTTGTTCAGTCACAACCGTACCCCAGAGTTCATGCGTCTTCTCTTCCGTCAGCTGGAATCCGGTCATCCTGTAAAGGTCAGCCGCCGCAGTCAGCCTAGACTCGGTCCATAGATACATTGAATGATAGCCGCTTTTCCGACAGAAACTCATTGCATCCTCCACCAAGGTTCGTCCGAGTCCCAAGCCGCGAAGGTCGGGGTGAAGGAGCAACCAGCGCAGTTGCGCCGTCTCCTGGGTTGCCTGAACGATGGCGATTGAGCCGGCAAGCCTCCCCTCCCTCTCCACCAGCCAAATCTGTTCACGATCAGTGTGTGACTTGGCGAATTCAGAGAGAGGAACGGCCACGTAAGCCTCAAAGGTGCTGTCCCACCCACACTCCTTGGCGTACAACGTACCGTTCAAATAGGTCAGGTAGCCGATATCCCCCGGCTTGAGTTCGTGTCGTATACTGACGCCGGGTGGAAGCTTGGTCTGATTGATATCGGTCTTGCTCACAACTGAGGGGGTCCTAAGATGCCGTCGAGCTCTCGCCCAACGCAAAGTCGACTGCCGCCAGAGAATGAATGGTAGTCGTATTGAAGAGGGGAAAATCCAAGTCCTCCTGCTTGATGAGGAGGGGGATCTCGGTGCAGCCGAGCACAATTCCCTCTGCCCCCTGAGATTGAAGCCTCCGAATGATGTCCAAGAAACGTTCCTTGCTCTCCCGGAGAAACACACCCTTCAGCAACTCGCTGTCGATCGTCCGATGGATGAATGTTCTCTCGTCCTGCTCCGGCACAAGCACCGCGATCTCCTCCTGATTCAGTCGTTTCTTGTAGAAATCCTGCTCCATCGTCATCTTCGTCCCCAGCAACCCTACCGTTTTCAAGTGCCTTGTTTTGATTTGCCTGGCGGTCGCCGTGGCGATATGAATCAAAGGAACAGGGATGGCGTCTTGCACTCTCTCCGCATGCATATGCATCGTGTTGGCACAGAGGAGAACGCAATCGGCGCCGACACTCACAAGCTTCTTCGAAGCATCGATGAGGAGCGAGCAAACGCCTTCCGTGTTCTTCCTCTTGTGCAACTCGTCGATCTCACCGTAGTCCAGGGAGTATAGAACACATCTCGCAAAGTTCATCCCACCCAATCGGCGGTTGACCTCCTCATTGATGATTCGATAATATTCAGCAGTGGAGATCCAGCCTGTTCCTCCAACCAATCCTATTGTTTTCATGCTCAAAGCTCCTTCCCAGTGTCATCGTTTTGCCACCTCAGTATTTCCATGCTTTCGACTCCCATACTTCCGTACTTCTCACATCCGCCAGAGGTACGACATCTTGAAGAAGAACCCCCGTTGTGTCTCCAGGAACTGATCACCGTCGACGTAGCTGCCGTTCTCCCACTTGATTCTCTGGTAAAGCGAGCCGTACCCGAGGTGAACGACGGTACCAGGAATGTACGTGAACGAGGCGAGGAAATCCGTCAGGAATTGGCGCCTGTATTTGTTGTATTCCCCGATCCCCCGGAAGAAGAGGTACTTGTTGAGCTGGTAGGTCAGCTTGACGCGTTCGATGGGATAGTCGTAAATCCTCTGTCCGTCGGATGCACGCGAGAAATCGGAGTAGACAGAGCTGACCTCACACGCGAACTTCTCGGAAGGCTGATAGATAAGACTGGCGGATGCCTGCTCGCTTCTCCCCTGGTACGGATCCGCCGAGTAGTAGATCCCCTTGCCCTTCCAGTACAGGAGACTCAGATAGAATTGCTTGGTAAACTGCCCGCCGCCCGAGATCTGGAATCCGCCCGTCTCGAACCGGTTTCCGAGGAAGATCTCCGTGGAGTATGAGTACTTCACCTTCAGGCTCAGACTCCCCGGGAAGAGGTTTGAAAGAGTAGCGTAGTTCGATGTCTCCCAGAGCCTGCTGAATCGATCCTGTGTCTGACCGGAGAAGAATTCCAGCTGGATTCTCCGGAGAATTTCCGACTGCGGATAGAACCTCGGCCGGACGAGCCCTGTGAAACCGAGGATACCTGTGCGTGTGATATAGCCGGCTTCGGCCGCGAAATTCTCCGAGACGCTCTTGAAGGAAAAATTATAGTCGATGTCACGGGTGTTGTAAAGGTAGCGCAGCCCGAGAGCATGTCCATCGGCTTCGGAGGTCGCCGCGTCGCTCTTTGTGAGCGAGAGCAGCCCGTTGTACTCCAATGTGCTCGATTCGGTGAGACGGAACAGCCCGTCCAAACCCCCAACCCGATTGAAATGATCCCTCATCTCCCGTCCGGTGTAAATGGCACCGACGTAGCTGTCCTCCCGGAGCGGGTGTCTGTAACGAAAGATGAGGAAATGCGCATACTTGCCGAAGAGGGTCGACTCTTCAGGCGGAAGTTCATCCGGAGCGTAGATGGCCGCGACCGTGTGTCCCTTGCCGATCTGGCCGGTGAGTCTTATCCCGGCGAGAGGATTCACGATCGTTCGAGTGTGGACGATCGACAAAACTGGATCAAGCTCGGAAGCCCCGGTCGCCGCGACAGTGAAATTCTCCCTTCCCTCCAGGAAGAACGGTCTTTTCTCCGGGAAGAAGAGATCGTAGCGGAGATTCACATCGACCTGTCCCGCGTCAGCCTCCACCTGACTGAAATCGGGATTGTATGTTCCATCCAGAATCAGATCGGAGGTGATGCCATACTTTGTCGTCAGGCTCCCTTCGCCCTTGCGTTCATCGATGACGAGATTCCCCTGATCGCTTCTATACTTCTGAGTATAGGTCACAGCGGGCAATAGTTCCAGAAGCGTGTAGTGCTTCATTCCCCGGAATTCCATCGGCATCGTCTGCGTCAAGAACGCCATCGCGCGTTCGGGACTCAGCGGAGGGTAGGTTCCCTGCTCCGACCGCCGACTGATCCTTCGCTCGAAGACCACCCCCATCTCCACGGGCTCCCGGTCGGAATATCGAATGCTCTTCAAGGGAATCTGCATCTCAATGGTGTAGCCCCTCTCATCGATCTGCCCCGCACTGTACCACACGACGTCGACAGCGAGGTCTTCCGTTCCATGTACAAACCGGCTGTCGCTTTGGATACCGAAGGGATTAATGTAGAAACAATACAGAGCCTGCTGGTCGTTGAAGCTGTCGAGATTGACACAAACCCAGTCGTCGGGCCTGTTGTTGTCTCTGCTCGTGATGGCGGCCTTGATCTTGTCCGGCTCACGGTCGAAGCAGCGAAACGCGAAATAGACGTTCTCGCTGTCGTAGGCCACGAAGACCTCCGTTGACTCGGACATTGCCTTGCCGTAGTCGGGGGTGTACGTCTTGAAGCCTGTGAGCGGCTGCATCATCTTCCAGACCGGATCATCCAGTTTGCCGTCGATGATGGGCGCAGTGTCGGTCCGCACGGGTCGCAACGGATCGCCGGCGAGGACGGGGAGTGAAGAACTAAGGATGAAGAGGAAGAAAATCAGGATGTGAGCTCTGATCCTGAGCATTGGACCTCCATCGTCAATAGCATGCCAGCAACTGTCAGGCCCTGCCGAGGGCAAATTCCACTGCGCCGGGGAGAATGCAGAATTGTCGGGTTCTACGCCGGCAGCTCATCCTCCGTGATCTGTCGGCCAGATCGGCAATCTGACCTTCCTGTCTGTGTCCTGGTCAATCAGACCGGTCGAACGGCATTGTTTTCTTCCGTCTCGTGAAGAGCAATCCAGAGCGCGACCTGACCCGCGATGCTCGACGAGCGCTTCGCCCTCGCGCCTTCGGGCATTGGAGTGAGTGCACGCTCGAAGGCCTTCGGGGCTTTCACCAATCCTACGACGGAATTCGGCTTGATGCCAAGCTTTTTCGGAAGCGGAGTCCCGGAATATCCCGCAAGGGGCGACGATGGGACCACGGGATGCAAGGGAGGATTGGCAATCGCTCGCTTGAGCGCAATCCCGATTTTCTCCCAAGTCGTGAAGACTGCATCCGGCAGGTTTCCTTTGACCCGGGCGACTTTCTCTTCTTCTCCTCCCACAAACACCAGTGGGATGCTTCGTGTCGCTGCCTGGTGACGAATTGCCGGACCGATGTCACGTCCCTGCATCGGGAGACGTGAAAGATCGATCACGATGGCGGCCGGGGGATCCTCGCGGAGCTCACGAAGAAAGCTCAGGCCCTTCGGCTCCGTCCAGTGGGCCTCGAAACCGCCCGCGCGCAGAATCTTCGCTCTCTCCCTTGCTTCCTTTTGACTCCAGTGGATCAGTCTGACCGGTTTCATCAGCAATTCTACGTGCGCAATTGGTTCCAGGATTCATGAGTTTACCCACAGAAGAGGTTGCAAGCAAGGGAGATTCCCGAAATCTGCTACCATGATGACCCGGTTTGATACCGCGAATCTGCCCGGCGAAGCTATCAACCTTTTCTGCGACGAAGAATCGATTTCCTGCAAGAGGTTCTTTCCGCCGGCAGGCGGTCATTCCCAGATTTGGCAAGCCAAACGAACCAGCGGTTGGCATGACTTCCTCTCGGCCCATGGTTGCAACCGTTTGTCGAAAATCGGTGTTTTCCGACGGCAAGGATGGATATCTTAGACATCAGTCGCGGGACTATTCTCCAACGGATCTGTCCCACTGATGGTGTCTGGTGGAACAAAATCGAGGGGGATCGAGCAATGTTTTCCCTTTTCATGTCATTGGCGATATTCTGCGCTATCGTGAACATCGTGTTCTCTGCTCTTATTCTTGACAAGCTCCGAAAGCGAAACATAAAAATCAACTACTTCCTCATCAGGCTGCTTCTTCCCAAGTACGTTTATCAGTACAAGAAGATAACGAGGGAGGAATCCGGAGAGGTCGGCGGACTTTTCTACGGCTGGATTGTCTCGATCGATGCCGCGCTCATCTTCGCGGTGGCGGGACTGGTTGTGCGGGCAGTCTAGTTCGTTGGGAGGAGCTCCGATAGTGCGCTGAAAGACACTTACCTTCTCTTAGAATCTTCAATCCCTCGGGTGCCACCGGGCATGTGATAGCTTGGTGTTCCAAGTTGCACTATGACGTGTTTCTCGCGGATTCTGATCATTTCTATGCTGGATACCCACCGGATGATTCGGCGAAGTGAGTAGTGTTCCAATTAGAGCTGGCACGAGTATCAAGGACTCCTTGCCGCTGTCGGTCCTCGGTATGCAAAACGGAAGGTTCTACCTCTCTGTCTCCTACTCGCTCGATATTGGCGAACTAAGAGATGCAGGGACTGCCTCTTCCAACGAGTTTGTGGTTACAGGCAGTTACTGAACTACTGCCTGGAGCTCGACCTCATTTGTCTAGTTTCGGTTCGGCGAGTTCTGCCCGACAGATTGTCTTCGCATTACGTTTCACCCTCTTGGGTCTTTGCACCGTAGAAATGAGCCCATGCTAACTCATTGGACTGTTCCTTTCGTTCTATATCGCTGACGCCCGATTTGGAAAGGCGCTACGCGGCGATTGTTCTGCTGATTGGAAAAGATGCCAAGCAGATTCGCCGGAGCGCTGGTCCTAAATGGTTTGAGGCACAAGTGGATCCGATGCGGAGGACAGCAGGCTTGCTGGATGGTGGTCTGAGCGAACTCTGACTGAGGTGATTGCACGCTCAGCTGTAGGCCAGACGCGTCTTCTCATCCCCCAGCGTCGGAGCGATAATCTCCTTCCACTCTGCTGATTCCCACGTACCAAGCTTGGTGTGTGTTTCGTAGTAGCTCTGTGGGATCGGATGCGTCCCCATGACCACTTCAAGTCCGAACTTCTCTTTTACAAACTGGCGAAATTCAAGAAGATACGGACAGGGCGGATAACCAACCACCAACCCCGTGGCAAAATGCACGACCTCGGCGCCGTTCTTTTTCATCTCGGCCGGAGCGTGCTCCACGTTGCCTCCGGGACATCCGTCGCAGGTCGTGTAGCCGACGAGCTCCACCTTTCGATCTTTGTATCGGCTAAACGCACCCTCGCGATTCCGTAATGCCCTGAAACACTTTCCACCCGCGCAGGTGCGGTATCGGTCACAAATGATAATTCCGATCTTGACTGGTTCTTCCATATCCTTCCTCCCAATTGATTGTCGTCTGGTCGAGTACTGGCCTCGTTATCATGCGAAGAATTCCTCACTGAGGCAAGAGTCAGTCGAACATTCCGTCGGGCTATCAGGCCGGTTCGTCGAGCCCCCAACAGGTTCGATTTCGCGCTTGCGGTCAAAACCCAAAAGCGTAAAGTGCCAAGGAAAAGACTAACCCCAGTACCAGGTTGAAAGCCTTGATGAGAATCGAGTCCCTGACGGAGTAGGAAAGCATCGGGAGCATGCCGTGACCGTCTTGCACGAAGGAGCTTGCGAAGAGCACCGAAAAAGGTGTCAAGTTACTCGCATAGAGCGTCACAAAAATGAGATGCGGACCGGACTCCGGAATCAGTCCCACCAGCGCACCGAGGAAGAGGAGCACCAGTGTATACTCGCTCGCCAGCTTCTCCAGCGGCCACTCCGCCATGCCGAGCTTCACGAGCAGCAGGGTGCCGAACGTCCACAGGAACGTGCGCCACAGGTGCCGGCGCACGATATGCCGCCACACGTGCTCCTTGATATAGTGAGCGATCCCACCCTCGCCGGGATGCACAAGTGGGATCTCGCAATCCTGACAGGTCGAAATCTTCCATTTCCTCACCACCCAGTCGGCGAGCAACCCTGTCCCGATGCCAGCCAGGAACAGGAGCGCAAAGAGGAGAACGGCGGACTTGGGAAACATTGCCAGCATCACGAACGCCTCATCCCCCGAGACCGCTGCCATCGAGCCTACCAGCGCGCCGAAGGTAATCATTCCGTGCATGTACAGCGAGACGTTGGTAAACGCTCCCAGGCATCCGAGCGCCACGCCGAGCAAGGGTGCAATCACATACTGGCGCAGACGGTGACTCTTGCGCAGGATCGTGCTGATTCTCCCTCGTGTCCATACGTTGATCAGATCAACGACGACCATCATCACGAATACCGGGATCGTGACTTGTACGGCCTCGCGAAGAACGTCGATAAACACGAGGGTCATCTGATCCTCTCAGGTCTCAGGCTGCGAATGAGCGTGCTCTTTGTGGTGGAGACGGCTCGAATCATTACGCAAGGTTCCGGAAGCAACAGCAGTCAGAACTTCATCAATACGATGGAGATCCGTCAAGAAGGTCGTGAATCCATCTGACGTCAGATGGGCATACGCGCCATCGCCCATCCCGCGAGCGATGACCACCTGACAATCGCGAATCGGTTCCAGCATCATCTCATGTTTCGCACCATGCTGCTGGTACGCCGATCCGTGCCCTTCCGTCATCGAGTGCGGTGCGAACTTCTCCCGTCGCTCTCGCTGAACGACTTCCCCGTTCTGGAAGGTCAGCACTTCATAATATCGCGCCCTCCCAAAGTGGGAGGAGACAGTTGTACCTTCGTCGGTGACAATTGCGACTCTTGCGTTTCGAATGTCCATATCGATCTCCTTACGTTCGATTTGTTGAGCTTGAGCCTCCACGCCCTGCAAGGGATAGGTGCAATGACGGCAGACGACGCGTGTGCGAAGCCTTGGAAGCAGAGGCTGGCTGTGCCGACAGCGAGGGCACCACAGCTTCCCCCGTCGGACATAGCGGAATGCACCTCCGCCAATTTCCAGTCCGTATCCCTGCGTGAGGGCTTCGACCACTGCATGTCGCGCCGATTCGATCACCCTTCCGAAGGTTGCGCGCGAGATCTTCATCCGGCGCGCGGCTTGCTCCTGCGATAAACCCTCGAAGTCTGCAAGGCGCAGCGCTTCGAACTCGTCCAGCCCTAGCGTGACCGTGTGAACTTCAGCTTCCTCGGAGTGCTGGGGGACGAACCGCGTCACGACGGGTGCCGCTTCGAGCAACCGAAACTGCTTTGGGCGTGGCATATCGACCCTGGATTTGTTTTGAGCATATGCTCATAATCAACCTACACACTAGCTTCGTGAAAGTCAAGCCCATGCGACATACCGGCCCCCCCCGAAGCCGGAAGCAGGATTCTTGCCGAGGCGGAAGTTCAGACACCACTCTGATGGTAAGGGATGACTGGAAAGAAGGTCCCGACTGCAGGGAGACTCCAAAACACAGATAATCCTCGATAAGGGACAACAGGACGGAGATCATCGACCTGCTTGGGGGCAGGGCTCCTTGCCCCCTGTCGGCCGTTCGTCACGGCTCCCCAAGCAAGAAACACTGATGCACCGCCGCTTCTCTCTTCTGACGACGGTGCACCAGTTGGAATACACTGAGGAGCATTGAGACTGCCGCCGGAGCCTGACAACCCGTCGCCTTACAACTCCGAGCGGCTCGAATGAAAACTACGGGAATTGCCCCCTTCGCTCGAGCATGCCCGCCACAACCGTCTGCAGCTCCTGAGCCCCGAGAGGTTTTCGGAGAAAGAACGTAGCCCCCGCCCCTAACGCGCGAGTCTCTAGATCCGGATCGGGCAGACCGCTCACAACCAAGACGGGCGTCCTGGGATTGTGCTGCTTTGACTGCCGTGTCACCTCAACACCGTCGACGCCCCGCAGTCTCACGTCGGTCAGAACGAGGTCAAAGTAGCCCTGCTGGATCAGTTTCAAGGCCTCTTCCCCCGTCTGAGCCGCCACGACCCGGTACTGTGCGTTTGCCAAGACGTGCTGGATCGCATTACGGACCGGGAGATCATCCTCGACCAGAAGGATCCGCACAAACGGTCGCACAGTTCGGTAGTCCATGGTGGGAGAGCGTTCAGAAGAGCGCAGGGTTTTCGGTGTGAAACGTTGAAATGTCATGTCCAAGATCCCCCACGTTGGTGTTTCTACACCAGTGAATTAGCGTCCACTTCCCTAAAGACTCAAAGTGCGTGCCGCCTGGGGCCTGCTGTCCGGCGCCGATCGGCAGAAATCATCGGATGAAAGCATTGTCTGGACTAGCTTTCAGCGATCTGGTCTAGGTCAAAATTTCCGATATCCGATGGGGCAACCGCAAGTCCTACAAGTTCTACAAATGACCAACGGTCGCGCACACACTTTCTCAATCGTGGAAATCCGCGGGAATGCTGAATTGGTGGGGTCGTTCACGAACCGGATTGGCTGTGAGGATCGGCGGAAGAACTTGTCGAATGGATTCCCTCAATCTCTCCGGAATCCCGTAAGGTGTATCGCAGGCGTGCATCACGAACCGATTCGTTGTAGTTCCAGAAGATGCATCGCGTCCATTCAAGCTCCGGCCTATTCACAGGTGAAACTGACTTCCTCACCATCATCAGGGTGCACATCCCCTTAAGTGGAGGAGGAGAAAGATGAGTGCGGAGGCAAGAGCCAGAAGAAAGAGCAGCGCGCTCGCCACCATTCTTCCCTCGTGTCCGATCCTGCTCATTCTTGTCCCCCTAGGTTGCATCAAAACGGGTCGGAAGCCCATCCCCTGCCGACGCGGAGCAATTCTCCCTTTCCTTCGTCACCTTGATGACGCTCGCACACTCGCCACACAAGTAGACGAACTGAACAAAATGGAACGACTGGTACTCGACGACCCACGCCCACTTGATGCGCTTAGAGCATCGTGCGCACACGAGGTCTATTTTGGCTTTTCCGACAAAGGAAACCATGCTGGATCTCGCCGTCTACCTTGAGTATGACCAATTTCAGAACGAAAGGATACCCGGAATCGGCGAGCGGCAACGGCCATCGGCGAAAGGCCGCGGCTGTGGAGAGTACTGGCACGATCACTTCAGATCCGTTCCGACCCCTCGACGCCGTGTTTCGGCACGACGGAACCACTCATCACGGTTTTTCGACCTTTCATCCCTCTTTTCATACCGCTCATCGAAATCTGAGCAACACCGACGAATCTGCAACGTAGAGGTAAGTGAAGGGCGTCTGACATTCAGACTCCTGAGCCACCAGGATCAAACAACCTAATCGGAGGGCGTGATGAAAACCGGAACAAAGATTCTCAGCGTGATTGCGATGGCAATCCTCCTGGCGTGGCCGGCCAAGAGCTCAGAGATCAAGAAGCAAATTGGGGAAGCTCGCTATCAGAAGGCGGTGGCCAACCTCTTAGCGGCGATCAAGTCCGCTAACATCGGACTGCGCACGAGCGCGACGTACCTGCTGGGTGAATTCCAGGCGGAGGAGGCTGTGATCCCTCTGATGCGACTCCTGCACAACGTGAAGAAAGAGCGCAGCCGCATCGCAGCTGCCTGGGCGCTCTGCAGAATCGGTGATGCTCGAGGCGTCTTTGCCGTTAAGCAGGCGGTTCGGTTCGATGAGAGCAAGAAAGTGCAGAGGCTTTGCGCCTGGTACTACAATGTGTATGTCGATGCGAACGAGTTTGCATTCGTTCCTTCCGTAACCCCCGTGGAAGAACTTTCGTCAAAGTAAGACGCACGGTGGCCTGCGTGAGCGGACCTGTTCATTGAAAGGGGCGGGTGACGTCTCCAGACATCACCCGCCCTTTGCGTTTGACGACCCAGGCCGGGAACCTCTGACCGAAATCTCCTCTGTTTTCCAGCCTACCCCACTCCGAACACAGTCAAGAAAACTCCTTGCCAGTCCTCACGGATCCCGGGAGAACGAAGTAACAGCCGGCACCTGCCGCTCACCCGTGCAATCATCCGCTCGTCGAAGCCTGACGCCGCCTGCATAACCACTCTTCACTCTTTGTCTAAAATCCCACATATTGTGGACGAAATGGAAGATTGCCGGCGGGAATTGTTGGCCGCCGGTCGTTCGACGAAGTCCATCGACCTATGAGACCCTCGTTCCCTCGGCTCCGCTCTCTCTCCTTCTGGCACTACCAGATCGGGGGCTGGCTCATCCTCTGGGTGGCCGATCTCGTCCTGATGGTTCTCCGATCGCTTCCGGCAGGAGAGTTTGCGGTTGAAGCTCTTGAAACGCCCCTTGCCTTCGCGCTCTCACTGCTGTTGCAACAGATCTACAAGCGGGTCAACTACAGAAATTTCCCGATCCTCGCAATGATCGGCTACATTGCACTCTGGTCGTCGGTGTTCACGGTCATCTGGTATGCCGGAATTGCAGCGATATGGTATTTGATGCTCGGCCCTTTCTATTCTCTTCCCATGCTGAATTACCGCGCTGCGATCCAGTGGATCAAGTACTGGAGGGATTGGGAAGATGAAAAGGACCGGGCCCGGAAGGCAGTGGCGCTCGTTCAGCGCGCCCGACTGCAAATACTGCGCTACCAGTTGAACCCGCACTTCCTTTTCAACGCGCTGAATTCGGTGCGCGCGCTGATCCAGGAGGATAAGAAACACGCGAAAGAGATGATCACGGAGCTTTCCGAGTTCCTGCGGTACTCGCTCATCCACCGGGACCACACGGAGGTTCCGCTGCGGGAAGAGCTGGACGCAATTCGCCATTATCTCTCCATAGAGAAGACGAGCACGATGCCGCTGAGGGTCCGCATCGAAGCGGCGCTCCATGATGGGAACCTCCGGGTCGTCGTGGCCAACTCCGGCTCCTGGCTCTCGGCTCCGGAGGACGGCAATTGAGATCCACAAAGAACCGAGGGCATAAGTCCATGGGACTTCACGTACGCCGCTTGCGAGATTGGACTTTCTGGCATTATCAGGCCGTCGGATGGCCGATCTTCGCCTTCGCGCACATCGCGGTAAACACTGCCGCTTACGGTTTCAGCTGGACGATCGTCACCAACCTCTTGCTCCAGGTTTTTGCCGGATTCCTTCTGTCGCTTGTCCTGCGGGAATATTTCAGAAGGGTTCCTTACCACCAGGTTACCTTGCCGTCCATCGTTGTCCGCATCATCCTGGGTGCGCTCGCGATGACCACGGTCTGGTATGGCGCGTTCATCCTCATTCAAATCGCGTACTTCGGACCGGCGGTTATGGCTTCCTATTTCCAAATCGAGCGAGCACTCCGGCTGATCGTGCTCATCTATCCCGAAAAGCTAGTGTGGGGCTCACTTTACTTCGGGATCAAATTCTGGCGGGATTGGATCAACGAACGGGAGCGCGCAGAGAAGGCAGAGGAGGAGGTCCAGCAGACGCAGCTCCAAACACTGCGATACCAGCTCAACCCGCACTTCCTGTTCAATGCGCTCAATTCACTGCGGGCGTTGATCGATGAAGACTCCCAGCAGGCGCGGAGGATGATCACGGAACTCTCCGAGTTTCTCCGTTATTCGCTCGTAAGCAGAAATCGCCCCGACGTTATTCTTCGGGATGAGTTACAGGCCGTCCGCCACTATCTCTCGATCGAGAAGAAGCGGTACGAAGAAAAGCTCGAGGTGGCGTTTGACGTACAGCCTGAGACCGAAGAGTATCCCATGCTGAGCTTTCTCATTCATCCACTCGTCGAGAACGCCGTCAAGCACGGCATGCAGACAAGTCCGATGCCGCTCCGAATCTGGATCGAATCCCGCCTCCACGAAGGATCGCTTCGGATATGCGTCAGGAACACCGGCCGATGGCTCCCACGGCTTCCGAACAACCACAACGTGCCGGCCTGCACCGAGTCCGGCCTGGAGAACGTGCGGGCGCGGCTGGAGCACGCGTTCCCGCGGAAGTATGCGCTTGAGACCTTCAGATGCCGGGGGAGTCGGGGTTCGATCTCCTCGAGAAGACGGACATCCGGGCGAAGGTCATCTTCGTGACGGCCTTCGACGAGCACGCCATCGGGGCATTTGAGGTTGACGCGGTCGACTATCTCATGAAGCCCGTGAGCCCGGAGAGACTCCGGAAAGCGATCGAGAAGGTGGAAAAGGAGGATGTTCAGCGCGTCGGCTCAAAGCGATCGCTGGGCTTTGACGATACGATGTTCCTCACCATCAACACCAGCCTCAAATTCATCAAAGTGAGCTCGATCCTGTGCGTCGAGGCTGCGGGCGACTACTCTCAGATCATCACCAGCGACGGAAAGAAAGGGATCGTGCAGAAATCGATGACCGAATGGGAGGAACGGCTGCCCGAGAACCACTTCTGCCGCATCCATCGGTCCACCATCATCAACCTCGAGTATGTCAGTCGAGCCGAGGAGTGGTTCAACAACGCATACCATGTGCACCTTAAGGGTCTCGAGACACCATTCGTCATGAGCCGGCGGTACGCAGCCCGGCTGAAAGAGAGAATGGGGTAACACGAGAAAGAAGTCGGACATCTACTCCCGCTCCCCTGTCTGCGACAAACGCGGTTCATTCCTTTGTATCCCACCCCCGAAAGGCAACCAAGAGATCGGTTTTTCTGATCCTTTGGAAGTCGATTTTGACGTACTGTCTACGTTTTCAGCGAAATATTTACTATACTCGCCTGTTCTGTCGCTGGAGATTCCCTCACTCAATTTTCCAGGATCATGGCCCCCATCGTTCTCAAGTTGGACATGGTGCAAACCCTTGCGCTTGCCGCGGTGGTGCTGTTCGCAGGCTATGCGATGCGGCGCCGCGTCGCGGTTCTCGACCGGTACAACATACCCGCTCCGGTCGTCGGCGGGTTCCTCTTTGCCGGAGCCACCCTGGGACTGCGGCTTGCGGGCTGGATCATCTTCGAGTTTGATACCGTCCTCCAGCCGCCGCTGATGATAGCCTTTTTCACGACCATCGGACTGGGCGCAAACCTGAAACTGTTGAAGGTCGGCGGACCCCAGGTGCTGCTCTTCTGGGGCCTGGCGACCACGATGGTGGTTCTACAGAGCGGAGTCGGGGTCCTGCTCACGAAGGCCCTAGGGGTCCACCCGTTCCTCGGTCTGATCGCCGGATCAATAACGATGACCGGCGGGCATGGAACCGGAGCGGCGTTCGGAAAACTCCTGGAAGATCAGTATGCGTTCGCGGGTGGCCTGACGCTTGCGATGGCGGCTGCCACGTTCGGACTCGTGAGCGGCGGCCTCATCGGGGGGCCTGTGTCGACGGCTTTGATCAAACGCTGGAATCCGAAGCATCAGACGGAGAGCCTCCGCGTGCGGGGGACGTCCGCGGTGAAGGAGTACGATTCGCTCGATCGGGAGATCGACAAGGAACCAGCCGGCGCAGCGCCAACCGCCTTCCGGCTGCTCAAGGTGATCACCATCATTCTCGTGGCGATGTGGATCGGTTCTCTTCTCAGCAACTGGATGGGGAGTTATTTCACGCTGCCCGCCTACATTGGAGCGATGATCGTCGCAGCGGTGATCTGCAACGGCGCGGAGCTGTTGAAGTTCAAGATCGAACAGCGGGTTGTCGACGACATCGGCACGGTGGTTCTCTCCCTCTTTCTTTCCATGGCGCTCATGTCGCTCAAGCTCTGGGAACTGCTCGATCTGGCCATTCCGCTGCTGATCATCCTCGTCGCCCAAGTGGCAATGATGGCGGCATTTGCGTACTTCGTGGATTTCCGGGCAATGGGCGGAGACTACGATGCCGCGGTTCTTGCGGGAGGACACTGCGGGTTCGGACTAGGGGCAACACCGAACGCAGTGGCAAACATGGAGGCCATCACGGAGCGCTATGGCCCTGCGCCGCGGGCCTTCCTGGTGGTCCCGATGGTGGGAGCGTTCTTCATCGACTTTACGAACGCGCTTATCATCACGGGCTTCATCAACCTGGTGGCGTAGACCTGACATCCTCGGAGTCCGTTCGTGACGACTCGACGCAGCACACACTGTCTTCTGACGATCCTTGCTGCCGCCTTCATCGGTGGTCCCATCGTCCATCCCTTCACATCACCCCAAAGAACAGTCGAAGGGCCTGCGCAGCAGAAGCTCCAACCAGCGCCCCCGCTCAAACCGGTGCAGCCGTCCGTGTTCTCACACGGGGATCGAAGCAGAAAAGAGATCGCGCTGACATTCGATGCCTGTTCCACCCGCAAGCCGAGTCACTACGATGAACGCGTCACGAAGGTCCTTCTCGACACGAAGACGCCGGCCACGATCTTCCTCGGCGGCAAATGGATGCTGGATGAACCTGACCATACCAGGCTACTCGCGTCCTCACCCCAGTTCGAACTCGGCAATCATACTTTTCTCCACCCTCACTTGACGGAAGTGTCGGACGAGCGTGTGAGGGAAGAGCTCCGACGGACGCAGGACGCGATGTATTCACTGACGGGCAGGCAGCCGGCGCTGTTTCGTCCCCCCTACGGAGAGTTTGACGAGCGGGTCGTCCGTCTTGCGGCAGAGATGGGCCTGACGACGGTGGAGTACGACCTGCCTTCGGGGGATCCGGACACGAGCGCGACGAAGGAGAAGGTCATTGACTATGTGACGCGGAGGGCTCGGAGCGGGTCGGTTATCGTTATGCACATCAACGCGCGCGGGTGGCATACGGCAGAGTCACTTTAAGCGTCCGCCATCGGGTATCTGATCGCGACCCTCGTCCTGCCGCATCAGCGTGGCATCCAAGGGTTTCCCCCCAAAGACGGAAAATACCCTGTTCCGTCCGGCCCGCTGGGCTTCGTAGAGGGCCTCCTTCACCTTCTTCAGCAGCGACTCTATCGAGTCTGCATCCTTGGGGAAAGCAGCCACACCGATGCTCACCGTCGTCTTGATCTCCCGATCCGTAAAGAGTGATTCGGCAACCGATCGCCGGAGCTCCTCCGCAAAGTTGCTCCCTTCCTTGAGCGTGGTGTTCGACCGAAGAACGATGAACTCATCGATCCCGTGCCTCCCCACGGCATCGATCGCCCGAACCCGGGACTTCACCGAGCCGGCCAGCTCCTTGAGCATGCGCCTCGATGAATCGTACCCGTACGTGAGCGCGATGTGCTTGAAATTGTCGACATCGAGGATCATCAAAGCGAAGCTCTCGCTCAGCGTCCGCGCCCGTTCGATGCTTGAATGGATTCGATCGAGGAACGGCGCGTATTTCTCGAGCTCCGTTTCGTGATCGACGCGGTCGAGGCGCAGGTTCTCCTCGAAGAGCTGCGTCTTGTAGATCGCCAGCCCGGCGAAATCGGCGAAGGCCTGCAACACGCGGAGGTCTTCGGCCGAGAACGAGTGCTTCTCCACGCTGTCCACATGGAGGTACCCCAGCGTGTGATGGTCTGCAGTGATCTGGAGACATGCGGCGGAGCCGAATGGATTCTCAAGCTTTACATCCTCGACGAGATGGGGATCGATCGTGCTGTCTTGGATGAGGACCGCCTTCCCCGTCCAGAGGAGCTTCCCGATCGCGCCCGTTGCCACCTTGCGCCGGAACTCCTTGGAGAACGTGTGCGAGAGACCGTGGCCGAGCGCAATATTCAGATACTCCGTCTTCGGATCAACGACCACCACCGCACATGTCTGGCACCTGTACATCCGGACGACGCGATCGACGATCAGGTGGAGGACCTCCTCATACTGACTCGTCGACTTCAGGACACTGAGGACCTCAGAGAGAAAGGTGAGACATTCTTCAGGTTTGAGGTGAGTCATGGCAATCTCCTCCTGTATGTTACCCAGACGCTGGATTCAGAGGGATTGCTCTGGGACTGCGCTCGAAGGAAGGGCCGGTCAGAGAACGCTGGATCGGACTCCCACAGCCCCAGGGTTGAGTCCCTAAACTCTGTTCGTCAAAATCTATACCACAAGCCGGAAGGATTTCGGGGAGGGAATCAAATCCTTACCCAGAATTCAATCCATCCGCGGCTTGCCAATTATTGGAATTGGAAGAGGGACGAGGGCTATCTCCCAAGATGGCGAATTGAGCGATTCGCTTGTTGCTGTCGTTCTGCGACCGGTACTGTGCCGAGTCCTACTTCGCCCCCTCGAGTCGTCTGATGATCGTTTTGTTCTGGTGGTTGCAGATGTTCTTGCCCTCGGGGGTGAACGCGAAGTCAATTCGGTTCTTGTAGAACTCTGCAATACGTGTGCGGACCATCTTCAACGTGCTGTTGAGCATCCGGTTTTGTTCTGTGAAACCCTCCCCCAGGACCGCGACGGCCGAAGGCAACCACCGGTCCGGGAAGAGCCCCGCGTTCCTATTCCCTTCTCGATATCTGTCGATCTCCGATTGCAGCAACCGGAGGGTGGCTTCCTGTCCCTCGTCGGTGTAGCGAGCGAGCTTTTTTGCCTTCAGCCACGCAAGGATCGCGTCCTTGTTCGGCACGATGAGCGCTACGGTGTACGGCGAGTGATCGTTGTAGAGCATGGCCTGCTCGATGAACGGAGAGTGAGCGACGATCGTCTCTTCGATCCCCTCGGGACTGTATTTTTCCCCATCGGAGCTGATCAGCAAGCTCTTCTCGCGCCCGAGTACGAAGAGAAATCCGTCCTGATCGAGATAGCCGAGATCGCCTGTATGCAGCCAGCCGTTGCGCAGCGTCTCGCGCGTGGCGCGCTCGTTCCGCCAGTATCCTGCCATCACGTTCTCCCCCTTCACAACGATCTCACCCTTCTGGCCTGCAGGGAGCGCGTTCCCGCGCTCGTCGCAGATCTTGACCTCGAGATCCGGGAGGACCGGCCCCGACGAACCGAACTTGTGTTTGGCAGGAGTGTTCGCCGAAATCACCGGCGCCGCCTCGGTAAGACCGTATCCCTGGTACATCGGAACACCGATAGCGTTGAAGAACTGCTGCAGCTCGATGTCGAGGTAGGCCGCTCCGCCGATGAGGTAATCAAGCCGTCCGCCGAAGCTCGCGCGGACCTTCCGAAAGATCAGCAGATCGCAGAGGCGATAGAGCGGATGGGTCGGCTTGCCGATGGGCTTGCCGCCGTTCCAGCCATCGCCGTAGTGCGCGTATGCGATCTCGAGACCTCGCTTGAAGAGCTTCCAGACCAGCTTCCCCTTCTCGCTCACCCCCTTCTCGATGTTCTTCCGGAAGTTCTTGGCCAGCGCCGGAACGCACAGGAGAAACGTCGGCCGCACTTCTTTGATATTGGTCGGTATGTTTCTCAACGTCTCCATCGGCGTCTTTCCCACCTGGACGGACGCCATACTGGCTCCAATGCTCGTCAAGAGATACACGCCAGCCGTGTGGCCGAACGAATGGTCCCATGGGAGGATCAACAGCGAACAATACCATTCCGGTTGCGGCAGGTGGGTTGAACACTGCTTCGTGTTCGCGGTGTAGTTACGGTGGGTGAGGATGATCCCTTTCGGGTCCGCGGTGGTACCGGAGGTGTAGCTGATCGTCGCAGGGTCGTGCTCCTGGATGGATTGCCATCTCCGTTCGAACTCGTCGCGATGTTTCTTGAGATAGTCTTTCCCGCGCGCGAGCAGATCGGGGAAGCCGATCTCATCCTCTGCCAGCTTTCCCTCGGGATCAAGTAGGATGATCTTTTCGAGGTCCGGGAGGTCAACCCTCATCTTCATCACTTTGTGTGCTTGAGTCCCGGAAACGACAACCATTCTACATCCGGAGTGCGCCAGTCGGAACTTCAGGTCCGACCGCTCCTCGAGCTTGATGGAGAGGGGGACGCTGATCGCGCCTGCGTAGAGAATCCCCAGCTCAGCGATGGCCCAGTCGTTCCGTCCTTCGGCAATGAGGCCAAGGCGGTCTCCCTTCTTCATGCCCAGGCTCAACAGTCCCGCCGCACACTGATGAACGGATTCCTGGATCTCCCGATACGTGGACCCTTTGTAAGAGTCCCCCTTCTTCTCCCACATCATGATGTTCTTCGAGAACTTCTCGACGTTGTCTTCGAAGAGTCGTGGGATCGTTCGTGGTGGTGAGCTCGTCATAAGTGGTCTCGCGTTGTAAGGTTGAACGGCGGTGCTGTCAAGAAAGTACTGGTGACTTCGAAGGAGCAAAGGAATTCCCGACACGCCATTATACGAAAATCGCGTCAAAATACAATTTTGCACTCAACACGGGTGATTGTCAATTCTGGCAATGACTCGGAGGGAATGAAATCGTTCGGCGAACAGACAATCCAGACGGATGCTTGAAAGCAGAAGCTGATGAAGTAAGAACGAGACCTATTCACCGCGCCGGACTTTCTCGATTTCGTCTTGGAGCGCGCCCCACTTGTAGTACGCGTCCTCCAATGACTGTTGAACCTCTTTATGCTCAAGGGAGATCTTCTTCGCTTCCGCTCCATCCCTGTAAAGGCTCGGCTTTCCCATCAGTTCCTCGATCTCTTCCTTGCGCGCTTCCAATCGTTCGATCTCCCGCTCGAGCTCCTGGACTTTCTCGTTCAGCGGCTTCAGCTTCCGGTAGAGCTCCTGCCTTCTTTCTGCCTCGAGCCTCTTGCGGTCGCGTTCGCTCACCTCACGAGATGGCTCGTTCTTCCCAGCGGATCGTCGGGCCGCAGCGCCCTGGGCTCCCCGCTCCTCCTTCTTTTTGATGATGTAGTCACTGACGTTTCCAAGGTACGTCTTCACTCCTCCTTGCTGTACCTCCAGCACCTTGTTTACGATCGGATCGAGGAACGCGCGATCGTGCGAAACGATGAGAGTGGTCCCCTCGTAGCCCGAAAGCGCTTCCTGGAGGACCTTCTTCGACCTCATATCCAGGTGGTTGGTCGGTTCGTCCATGATCAGAAGATTGGCGGGTTGGAGTAGCATCTTGGCCAGAGCGAGACGGCTCTTCTCGCCGCCCGAGAGGACCGAGACACGCTTGAAGACATCGTCGCCGTGGAAGAGAAATGCGCCCAGAATCGAACGGAGCTTCTTTCGAATCTCTCCTTGTGCGACCTCGTCCACGATCCCCAGGACATCCTTCGAGAGATCGAGCTCCTCCGCCTGATGCTGACCGAAATACGAGAGCGTGACGTTATGGCCGATGATCCGATCCCCGGCGTTGAACGGCTCAACCCCGGCAAGCATCCTCGACAGCGTCGATTTCCCCGCCCCGTTCACACCGACGACCGCGATTCGATCCGCACGTTCAATCTTACAGTCCAACCCCTCGAAGATACGCTTCTCCCCATAGCTCTTCGCAATTCCCCTGAGCTCGATGACGATGCGCCCGCTCGGCTGCGCCTGTGGGAACTCGAAGCGGATCTCATCCTCCTCGTGCTCGATCTCGATCAGCTCCATCTTTTCGAGCTGCTTGATGCGGCTCTGGACCTGACTCGCCTTCGTCGCCTTGTAGCGAAACCGGTCGATAAATTGCTGCGTGTGCTTGATCTGTTCCTGCTGGTTCTTGTAGGCGCCGAGCTGGAGCTCCCGTCGCTGTTTCCGCTCCTGCTCAAAGAACGAGTAATTGCCTGCATAGTACTCCATTCTTCCGATGCTCAGGGCGAAGGTCTTGGAGCAGAGGTTGTCGAGGAACGCACGGTCGTGGGAGACGAGGATGACCGCCCCGTGATAGTTCCGGAGGTACTCCTCGAGCCATTGAAGCGATGGAAGATCGAGATGGTTCGTCGGCTCGTCCAGCAGCAACAACGAGGGCTCACGCAGGAGCAGCTTGGCAAGCTCAATGCGCATCTGCCAGCCGCCGCTGAATTCTTCCGTCCTCCGCTCAAAGTCCTCCACAGAGAATCCCAATCCCATCAGCACACGCTCTACCTTCGATCGCATGCGAAAGGCATCGAGGTCCTCCAGTTTGTGCTGGAGCTCCCCGTAGATCTCGAGCGTCTCTGTATAGTCCGGACTCTCCGGATCGAGCGACCCGAGGTTCCCCTGGGCTTCCTCCAGCTCCCGCTGAACCTCCAGGACGTCCTCGAATGCCGATTCGGCCTCTTCATAGAGGGTCTTGCCGGCGGCAGCTACCCCCTCTTGAGGCAGATAGCCGACGGTGACATACTTTGCTTTGCCCAGGGTTCCGGAATCAGCCGTCACCTGGCCGCAGATGATCTTCAGCAGCGTCGTTTTCCCGGTGCCGTTCGTGCCGACCAGTCCGATCCGGTCGTGCGGACTGATGACGCACGAGAGGTCTCTGAACAATACGCGGCCTCCGAACTGGATGGAGATGTGGTCGAGGGAAAGCAAATGAGTATGTCAGTAGGAAGTAGGGAGTAAGGAGTCTTCAGACGGGGGAAATATACGAAAAGAAGGGATTAAGAGCAGAAAGCAGTATGCAGACGGCAGCAGGGAGAAGACAGTAAGGAGTAGGGAGAAGGCGGTGGGTGATAAGGAGACGGCAGAGATGATGGCTCCGCCGCGGAACAAACTCTAGAAATCGAACGTCTCGTAATGTGCGACGGAGGGTTCGAATTCGAACAGATACTTCTTGTCGTCGGTGTAGTAGCGTGCTTTCTCGTACTCATCCCCTGCGAACTTCTTTATGCTCTCGACGCTCTCCCACGTCGTGACCGTCCAGAAGTGACACGTCTGCCCCTCCTTTCTTCTCCACACGTGGACGCTGAGGTTGCCCGGGACGCTCTTGTAATCCGGGACTCCTGTTTTCTTCAGATACTCTACGTATTCATCGGCATATTCGAGCCGCGTTTTGCCGTGCCATATTCTTGTTATTGTTGCGCCCATAACGCCCCGACGCACATTGTCCAACGTTTTTCTACAACCCTGAAGGGGTGAAATAGAATCAGTCCCAAACGTAACGTAGAATTCTATAGTGAGCGACCGTAGATCCGATCATAGGCACCTCACGTTGCGGCTCCCGCCAGAAAACAGCGGGATGCTCAATCGGACAATTGGACTTAGCTTCGCGCCGCTCGTTCAGTCTTTCTTGATGAGCGTCCTTCCGAAGATGTTCAAGTACTTCACGCTGCCGTCTCTGTCACGGTAAAACGCAATCTCTAAAGGGATGGTGACTCTTGGATCGGCGTACTGGTACGTCATCGCGCCCGAGCGCGTGAGCGAAAAGACTGAGGATGGTGAAGTACGCATGGCCAATGCCTTGTCTTGTGCCCTTGATGATTGGGCGGTAGTACGTGCCGATGAGTTCCTTGAAATTCTCTGGCGAGAGCTGCTCTACCCTCTCTTCCTTTCCAGGAAGCATCAAATCCATAGCCTTCTCCATTGAGAGCGAGAATGGATGATACCCTGTGTTACTGAGGACGATAAACGCGGTCTTCTCTCTTGGAGCCATCACGAACAGGGCATTCGCATTACCAGCTTCGCCGCTATTGCCCACATACTTAATCCCTTTGCGTTCGAACACATACGAGCCATAGCCACACTCCGAGCCTGGATAACCCAAATAGTATTTCAGAAGTCCAACGGGTGTATAGCCGGTGGACATCATTTGAATTACGTCCGTACTGAAGATCTCCTGCAGGCTGGATGACTGGATCTGTGAGTCGCGAGGCCGAAGGAATCACGAGCCCGGTCTTGAAATTCTTTGAGTGGCCGGCTGCGAATGCATGCACGGCGGCCTCTTCAAACCTGAACGTGGTATGATTCATACCAAGCGGGACACATACGATGCTGTCGATTGCCATTGTGTAGGACATCTGTTTGAGCCTGGAAAGCATCAGACCTGCCAAGGCGAAGCCATTGTTAGAGTATGAGAACACCGAGCCCTGATCGATGAACACAGCTCGGTCCCCGGCCTTCTGAAAATACTCGAACAAGCTTTCCTTGCACTCATGGGTGTTCGGCCACCAGTCGAGGATGCCGGCGCTCTGCGAGAGGAGGTGGTGCAACGTCAAAGCGGATGGTTTCTCAGACAAGCCGCTCACAACCGATCCAGCGGTCGTGTTTACTCCAAGATCTTGTTCTTCCACCGCGGTCAACAGCGCAAGGGCGGTGAAGAATTTCGTCACAGAAGCCATTGCGAACACTGTGCTCGTGGTCATCGGCATCCCGGTTTCAACGTTCGCGACGCCGAATGCACCTTCATAGACGATCTTGTCTCCTTGCACAATCGCGAACACAGCACCCGGCGCGCCAGACTGCTGCATTTCCTCATGGATCGTGCGCACAAGTCCGTCGACCTTTGATTGAGGCAATTGCAGTTGAGCCAGGCAGACTGAGACCACGAGGAGAAGACTCAGGATGCAGCTGACTACGATACGATTCTTCATGATGGCCTCCTCAATGTGGATTGTTCAGTACCTCCGAGGAACGAATCAGATGAACACAAACTGGTACGCGCCAAAGGCTACCAATGCTGAGACTCTACGCCCGCGGAGCAGCGCGTGGAGACCAGGTAGAAAGGACGGGATCGAGGAAACGTGGGATAACAAGAAATGCAACGTATCGGATGGTGGGTTTATGGAAATCGAAGTCAGATGGTTGAAGAATCGCTGAGATGGCGAGCTCTGCCCTCCTCGCTCGAGAAATCACGGGCAAGAGCGATCGAGATCGGCTCCGTTCGATGGGAGTCGCTCTTTCGGTGTGAAGGACAGCTCTCAGATAGTGAAGCGCGGAACGGCCCGGGAGATCAGGACCGGTGGTGCAGGCGAGAAGCAGTGACAACACCAGGAGCGCAAGAGCGGAACTGTATGAGGTGTACCTTTTCAGTCAATGTCAAGACAAAAGACTCCGTATTTGCAAGAATGAGAACTGTTGCGAAGGCAGCTAAAATCCAGAAGAAGCTCGGTTTTGACCCTTGAGAAACACGACGAAGCTGACAACGCGCGGATCATCACCTGCACTGGAAGTCAATCGCCGCTCCTGCGCTACTCATCGGACGACCGGATTCACTCCACAGAGCTACGCAGCGAGTCGGTGTCTTCCCTCTGCACACACCATTCCATCCCTCAATCATTCCATCATCCTATTTTTTTAGATACTTGTCGAACCACTTGATGTGCCGCTCGAACCGGTCTTTGATGTAGCTCGGGACAGCGAGGCCATGGTTTTGGTTCGGATAGATCACCAGCTCCGTCGGGACGCCGATGTTGCGCAAGGCCTGATACATCTGCTCTGCGCCCGCGACCGGCACGTTGAAATCATTCTGGGAGGCCATGAACAACGTCGGCGTCTTGATCCTGTCGGCATGGAAGAACGGATACGACACCTTAATCCACGCGTCAGTGTGTTTCCACGGAACGCCGAGCTCCGTTTCGTACTGCGTGACGTACTGATCGACGCCATACATGGTGAACTGCAGCGAGCTGCCGGCCCCGCTGACCGCCGCCTTGAATCGTTGGTCGGTTGCAATCGTGTAGTTGGTCGAGATCCCGCCATAGCTCCAGCCCGCGATGCCCATCCTGTTCTCGTCGACGATACCTTGTTTGACCAGATAGTCCGCCGCGCCGACGATATCCACCACTTCCTTGTTTCCCCAATCAGCGTAGATCGCGCGCGTGAACTCGATGCCCCGGCCGCTACTCCCCCGATAGTTGACGGCGGCTACCGCAAAACCCGCAGAGGCAAGCATCTGCCGCGTCAGATCGAATCCGAACTCATCCTGTCCGACCGGCCCGCCGTGAATGTAAAGGATCAATGGCAGCTTCTGGCCTGCCGCGGCGTTGGCCGGACGATGGAGAATGCAGGAGACCAGCGTCCCGTCCTTGCTTTTCGACTGAAAGCCCTCGACGCTGGCCAACTGCAGCGGCGCAAGAAACGCATCGTGGACGCTCGTCAGCGCTCTGAGCGAACCGTGCTCCAGGGCGAAGACTTCGGCAGGACGCTGCGGTGTGCTCAACAGCAACACCCAGCTGTTGTGGACGTTGTCATACTCGAGATTCGAGAGAGAACGTTCGCCCTCGACCACGCGGGTCAACCGGCCGGTTGCGGCATCAAACGAAACCACCTGTGCCTGCCGGTCGTCTTGCAGAGTGGCGAAAATGCTCCGCCCGTCCGCCGTCCATCGCGGGTTGCCCACGGGCCTGTCGACCGGCTTCGACAGGAGGCTCGGCGCTCCCCCCTCCTTCGAGATAACGGCAAGATAGTTCTCTCCGTACATCGTGAAGTTTTCGTCGCTGCTGCTCTGCAGATAGGCGATCCGACCTCCGTCGGGACTCCACTCGGGAGACGCATCCGAGCCCGGCCAGCTTGTCAGCTTCTTCATCGGCGCGCCCGGTTTCACATCCATCAGATAGATGTCCGTGTTCGCGTTCCTGTCGGGATCTTCCGTGCGGTTGCTGGCAAACGCAATCTGCGAACCGTCCGGAGAAAAGGCCGGCTGGACTTCATCGTACGGGCCGGTTGTCAGCGTGTCGAGTTTCTTGGCGGCGATGTCAAACAGGTACAACTGCGTTGCCCGCCGGTCGAGGTACCCCACGTAATCCTGCTTGAAGTGGTAGCGGTCGATGACGTACGGCGTGCGGATCTTGGTCTTGGCAGTGTCAGAAACGTCCTGGTCTTTCACCACCAGCAACAGTTTTTTCCCGTCGGGCGACCATCGGTAGTCGCTGAGGTCGCCTTTGAGGTCCGTCGCCTTGATCGCCTCGCCCGCTCTCCGGTCGAGCAGGTACACCTGGCTGTTCTTGTCGTCGCCCCGTTTCGCGACGAAGGAGATGTACTTGCCGTCGGGGCTGAATCGCGGCTGGCTCTCCCCCTCCGGACTGTTGGTCAGTTGGATGTTCTGCGTGCCGTCGCGGCTGACCATCCAGATGTCGGAGTTCCTCTTGTCTTTTGCCGAATCGACCGAGGAGAGGACGTACGCGATCCAGTTTCCGTCGGGTGCAACCTGCAGACCGCTGATCGTTTGCAGGCGATAGACGTCACTCGGAGCGAGGGGGCGCTTCGTGGGAGCCGCCGGCTGAGCGGCAGCGCCGGAGATGATGAACGCAGCGCAACAAAGAACCGCGATGAGAGAAGAGATGAGGGAGCGCATGGATTGGTCTCCGTGAGTGGTGGAATAGTCCTAAGAGGTTGCTGAAAAGGTCGATTGACGACACTTATTTGTCATTCCGGCGGCCCGTCCGCCGTGTATTTTGGCAGAAAGCCCGCCCGAACGGCTTTGGCAGGCGGGCAAAACTGGACTCCCGCCCGTCTTCGCCGAGGTCTCGTTCCGACTCCTCAGTTGGAACGGACTTTCGCGGGAGTGACATCAAAAGGGTTTTTCAGTATCCTGCCAAAGGGAATTAGTGATTTATTGTGTGAAATTCAAAGGAGCAAAAAGGAGAGTGCTGTCCTAGTTTGTGCGGTCAGGACTTACTTGTCCGCTGCGCTTTATCGCGGACGTCCTGACCAGACCAAATTTGATGATATCGCGAATGGGAGTTGGAGAAGCTAACGTCGGCGAGCGTGCAAGAAGAGAACGGGCACCGCCGGTGCGCATACGAGCGAGTGAACGAGCTCAAGCGCAGCCCGCGAGCGTCGTGGTGCGTTGACCTTCGATGCCAGCAACACACCATGCTCCTCTGCTCTTGATCCACCCGAATACGGTTCGTCAGTCTACTTGCCCGGCCGAATAGGTGCAGGCAAAAGGCAACCTCGCGTAGTATCATGCGATGGTCGTTCCTCAACAATCACTGTGGCAATATATGGAGGTTGCCATGTCAGCCTGCGATTTCGAGACCAGCCCGCTGCGCGGTCTGGCGGGTCGGTCTCGATCTCTACAGGGAGTACTCAATTCATGAAGTGTTCTGAGCCGGTGGCCGCCCACTTTCAGGGCATGCTGTAGAAGGGTTGCGGAACTAGCGCAGCAGGCGCTCTTGGAGCAAAGTCTGCATATCTCGTCGTCCATCTAGCACGCAATGGATTGTCACGGTCCTACGATCGATGCTATAGAAAATCCTGTATGGCTTGAATCGGATTTCTCGGAACTGAGAGACACCGATGTCCTGCATTTCTGGAGGGATGTGGCCCCGAAGAGGCAAGGTGCGGAGCGAGTAACAAGCTCGTTTGAGGGCCTCAAACAATCGATCAGCCTGTTCGATGGAATCGTTCAGCGCAACATACCTGTAGATTTCAAAGAGGTCCTCTTCGGCATCAATATCGAGCTGAACGTTATGTTTTTTCACTTTTGAAGCCTCGGATTCGTCGTTCGAGCGACGCAAAGGTGGCATCGAGGGACTTCACTTTACCGCGTCGGACATTTTGCTGGCTTCGCGTCAGTATTTTCAGCAACGCCAACGTCTCCTGTGTTTGTTCAAAGGTGTGGATGTCTTGAAGGACGGCCTTGGCCTGTCCGTTGTGGGTGACAATGAGGGTCCCCTGGTGGTCGGAGAGCTCACGGATGAGACGAGAGGCGTGAGCTTTGAGATAGCTGATTGGTTTGACGGAAGTGCTAAGTTTCATGGCTCCTCCTGTTCTGGTCGACCATAATATAGGCTAAATTCAGGTCGAACACAAGGTCGACGAAGACGCCCACCTCTTCGGGGAGCCGACAAAACCGGGTGGGCGGCCATGGCACAGGACGTTCGAGGCAACACGCGGTGCTGCTTGCCACGTAGTAACAACTCATTCTTTGTGCGGCAAGCGGTGTTGTTTTGCCTGAAGGCTCACGAGGCCGATGATGCTAGGGTTCGTGAACGAGATGACAAGGTATGGACAGTTGGCAAGAGCGGAGTCGGTTTGATTCCAGACGTATTCCGCCGGGTTCAATTCCGGCGCGTAGGCTGGAAAGTACTCACAGTGCACTCTGTGCCGTCTTTTCAGAAGCGCTTGCACTCGGCGATCCCGATGGATCATTCCACGGTCCCACAACAGCATGACGGGTCCTCGTAAGTGTTTCAATAAGTGGCGAAGGAAACTCTTGACATCGGAACCCTTAAGACTCCGTTTGTGAAAT
>Ga0315282_10002091_pt1 | contig 37174 bp, 27 predicted proteins | sample YL17G07_20_MG_FD_203693 | JGI IMG/M metagenome (GOLD analysis project Ga0315282, IMG submission 203693) | Sediment microbial communities from Yellowstone Lake, YNP, Wyoming, USA - YL17G07_20 | ecosystem: Environmental > Aquatic > Freshwater > Lake > Sediment | place: USA: Wyoming | collected... | reverse complement strand
GACGCGCTCGGCACGGCGCGCGCCCGTCCAAAGCAGAATCAAGACTACAAAGGTCAGCAGAAAGGCCACGGCTGAGCCGAAAGGCTGGTCGCGCACGGAGGCGAACTGGTTCTGAATAAGGTTGCCCGCCATGATGGTGCGCGCCCCTCCCAGCAGGTCAGGCGTGATGAAGGCCCCGATCGAGGCGATGAAGACCAACACCCCTCCCGCGCTGAGCCCCGGCAGAGAGATGGGCAGAGTGATCCTGAGGAAAGTATGCCAGCGGTCGGCGCCCAAATCTTGTGCGGCTTCGAGTAGGATGGGGTCGAGTTTTTGCAGCACCGCGTACAGAGGCAGGATCATAAAGGGGAGTTCGCCGTAGACCAAGCCAATAAAAACCGCCAGGGGCGTGTAAAGCAAGCGCAGAGGCTCGTGCACGAGGTGAAGCGCCAGGAGAGTTGTGTTCACCACGCCCTCTGTGCGCAGGATCACCATCCAGGCGTAGGTCCGTATCAGGAAACTCGTCCAGAACGGGATCACCACCAACATCAACAGCGCGGATTTCCACCGCCCGGAGACTTTAAGGGCCAGGGTGTAAGCCACGGGATAGCCGAGCAGCATGCAAAGCGCCGTGGTGAGCAGGGCCATCCAGAACGAACGCCAGTAAACTCCCAGATAGAGAGGCTGAAAGGCGCGCCAGTAATTCGAAAATCCCAAAGCCCATTCAATCGTGCCGTAAGGCGAGCGCCGGGCGAAGCTGACCGCCAGAAGATAAGCCAGCGGGAGAAGAAAAAAGCCCACCAGCCAAACCAAGCTGCCGGAGAGGAGGGTGGCCGCGCGCATGGTGGGGCGTTGGCGGAAAAAACGGAGCAACGGCTCCACCCTGGAGACTGCCGACGGTTTATTTTGCGCGCCCATGTCTTGGCAGGCGAGAATAACGGAAGAATTCAACTCCTGTCAAACCTGGCAAGTAGCGCTGGCCTTTAGGCCAGCACTTGCCGACCTAAAGGTCGGCGCGACAGGCAAATTGGGACACTACCGTGTAAAGCGCGCGCTTCTGAATTGGGTGTATCCTATTATTGTGTGGGGAAAAGTTTAGTGAACTGTGTCGCGCCAAGTCGCCAAGACGCAAAGACTCGCGAAGGAACACTGCCCCGTCTTCTTTGCGCCTTCCACAACTTTGTCCGTCCGGCACGGGATGAAACGCTTCCGCTCTTCTGTGCTTTGCTTTTGGCGAGTTCGTGCCTTTTTGCAGGCGGCGGACGCCCTGGAGAAAGAAGCGGAGGCGAACGGCAGGCTGGAAGCCTGGATGCCGGTAAATCCTCAAACCAGCAGCAGGCTGCGCCCGTCACGGCCGAGGAGTTTCTTAAGAAAGGCAATGAATACGCCCGGCTCAGTAAGTGGAAAGAAGCTGAGGAGGCGTATCGCAAGGCTGCGAGCTTAAGACCCGGTTACCCCCAGGCGCACTACAACCTGGGCAACGCATACTTGGCGCAACATCGAACCGCCGACGCCATGCGGGAATTCCAGGAAACGCTGCGGCTGAAGCCGGACTTCCCAGCCGTGCATATGAGGCTTGGTGCCGTGGAGGAATCGCAAGGGCACATTCAGGAGGCCGCGTCCGAGTATCGGTCCGAGCTCCGCATACACCCCTCGAACTCCGATGCCCACCTCAGCCTGGCGAACGCGCTGGCGGCCAGCCGGCAGTTCAACGAAGCGGCGGCTGAGTACCGCAAGGCGCTCGAGCTCAAGCCCCAGGACAGTGAGATTCTCACAGCGTTCGCAAATTCACTGCTGCAATCGGGAGACGTGGCGGGAGCGAGCGCGGAATATCAGAGAGTCCTCAAGGCGGCTCCCGATAACGCCGACGCGCACGCGGGACTTGCCATGGCGCTCACACAGGCCGGCAGATTCGACGCGGGTATAGCCGAGCTCCGGGTTGCCGTCCGCCTGCGCCCCAACGACCCTGATCTCCACATGACCCTGGCCCACGCCCTGCGGGGCACCCAGGACCTGATTCACGCCATCGAGGAATATCGGCAAGCGGTTCAATTGCGTCCCGACCAAGTGGACTACCGGTATGCGTTGGCGCTGGCCTTGCACCAGGCAGGCGACTACGGCGGGGCCATCACCGAGCTCCGCCGGGTGATTCGCCAGCAGCCGGGAAACGCCAATGCCCACGTGGAATTGGCCGCCTCATACCTTTCCACCGGCGACCATCCCGCCGCAGAGGCCGAATACCGCGAGGGCCTCCGTCTGAGACCCCAGGACCCTTCGCTCCACGAAAACCTCGGGTTGGTGCTGCGCAAAACTGGAGACCTGCCGGATGCCCTGAGTGAGCTCCAAAGAGCTGTGGAGTTGGCCAAAGATAACGCCGATTACCACCGCAACCTTGGGGAGGCCTATCAGTCGGCAGGAGACGTGGCCGGGTTCGTCCAGGAATACGGCGAGGAAGTTCGCGTGCGGCCCTCCGATCCCGATGCCCATCTGCATCTGGCAAACGCTTATCAGGCAGCAGGCGATTGGGAGAACTCTCTCAGTGAATACCGTGTGGCTCTGGGGATGCGTCCGAACAGTTCTGAACTGCACTACACCTACGCCCGGGCGCTGAAAGCTGCCGGGCACATGCAAGAGGCGAAGGCGGAATTGAACCGCGCGGTGGAGTTGCGGCCCGACTATCCCGAGGCCCTGGTTGCGCTCGGCGACATGCTTGTGGACGAGAAGAACTACGAACTGGCAATTCCTACTTACCGCGACGCCCTGCGCCTCCGGCCCGACGACCCCACACTCCACTCACGGCTTGCCGACGCTCTGCGCGAAAGAGGAGACATGGGAGGCGCGGCGACGGAGAGCCAGGAGGCAGCGCGGCTCGATCCCAGCTTCGCCGGCTATCAGCGCGATTTGGGTAACGCCCTTTACAACAAGGGAGATTACAAGGGCGCAGTGGAAGCTTACCGGGCCAGCCTGGCGCGCCGCAACGACCCCCAGACCGGGGAGGGCCTGGGGTTGGCCCTCGAGCAACTGGCGGACTGGCAGGGCGCTGCGGCCGCCTTCCGTGAAGTGCTCAAGGTGCGGCCAAGCTGGTCGGACGCACACCTGAACCTTTCTATTAGTCTCCTGCAAATGAACGATGCGGCAGGCGCCGCGGCGGAGGCGCAAGCGACCCTGCAAATCACCCCCAATCTTCCCGAAGCCCATCTGGCGCTCGCCAGCGCCCTGGTCCGAACTGAAAAAGTGGAGGAAGCGGTCAAGGAGTTACAGGAAGCCCTGCGCTCCAAGCCCAATTACGCGGAGGCCCGTCTGGCCCTCGCCAATGCGCTTCGGCATTCAGGCCGCCTCGGGGATGCCATCAGCAATTACCGCGAATACCTACGGCTGCATTCCCAGGACGCTGTTGCCCGAGTCAATCTCGCCAACTGCTTGTTGAAAACCCGGAGCTTCGACGCTGCCATCCGGGAGTACGAAGAAGCCCTCCGCTTACAGCCCAGCGAGCCCATTGCTCATTACAATTTCGCCGTCGCCCTCGAGGCCGCGGGCGAGAAGGCGCGCGCCCGGGAAGAGTATGAAGCCTACTTGCAGCTCTCTCCCTCGGCGCCTGACGTCGGCGAGGTCCGGAAACACCTGCGCGAGTTGCTGTCTTCGAAGCGGTGAGCCGTGTCTGACTGGACCCTCTGGTTAGTGTGTAGCTTTCTCTGGACCGGGCATGCCGCACGTGGCCTAGAATCCTGGGTTAGAAGTTCGCTGGCAGAGTCATCCTAATGCGGGCGGGCTCTTCGCAGCCCCGTCAGGGGCGAAATATTTTAGCCCAGGGCGCAAGTCCTGGGTGGGACTTCTGATACAAGGCACCAGCAGAATGACTCGTAAATCTGAATCAAGGACCTCAGACGGGCTACTCCCCTTTCACTGCTGCGGATGCAGAATGAGCTTCTGCACCCGCCAGTTCAGCAGTTCGCTAACATAGAGAAGGTTCTCGGAGGGACAGGCTATTTCATGGACCCAGCCGAACTGGCCGAGTTGCTTGCCGGGCTTCCCGAAAGCTCCCAGAATTTTTCCACTCAAGTCGAGCTTGTAGATGCGGCCCACCGCTGAGTCTGAGCTGTAGAGAGCCTGGTGGGGGCCTGGGGTGATGCAAAGCGCCCAGGGAGCGCCGATGTTGGTCCATTGCTTCAGGAAATTGCCATCCGCATCGAAGACCTGAATTCGGCGGTTTTCGCGATCCCCGACATACACATTCCCCTTCGCATCGGCCACAATCGAGTGCGGCGTATGGAACTCCCCGGGAGCCATTCCCCGCCTGCCCCAAGCTTTCACCCAGTTGCCGTCTTTGTCGTACTTCACCACTCGAGAGTTGCCGTACCCGTCGCTGACGAAGATGTCCCCCGCTGCATCCCAGGTCACGTCGGTGGGTCTGTCAAACATCCACTCCGGCTGGGGTGGTTGTGGTTCACCTGGAACTGGGCGCTCGACCGCTTCCGGCTTGCGACCGAAAACCATCAGCACGCGGCCCGCCGGGCTAAACTTGATAACCATGTTCGAACCCTCGTCCACGCACCAGAGGTTGTCGTCCTTGTCCACGCGCACGCTGTGAGCGAACACGAAGCCGTACAAGTCGTCGCCGATGGTGCGTATAAACTTTCCGTCAGCATCAAACTCCAGCAACTGGGTGCGTCCGCTGCGGCTGTAGACGAAGATGTGCCCTTTGGAATTTACGGCCACACCTGCCGCTTCGCCCAGATACAGGCGCTGAGGAAGCGTGAGCGGGTTCGCCACCGATTCGTAACGAATCTCAGGCGCCGACGGTTGCTGAGCAAGAGCAGGGGTAACCAATGAGACTATCAGGACCAGCATTCGAATCTTCATTGTGGCCTCCGGTCTGACTTTATCGCTGCGCCCATCTCTCTGACTGCTTAAGCACGGAGTCTATCCCATCTAATCCAGGATTTCCATTGTGGTTCTTAGTTGGCGGGTAGTCAGCTTGATGTAGAGGCGGCTTTGCGCCGCCAAGTGGCGAGGTAAACTCAGATTTATCCAAATTACGCTCGATTCTGTTAACGATGACCTGCGGCTCCGCCGCCTGACTTGCGGAAAGGCTTCGCCTTTCCGAACGACCGGCGTCCTAAGTGACCACCTCTGCGCAGGCTGGAAGGCTCAGCCTTCCAGCCTGCGCAGAGGTGGATCACGGCAGCGGCGTTGGCCGGAAAGCCCGAGGCTTACCGCAAGTCGGGGTGGCGGAGCCGCGCTGAGCAATGGCGCGTGCCGCTGATTTGGACAGCCGGGGGGTGAATTCGCTGCTATGACCCCAAACTGACCCACTACCGGATTTGATACGAAATTGGGCTAGTACTTAGTGCCGTAAGTCCGCGTTACATCGGCGGAGCCTAAATCATTTCTTTGGTGATGCTTGAAATAACGGCCAATCTCGTCACCAAGTACTAGACAATCTTGTGTCACACATTTTTGCGCCATCCGCACCTCTGTCCGCTGCCTACTGCCAGTTTTGGTTGCGACTTCGCACTGCTGTGTAGGATAATAGATTTCAAGGACCAAGGGCGCAAAGTGAGTCCAACTAAGGCAGAAAGCAGAGAAAGGGTAGGGGTAGTCCTCTTCCAATTGGGCGGACCCGACTCCCTTGAGGCGGTTGAGCCCTTCCTTTATAACCTCTTCTGCGATCCGGATATCATCGACTTCCCTCTTGCTCGGTTGGCCCGCGAGCCGCTGGCTCGGCTTGTATCCTCACGCCGTGCCAAGCGAGTCCAAAAGCACTATGCCCAGATTGGCGGCCGGTCTCCGATCCGCGAGCTGACGGAGCTCCAGGCCCGCCGGCTGGAGAGCGAGTTGCGCGATTCTCTCGAGGCGCGCGTTTTCGTCGCCATGCGTTACTGGCATCCGCTCACCGAGGAGGCTGTCCGCCAGGTCCTGAATCATCAGGCCCGGACGCTTGTGCTCTTACCCTTGTATCCCCAATACTCTGTCGTCACAACGGGCAGCAGTTTGAACGAATGGAGGCGCAGGTTTCGACCCGACCACCCTGTCGATGTAAAAATCATCCGCGACTACCACACCCATCCCCTTTACATTGAAGCCATGGTCGAGCGCATCAACGAAGGTCTTAAGGAGATTCGGAAGGCGAGCGGATCTGTCATGCACATGCCTGGCGACGTTCATTTGCTTTTCAGCGCCCATGGAGTACCGGAGACCATTATCAGGTCTGGTGATCCCTACCAAGCACAAATCGAGGCCACCGTGAGACTGGTGAGGGAGCGAGGCGCGTGGCCCAACCCACACAGCCTTTGCTACCAGAGCCGTTCCGGTCCAGGCCGCTGGCTGGGCCCCTCGCTGCACGAGGCCCTTCAGACCCTCGCGGCAAACCAAACCGGGCGAGTTCTCGTGGTGCCGATTTCCTTCGTGTCCGACCACCTCGAAACGCTTCACGAAATCAATATTGAAGCTCGCCAGTTGGCCCGGCGCCTGCGTATCCAACGTTTTCATGTGACGCGGGGCTTGAATGACTCCCCCACGTTCATTCGGGCCCTTGCCGAGCTGGTGCTTCATGCGCTCGCGGGAGACGATGGTCAAGCGAAATCCCGACAAGCTGACCACAGCGTGATCCCCTTCCATACGTAGGTCGTTCCCGTCCCGCCATGGCGGGAGGAATCCGTTCCGCAAACCCTCAGCCGCCATCTACGAGCTGGATTTCCGCCTTGATAGGAATAACCGTGACCCGCAACGCCTCTTCCGGCAAATGACACCACGACCAGGGAGCACTGTTCCGTTGCAAATCATCAAATCTTTCAAAGAACCGGTCTGGCCTGTAGCCAACAGAGCGTATAATATTCGCCGCCGTGATGTGCACTCATTCGCAAATTAGGAGGGGCGAGATGCGTCAATGGACCAGGCGTGAAGTTTTGAAGAGCGGCGTTGCGGTCTCGGCAGGAATCGCAATTCCAGCCACCGCCGCGAGGTCATCCAGCCCAGGTCCGGCGGTCGCGCAGCCGCAAGTCACCCCAAGCGGCCCCCGAGAGCGACTTCTCCTGGACTTTGGATGGCGGTTTCATCTCGGCCACGCCTGCGACCCGGCGCAAGACTTCGGCTTCGATGGCGACGGAGTATTTTCCAAGTCCGGAGATCTCTTCGAAGTCTCTCGAGACAATTTCGACGACAGCAAGTGGCGCCGCGTTGACCTTCCGCACGACTGGGCCGTGGAACTCGATTTCGAAAACGACCCCGGAACAATGAATCACGGCTTCAAGCCGCTGGATCGGGCTTACCCGGCGACGAGCATCGGCTGGTACCGGCGGGTGTTCGAGATCCCCCCGAGCGATCTCGGCAAGCGGCTGTCCATCCACTTCGATGGCGTCTTCCGCGACTGCATGGTGGCGCTTAACGGCCATTTCATCGGGCGAAATATGAGCGGGTACGCCCCCTTCTTCTATGATGTGACGGATTTCCTCAACTACGGCGCGAAAAATATCCTGGTGGTCCGGGTAGACGCGACGCAGGGTGAAGGGTGGTTCTATGAGGGCGCGGGCATCTACCGTCACGTTTGGCTCGTCAAAACCCATCCGGTGCATGTGGCGCAGTGGGGAACTTATGTGAGCTGCGAGCCGCGGCCGGGGGTGGCCATCGTGAACATCACCACGGAAGTCGAGAATGAGAGCGATTCCGAACAGGCCTGCCGCGTTGTCTCCACTATCGCAGACTCGGGCGGCGGGTATTTCGGGACCGGCGGCCTCTCAGCGGCTGTCACAATCCCCGCGCGCAGCCGGCTTGAGGTCAGACAGCAGACGGTAGTGAGCAACCCTGTCCTCTGGTCGCTCGAAGACCCGCACCTGTATTTCCTGCACTCCGTGATTGAAGCAGGCGGCGACGCCGTAGACCGCTACCCGACACGGTTTGGCATCCGCACGATCCGGTTCGACCCCGACGAGGGATTCCTGCTCAATGGCAAGCCGGTGAAAATCAAAGGCACTTGCAATCATCAGGACCATGCCGGTGTGGGCTCAGCCCTGCCGGACCGCATTCAGTACTACCGTATCGAGAGGCTAAAGGAAATGGGGGTGAACGGCTATCGAACCTCGCACAATCCCCCCACACCCGAGTTGCTGGACGCCTGCGATCAACTCGGCATGCTGGTGATGGACGAGACTCGGACGATGTCGTCGAGCTCGGAGGCCTTGAGCGAACTCGAGAGAATGATTCGCCGCGACCGCAACCACCCCAGCGTGATTTTATGGTCGCTGGGAAACGAAGAGCCGGAGCAAGGGACCGAGCGCGGCGTGCGCATTGTCTCAAGCATGAAGCGCCTGGCGCGGCGCCTCGACCCGAGTCGCCCCGTCACTGTCGCCATGAACGACGAGTGGGGCCGGGGAATCTCCGCAGTCGTCGACGTTCAGGGTTTCAATTACAAGCATGGACCGGAGATTGACGGCTTCCACCGGAAATTTCCCAAGCAACCCACTTTTGGCTCGGAAGTGGGAAGCACGGTTTCCACGCGCGGCATCTATGCCAACGACAAAGAGCAAGGGTATGTCAGCGCTTATGATGTGAACTTTCCCGACTGGGCGGCCACGGCGGAGGTGTGGTGGAAGATTTACGCCGAGCGGCGTTTTTTGGCCGGGGGCTTCGTCTGGACCGGCTTCGACTATCGGGGCGAACCCACGCCGTACGGCTGGCCGTGCATCAACTCCCATTTTGGCATTATGGATACCTGCGGCTTTCCGAAGGATAACTTTTACTATTATCAAGCGTGGTGGAGCGAAAAGCCGGTGCTGCACCTCTTCCCCCACTGGAACTGGGCTGGCAAGGAAGGGCAGGAAATCGAGGTTTGGTGCCACAGTAACCTCGAGAAGGTCGAACTGTTCTTAAACGGCGAAAGTCTGGGAGTCAAGGAAGTGGCTCGCTATGAGCATGTGGCCTGGAAGGTCAGCTACAAACCTGGCACGCTTGAAGCGCGCGGCTACAAAGGCGGTCAACAAGTGTTGGTTGCCAGGCGCGAAACCACCGGCGGGCCGGCAAAGATTTTCCTTCGGCCGGACCGGCCACAGATTCTTGCGGATGGGCAAGACGTTTCATTGGTCGAGGTTCGGGTGCTGGACGCAGGGGGCCGCCTTATGCCGGTGGCCGACAACGAGATTGTGTTTGAGCTTTCGGGTCCAGGCAAAATCCTCGGGGTGGGTAATGGCGATCCGAGCAGCCATGAGCCGGATAAGGCTCACAAACGCCGGGCCTTCAATGGGCTTTGCATGGTCATTGTGCAGTCTCAAAAGGAGCCGGGCGAAATTCGGCTGGAAGCTTCTTCCCCGGGGCTCGAACCGGCAACCGTGGCCATTACGAGCGAGAAGGCGACGCCCAGGCCGGCAGTGGCCTGAGAGATTGACGATTGGTGATTGGCGATTGCCGATTGAAAAACAGGTGGCGAATCGCCTCACTGTCCGTGGCCCGAATCAAGCGGTGGGTCGCTTTCTGCCAGCGCGGCGGCGCTCTTTGCGGTGTTCATGGATAACCCGGACAACATCGTCCTCTGTCTTGACACCGGCAGCCGCGGCTGTCGCTCGGCCGTAAGCATTCATCTCATCCCACCATGGTTGTCGCTCGTAGTGACGGAGCGCTTCGCGCACCAACTCACTCATGGTGCGGTCTTCTTTTCTTGCCAGCGCCTCGGCACGGGAGAGCATCTGCGCGGGAAGGGTAATCGAAAGGGTTCTTGTAGTTCGCATATACATATGATGTCACATGATTTCGCAAGATCGAGCAAGATTCACTCCCGATCATGAGGTCACGAGCATGGGTGCAAAACTATTGATCGCGGTTGTGGTAGGGCTGGGGCTGGCTGTGGGCGCCGAGACAATCCATCGTATCTGGCCTTCCCAGCCGCCCCCAGACTGTCCTTTCGAACCCTCGCAGTCCATTACTGGTATTGCCTTCACGGGCAGGCACATTCGTTACGCCAGCGCGGACACCTGGTATCCGTCATGGGCCTCTGACGACAACCTCTACTCGCCTTGGACCGATGGCAGCGTTGGCGACGTCAAGTCAGGCTCTGGGGGTGAAAAAGCGACGACCGGCCACGCCACCATCGTCGGCGACGACCCGTTGAACCTCAAGATCATCAACGTGGGTGTGTTTGCAGGAAACCCGGCGCCGTACGGTGGGCGCTATCCCTGTGGCAGCCTCGTCTACAACGGGGTGTGGTACTACGGCACTTATTGCCTCATGGATTCCGACGGAGATCCGAGCAAGGGCCTCAACTGGGATACCCTCGGACCGTTCGTAGGCTTCCGTTACTCGACTGATTTCGGCAAGACCTGGCACGACTCGCCGCATACGCCCGCCCAGCCGCTCTTCGGTGAGCCGACCAAACCCGGCGGCAAAGTGAAAATGGGCGCGCCGCACTTTGTAGATTTTGGAAAAAACATGCAGTATTCGCCCGACGGCAAGGCCTATCTGGTGGGCCACGGCGCCGCCGACCCTGATCCCAAACCTCGAGATGCCAACCTCAGTTGGATTACCGGCGACCAGATCTACATGGCTCGCGTCACTCCGAGCATCCAAAACATCAATGACGCCTCCATGTATGAATTTTTCGCCGGCCATGATGCTTCCGGGCAGCCCATCTGGACGCGGGATTTTTCCAGGATCAAGCCGCTGGCGGATTGGAACAATAACATGGGCTGCGTCACCATGACCTACGATGCGCCCCTGAAGAAATATCTGCTGGTAATTACGGACGGCGGCAACACTATTTCAAGATTTAACACCTACCTTCTCGAGTCCGAGCACCTCACCGGTCCGTGGAAACTGGCGGTCTACATGCGGCATTTCGGCGAACAGGGATATTTTGTTAACCTGCCCTCGAAGTTCATCGGCAAGGACGGGCGCTCCGCCTGGCTGTGCTACGCCGCCAACTTCACCAACGGCTACCTGCACACGAATTACCGCGACGATCCACCCGGCGGCGGCTACGGGATGAGCTTACAGGAGGCGCGACTGCTGGGCCCTGGCCACAAGGCGAGGCCGACCCCGCGCTGAATGCTCCTCCCTCGTCAGTGCTGAGCGGTCCTGCTACGGCGGGCCTTTGGCTCATCTAACGCGGGTTTCCCTCTTTATGGCAGGGACTTCCCCTTGGCCTTCAACAATCAGCTACTTCGCCCCAGTGCCGCAAGCGACCGCCGACCGCCAGCAATTGGCATTTTCGTTCTCCAGAAAAATTGTCAATATGGCCCTGGGCGCTCAGGCGTCACTTGACGCTGTTATCGGGATGTGGTTGACTATCGTTAGTCTGAGCCTTTCCGCCAGCTTGAGCTAACGGACGGAAACAGACTCCAATCAATCCTAATCCGTTATGCGAGCGAAAGGAAGCGCCAATGCCGACCAATCAGGTTTCTCTTGACTGCTTCACGACCATAAACGATGACAAAGTCGTATCCCGCGAACTCGAAGGTGAGGCGGTTATGCTCAACCTGGAAAGCGGCGTGTACTTCGGTCTGGACGAAGTCGGGACGCGAATCTGGGCGCTCATCCAGGAGCACGGGTCGTTGCGTAAGGTTTTTGAGCTGTTGCAGCGGGAATATGATATCGCTCCATCAACGCTCGAGAGCGACCTGCTGCGGTTAGTCGAGGAGTTGCGGGCTAAGGGATTGGTAACCGTCTCCGGCTGTAGCGGCGCTCTGTGAGCGTCCGTCAGTTGACGGATCATAGACCACTGCTAGTGCGGCGAAATGGAATGAAGAGAATCCGAAAATTCGCTCGATTGTCACTCAGGGAGCGCTGTCTGCTTATCCGGACCGCAACCGTGCTTGGCTTGATGCGCATGGGCCTGTGGCTCTTTTCGTTTCGCAAGCTCGTCGCGCTCGTCCGGCGCAATCGGCCCCGGGCGCGGCCCGCCGAGGCCGCCTCTCCGGACCGCATTGGCTGGGCTATCCGCGTTGCCAGCCGGTATGTGCCGGGGTCCACCTGCCTGGTGCAGGCTCTCACGGGCCTGGTACTGCTGGAAGGCGCGGGCCTTCCGGCGCACCTCTATATCGGAGTGGCGCGGAATGATGAGAGTCCGTTACAGGCTCACGCCTGGGTGAAAAGTCAAGGTGACGTGATCGTCGGCGGGCATGAACTCCACCAATACGTTCCGCTGCTGGTTTGGGAGGGCTAAGTCTTGGCAGCCGCCCCGGCAGATCAAGGAGTGCGAGTCGGGGTCGATCCGGTTGATCGCCTCTCTCTGATGGAGAACCACGATCACGCTTATCACATCTGGTGTGAGGCGGCGGTCCGGCAAAGAGTCCTGGTTCACATCGATGCCCACCACGACATGTGGTGGATCAAGGACAACGCCGCGCTCAACATTGCGAATTTTATCTGCCCAGCATTAAGAGAGGATATCGTCAAGAAAGTCTTTTGGGTGGTTCCCGATCGAACCTGGGAAACACGCAGCCGTCGCCGGGCTGTGATTAGACATTTGAGGGAGATCACCAAGAGTTATCCCGGAGGCCGCCAGGCCATTCGGGTTGGGAACCATCAGGTTTCGACCACCATTCTGGGCAAGCCGCTGATAGCCTGCGCGTTGGACTCGCTACCGCAATTCGACGAAACCGTCCTTCTCGACATCGATACCGATTTTCTGGTGATCCCTCATGTTTCCTACCACGAGGCTGAGACTCAAGGGGAGTTCCCCTGGTGTTGGCCTGATCGCCTGTTGGCTCAATTGCGAACGCGCAACCTTCGCTCCGACCTGGTGACCATTGTCTATTCGGTTGAAGGGGGCTACACGCCACTGGAGTGGAAATATCTCGGGGACGAGGTCCGGTTCAGGCTGACGCGGCCCGCAGCGACGCACGAGTTGAAAGGCTTCGAGCAAATGCGGGCTGCGGCGCTGGCCCGGGCGCGCGGGGACTGGGCGGCTGCCGAGCAGCACTACCGTCAAGCTATCGACGTGGCCGCCGATTGGGCCGCGCCCTGCTATCACCTCGCCTACTTGCTGGCCAAGACAGCCCAAACCGACGAGGCCCGCCTATTCTACCGGTGCGCCCTGAGCTTTGATCCTTCATACCGCACCCCCTACGGCAGCCCAGGGGTCAGCCGCTACAACCGCGGACAGTACCGAGAGGCGGAGGCGGGCTTCCGCCAGACCCTGTCTCTTGACCCCCAGAATGCTCACGCTCACCTGGGCCTGGGGCGAATCGCCCGGCGACGCAAGCAGTGGGCCGAGGCCGAAGCAGAACTGCGAGCCGCGCTCTCTCTCGACTCTGACCTCTTGGACGCACATCGCCACCTGGGCGAGGTGCTCGTCAAGCAAGGCCGGCGCCAGGAGGCGATTCGGTCTTACGAGCGTTCCCTGAAGCTCGCCTTGGCTGGTCACCGGCCTCTGGACGGTCACATCGTCACCGAGCCCGGCCGAGACCGCTTGGGCGATTTGGGGCATTGCCGGACTCATGCAGTCCTGGCGAACCTGTACGCTCGCCAGGGTAACGCGCGCACCGCTATCGCCTGTTACCGCTTGGCCTTGGGTGGCGGCTACGATGGGTTCTTGCTCAGGCTTCGCTTGGCGCGGGCATACTTGAAACAGGGGCGCTGGCGGGCCGCTACGATCGAAGCGTGGCACGCGCTGAAGCGTGCTCCTTCCAGCTTCGCCGGGGCCGTCCGCCATCTCCGGCGGCGCATCTCCAGGCTGGGCCCGCGGGGGTTGTACCGGCGGATGATGGATTTCCTGCCATTCCGAGGTGTAGTCCGAAATCCCGCCCTTCCCCGTTCGCTGTAGCAGAGGTCTATGACCGCCGCATTTTGGGAACGATGATTTCGACGCTCATCGGGCGCCGCTACAAACGGCTAATCGGATTTTTTCACACCTTCTGAGGAGGGGGGCAGGGGGTAGTGCCGCGCAAGCGCACTGTCAACAGATAGGCGGGACAGGACACTAGAGTTCGCAAAAATAGAGCTCTCTGGTGTCTGCGTTGGACGGGAACTGCTGCACCCTACGGAAATGCTGCCTCAACGTGCTCTGGAAGTTGTGGCTCGTGTACCAACCATCTTCGGCCCTCATCAATTCCTTTGCCATATAGTCTTCGACCGTAACGAACTCGACCAGCAAGTAGCGTTTGCTAAAGCGCTTCAATAACCGAACAACGTGATCGAAAGTGAGCCGGCTGCGAAGAGCCAATTGGTGCACCATGGCGAGGGCCAACACAAGGTCGCAATTGAGGCGCTCCCAGGCTGCGGGACAGAGTTCCCCACATAAGCCGCGGGCCGGCGAGGGGTCACGAACGTCCATAATCAGCGGCAACACCGACAGGGACTGCGCGAGCGCATCGGCATAAAGGCGGCTGACGCACGTGCTGTCGGTATCGATGGCGACCACGGATGCGCCGTGACGGGCGGCGAGTTGAGCGTACCACCCCCGGGTCGCGCCTATGTCCAATACGGTTGTTGGTCTCGCGCGAGTCAGAAGCTCCAATACCTGACGGTGTTTCCCGCTCCAGGCGGAATCCGGCTCAAAGGAGGGAAAGGATTCGTCGTAAGAGCTTGACCAACGCGTTTCCGGCTGCGGGAGCGGGATTGATTCCAGTTCTTCCCGCAGAGTGTCGAAGTGACTTGCCACCGATCCACCTGAACGATGGCGGTTGAGCCTCTCGCGCAATAAGTCCTGAAGGCGGGGAGGGAGGCGCCTGGCAAGGCTGACCGCTCGGGTCCACAAACCTCGCGTTAACCTTCCTTGAACACGGAAATGCGTTAGATAGCTGGAAGGAACGTTGCCGTTGATGGTGGTTCGTTGCAACGCGCGCACGATCTCTCCCGCTCCCGTGGAGGCCAGATAGAGGGGATTGAGGAAGTGCTCACGAAATCGGCCGCCCGTGTCCCACCAAGCCGTGCCCGGCGATGCAGGCGATATCGCTCCCAAATCCACCCAAAGCGGGTGTGGACCCCGGAAAAGGATATTCCATACGTGGCTGTCGCTCAATTGCAGTCCACGAGCGTGGAGGCGTGCCGCCAGGTCCAAAACCAAGCGCCCCGCGCTGCGCAGCATCTCGGGGCACCATTCGTGAGCGTAGGAAACGAAGGGAACAACGGCATGTTCCACAATGCGGGGATATCCCGCCATCGTGTAGTCAGTCATGCGGCTGTCCACCAGCAGCCCGTCCCTGACGAGTTCATCCACCAAGCCGGACTCGAACAACTCCTCGTAGAAGCCAGCCACCGATGGCGAGAGGCCTCGGTAGAGATGGCCGTTTCTCCAAAACAGTCGGCCGGCGCTGTCTTCGTAGGAGAACGAATGAAATTCGACCTCTTCAATCGGGATGGACGTTGGCGACGGCATGGTTGGAATCAAGGCTCCCTGCGGCGAGAAACCCCACGCGCCATAATGGGCGATGTGATGACAAGTGTCAAGCGAACGCACACCGGGGTGTTGGTGTCATTTGGGATGAGGTCCCTTTCCAGACGCCGCTCATTCCCGCCGCCAGTAGGCAGCATCGCTCCCCCACCGCGGGAGCGGCGCCTCCTGCCCCAAAGGACGACGCTACGTGTTTAGCAAAGAGTTAATAACCATCCGCTATCTTGATTTCTGAAATTTGTGATGGTATCTTCCACGCCGCAGAGAAATTCGTGCTTGCTCGGGGGAAACCTCAACTTCTCGAGCGGGTTGTCTGAACAGCAACTGACTGAGATCTTCGCACGATTCGCACTCGGGCCGCCGCCGCAGTTTCGCTGCTGCCCTCGTGGAGGCCGATTGAGCATGGCAGCCGCCTCTGAGACCACATTGCTCGAGCCACGCAAGCCGCCGGAATGCGTGTATTCGTATTATGTCTACGGGATTCCGGTCCGAAGCGATATGAGATTTCCTCTGGAGGAAAGCGCCAGGCGACTGGAGCCTGCCGTTGAGCTGCGGAGGGGAGATCGCTCGCAGTTTGCGAACGTGTCCCTCGAGTCCGATCCCGAGAACTGGTACCAGCTCGTCACATTTCCGGACCGTTCATTCTACATTCGTTGGCCCGAACTGTTTGAGTTCCTGGTGTCTCCAGACGGCCGGCGCATCACTTACAATCCGCTTCCGCAAGCCTCTCTCGTCGCCTTTGAGACATACCTCCTGGGCCAGGTCTTGTCGTACGCGCTCCTGAAGCTCGGCTACGAGGTGCTGCACGCGACCACCGTGATCGTGGACGGCGAAGCGCTCGCGTTTCTGGGCCAAAGCGGTTACGGGAAATCGAGTCTGGCGGCAGCTTTTCTCCAGGCTGGTTTCAAGATTCTCAGCGACGATTTGCTTGTCCTCCGCGAGACTCCGGAAGGTTTTCTGATTCCTCCTGGTCTCCCCAGGATCAAGCTTTTTCCGGAAATTGCGGAACGATTCCTGCCGTTTCCCATCAACGGCGCAGCCATGAATCCGTTGACCGAGAAGAGCGTCATCCCTGTTCCCAAGATGCATTCCTGGCGGGCGCCCGCCCTTCTCCGCGCTCTTTACAAGCTCCCGTACCCCTCTCCACGGCGCTCCCCCAGCAAGGTCCGCATCTGGGGCCTTCCCGAAAAAACTGTTTTCAGGGAGCTTTTGGCCAGCGCTTTCAACTCGCGCATGGTGGAAACGGCGAGGCTGAGAAGGCAATTTGAAACCACTGCCAGGCTCTTGACAACCGCCCCCGTCCGGCGAATCTCCTACCCGCGCGGTCTCGACCACCTCCCGGAAGCGCGCGACGCCATTCTCGCGGATTTCCGCCGTATCGGGAGGAAGCCCCTGTAGCGGCGCTCTACCTGTCCCGATGCTTTTGATCGGGATGAGCGTCCGTCAGTTGACGGATCACAGCCCGTCGATTTGTGGGATTGTAGCGGCGCTCTATAAGCGCTGGGCGGCGGTCAGCTTGCCCCGGTGAGCCGGGGAGACCGCCGCTACAGAGAAGACGTGAAATCAGAATGAGCGGCATTGTTGGCATTGTGAATTTGGACGGCGCGCCGGTCGACCCCGGGTTGTTGCGGGGGATGGTGGATTTCCTAGCTTTCCGGGGCCCGGATGCGCAGGAAATGTGGGTGGATAACCACGTTGGCTTGGGCCACACGATGTTGCGCACTACCTTCGAATCCGAGCATGAGCGGCAGCCTTTCAGCCTGGACGGGCAGGTGTGGATCACCGCCGACGCCCGTGTGGATGGCCGGGGAGACCTTATCCGGCTGCTCACGTCACAAGGGATAACCAATCTGGCAGGCGCGACCGACGTGGAGCTTATCTTGCGCGCATACCACGTTTGGGGCGAGAGGTGCCTCGAGCATCTGCTCGGTGATTTTGCCTTTGCCATTTGGGATAGAGGCGAGCGCCGCCTTTTTTGTGCTCGCGACCATCTCGGAGTCAAACCGTTCTATTACGCCCGCGTGGGGAATTGCCTGATCTTTAGCAACACGCTCGATTGCCTTCGCCAACACCCCAGCGTTTCCGACAGGTTGAACGAATTAGCGATCGCTGATTTTCTCCTCTTCCCTTCAAATCAAGAATTTGATACGACTGCGTTCGCTGATATACAGCGGCTGCCAGCCGCGCACACTGCGACTTGGTCACAGGCAGGATTCCACCTCCGGCGTTACTGGACTTTGCCCATCGACGAGCCGATCTTTTATCCCCGGCCCGCCGATTACTTGGACCACTTCAAGGAGTTGTTGCGGCTGGCGGTGGATGATCGCCTGCGAACCAACAGGGTCGGCATCTACATGAGCGGAGGAATGGACTCCTCTACTGTGGCAGTTACGGCGCGCAACCTTTTGCAGGAGCGCTCGCGGCCTTTTTCGCTTCAGGCCTTCACGGCGGTTTACGACCACCTGATCCCCGACCAGGAGCGGTACTATGCCGGCCTCGTGGCCGACCACCTTGGGATCCCGATCCACTTCTACGCGAGAGATGACGAAGTGCTCATCCCTTGGAGTGAACAACCTCTGGCCGCTGCCCCGGAGCCGGTTGCCAACCCATTTGCGTGGGCAACAGGACTTCAATACCAAAGGCAGATTGCCATTCACAGCCGAGTGTTTCTCGACGGCCTGGGTCCGGACATCGCCCTTCGTTGCGAGTGGCGTCCCCACTTGGCTTATCTCGTCAAAAAACGGCGTTGGGGCCGGCTCCTCCCGGATTTCTGCTACCATGTCGTGGCGCACCGGCGGGTGCCTTTCCTCGGCCGGGTAAGGAATTGGTGGAGTGGTTACAGGAAGCGGAGTTTCCCGGTATGGCTCAATGACGATTTCGCCTCGCGTTTGCAATTACGGGGGAGGCGGGAGAGCGTGCAAACTGCGGCTCCGCTACCTCATCCGACGCGCCCCAAGCGCTACGGAGTCCTGTGCAGTTCTTACTTGCAGGCGGGGCTTGAGGGCCGGGACACAATAAGTTCCCAGGCCTCGACGGAGATGCGGCTTCCCTTTTTGGACGTCCGCCTGTTGCGGTACCTGCTGGCCATTCCAACGATTCCCTGGTGCTGTAACAAGCATCTGCTGCGCCGCGCTATGCGCGGCGCGCTGCCGGAGCGCGTGCTTTGCCGTCCCAAATCACCGGCGGCCGGCGATCCCGATTTCGAGCGGGCGCGCCGTTGGGGAATGCCGCAGTTGCCCGCCTCCAAGGCGCTCTCGGAGTACATCAATCCGCAACGAATCCCAAGAAGCCTCCCTGAAAATGGGTGGGCATTTGGGACCAACTTTCCACCTATAGGCTTGGCCTATTGGTTACGCAACCTGGAACTCGAAGAAAAGTGTATAATCAGCCCGGAGGTGCTCTATGGAACCACGAGAAAGTAAACATCCTTCCGTAAGTGAAGAGTTGAGCAAGAAGGTCTACCGTAAGCCCCGGCTCGAGGTGTACGGGGACCTAGGGCAGATCACCCTAGCTAGCACAACAGGCGGTCGAACTGACGCCAACCACGCGCTCCGCCTCCGCCCGTCCAAGACCGCGTGAATGAGGGTCGGGAGGCGTCTTTGCCAAGCTAGCTGGGGGGAGGAATTGGTGCCGGGAGGAGGTCTGCGTGGGGCGACGGTCCATTGCTGCCGCCTTGGACTCTCCTTTCAGGTCGGCGATCGTAGAGCACCGCCGCAGAGGAGTTGCAGCGTAGGGACTCGGCGGCTGGCGAGCAGCACTATCGTCAACCCATCGACGTGGCCGCCGACTGGGGCGCGCCCTACTACCACCTCGCCTACTTGCTGGCCAAGACAGCCCAAATCGGCGAGGCCCAGTTCTTCTACCAGCGCGCCGTGGGCATTGATCCGTCATACCGTACCGCCTACGGCAGCCGGGGGTCACCAGCTACAACCGCGGACAGTACCGAGAGGCTGAGGCGGGCTTCCGCTAGACCCTGCCTCTTGACCCACACAATGCTCATGCTCACCTGGGCCTGGGCCGAATCGCGCGGCGACGCAAGCAGTGGGCCGAGGCGGAAGCAGGATTGTAGCGGCGCTCTATGAGCGCCGAGCAGGATTGTAGCGGCGTTCTATGAGCGCCGGGGCGGCGGCTGTAGCGGCGCTCTATGAGCGCCGGGGCGGCGGTCATAGACCGCCGCTACAGGAAGCGGCATGCACAAACCGCGCCTACAACGACTCAAGTGGCTGTTTACCGATCACCCGGTCTACTTCCTGACGGCTTGTATTCAGGATCGACGCCGGGTGCTCGCTAATGAGGAAATCCACGACTCGTTTAAGACATTCGCCGAAATCGCGACAGGGTTCGAGGTCCTTGTGGGCCGCTACATGATCATGCCGGATCACGCACACTTTTTTGCGGCATTCAATCCCAAATCCCCGTCGTTGTCTATGTGGATGAAATCCTTGAAGAATGCGCTCTCGAAGACCTTGAGGCATATGGGCATTCCGCCAAAACACTGGGAGAAGGATTTTTTTGATCATGTCATTCGCTCCAAGGAATCTTACGGAGAGAAATGGAGCTATGTGCGGGAGAATCCGGTTCGGGCGGGTTTGGTGCGGCGCTCGGAGGATTGGCCCTATCAGGGTGAGATCCATCGCTTGACGGTGAACGATTTGCCGAGATTGTAGCGGCGCTCTGTGAGCGCCGGGGAGGATTGTAGCGGCGCTGTATGAGCGCCGCAGGGCGGACGGCGGTCATAGACCGCCGCTACAAATAGGACTTGACATGAGCGGCATCGTCGGAATGTGGAATCTCGATGGTTGCCCGGTTGATCCGGCGTTGCTGGCCAAGCTCAGCGCCCCGCTGGCGCATCGCGGACCGGACGGCGAAGGCCGCTGGATCGGTGGTCCAGTTGGTTTTGCCTGCCAGAATTTCTGGGTGACGCCGGAGTCGGTCGGCGAAACCCAGCCGCTAGTTCACTCTTCAGGAGTTGTGGTCGTATTCGACGGCCGGCTCGATAATCGCGACGAGTTACTAGCCTTGCTCGGTCAATCCCCGGAAGTCTCACCGCAATCATCCGATTGCCTTCTGGTCGCGGCCGCATACGTTGCCTTCGGGGACGCCTTCGCGGAACGCCTCAACGGAGACTTCGCCTTGGGGCTCTTTGACCCCAACCGACAGCAACTCATCTTGGCTCGGGATGCTATCGGCATACGGCCACTCCACTACTGTCGTGCCGGGAAGAGTTTCCTCTTTGCCTCTGAGATCAAGTCCCTCCTGGCGCATCCTCTAGTACCTGTAAGACCCGATGATGGCGTGCTTGCCGACTTCTTGCTGATGTGCCGCTCTTATGGTGACCCGGGGCGGACTTTCTTTGAAGATGTCCACAGCGTACCTCCAGGCCACCTCGCAGTGGTCACTCCCCAGGGATCTCGGACCAGGTGCTACTGGGATTTTGATCCCAACCGGCGGATACGCCTAGGCTCCTTCCCGGAGTACCTCGAGGGGTTCAGGCACCATTTCGTGCAGGCTGTCCGGCGCCGCCTCCGAAGCTCGTATCCGGTCGCGGTCTCTGTGAGCGGAGGGTTGGACTCCTCTTCCATTTTCTGCGTTGCCGAAACCGAAAGCCGGCGCTCGACGGAGTTTCATCCGCCGCTCGGAATCTCTTACACTTCCGCTGACGGGGCGCCGTCGGATGAGAAGCGTTTTCTCCTTGATATCGAACGACGCTATGGCGTTCGGATCATACGGCATCCTGTGGGCAGCGCAGGCCCGGCGAAAAACTGCCGAAACGAGGTGTGGCACGTCGAAGCGCCATTTCTAGATCCGCAAGACAACAGTACCCACGAGTTTTTTGATACCGTCCATCAGCTCGGACCCCGTGTGCTGTTGACAGGCCACTGGGGCGATCAGGTGATGTTCGACACAGCCTATCTCGTCGACCTCTTTCGCCGCTTCGCGTGGACCACGGTGTGGGCGCATCTGAAGGAATTCCGTTTCTGGTGCGCAGACGTAGGGCGCACAGTATATATCCGCCATTTCGTGCGCGAACTTGTCAAGCATCACGCCCCCGCTGCGCTGGTCCCCCTGATTCAAAGGCTACTTGCCAGAACGATTCATGCGCGCAATTTTCCCTGGTACACCAAAGCCTTTTGGCGGCGGGCCGGTGAGCCCGCGTCCCAACAGGTCACTATCAATGGTCGGTTCCGGACGGCACACGCCGGGTCCATTTACCAGCAGGTCCGGAGAGGTTGTCCTATTCTCTGGTTTGAATGGAACAACAAGATGGCCGCCATGCACAACCTGGAGATCGCGTTCCCTTTTCTCGATCGAGACTTGCTATGCTTTCTCATGGCAATACCCGGAGAGATTCTCACCTGGAAGGGCATCCACAAAGCGTTTTTGCGCGAGGGTTTGCGCGATATTGTTCCAAGTGCTATCTTAGAGCGACGCGGAAAGGCGGACTTCACCGAGTTTACGAACGAGGGGATGGAGCGAGATTTCCCTGAGGTGATTCATCGCATTCGCCCGAGTGGAATGGCTGTGAGGTTAGGGTACGTGGGCGCAGCAATGCTGAGCGAGCAACTCAAACAGGTGGGGGCTCGCATCCGAGGTCCGAACTGTTTGGCCTCGTGGAGACTGACGGACCTCCTCGCACTGGAATTGTGGCTGCAAGTTTATTTTGCAAAGACGAAGGGAGAGTTGACATATGCCAAGAGAAACTGACAGCAGGCACGAGAAGATGAACGCCGGCAGTGCCACCAAGCAAGGGACCACTTACCGGCCTCCCCGCCTGGTGGTTTACGGAGACCTCAGCCGCCTAACTACGGGAAAGCCCGGTACAATGGCCGATGGACCTACCACCAAGGCCTGAGGCCAACCGTCATGGCAGGACGTTCCCGATCGCACTATTTCTCTGTCTACGGCCTCTCGTTGCGTAGCAACATTCCCCTTGGTTACCCTGAAGGCCCTCGGCGGGCGCGCGATGAGTTAGCGATCGTGAATGTTTCCGAGCCTTCTTTTCGGAAGCTCGTGAACGGGGCTTGCCCCCAAACGTCGAACGCATGGTTCGAGCACGCCTGCCTTGGGAACGGGTCCACCTACCTGCGGTGGAAAGGTTTGTCTGAGTTTCTGGTTTCCGCAGATGGCAGCCGGATCACGTACTGTCCGGTGGGTCAGATTCGCTCCGAATCGGTTCACACCTATCTTTTGGCGCAAGTTCTCTCGTACGCGCTCCTGAAGAAAGAGATCGAGACTCTTCACGCCACGGTGGTTGTGGTGGACGGGCAAGCCATCGGCTTTTTGGGAGACACAGGACACGGGAAGTCAACCCTTGCCGCGTCATTTCTTCAATTGGGTCACCGCCTGCTGACGGACGATCTCCTGGTGATCCGCCGGCAGGGGGATACTTTATGGGCCTACGCTGGTCCGGCGAGGATCAAGCTCTTTCCGGGAACGGCGCGGCGCTTGCTAGGAGGCCGTGTCACCGGCGTTCCCATGAACCCCGGCACCTCCAAGCTGGTGATCGCCCTGCCGGGGCGTCACGTCCATGCGAAGCCTGTACCTTTGCGGGCTCTGTACGTCCTGCCGGCCCGCAGCCCGTTCCGGCGGAATCGGTCGATCCGGATTCGCAAATTGTCCCCGCGTAGCGCGTCAATTCAATTACTCAGGAACACCTTCAATTCTCCCGTGGTCGATTCTCAGCGTTTGCAGCAGCAGTTTGACTTCGCCACGCTCCACGCGTCCATGGTTCCCGTGAAGAAGTTGTCCTATTCCCGGTCCCTGGCGAGTCTGCCTGCGGTGCGGGATGCCGTTCTGGCCGATCTAGCCCGCATGCTGTAGCGGGGGTCTATGATCCGTCAGTTGACGGACGCTCATCCCGATCAAAAGCATCGGGACAGGTAGAGCGCCGCTACAGGCGCCGGTACAGAGAGGGCAATTGCAGCGGCGGTCTGTGACCGCCGGTCGGAGTTTCTACATCTCCGATGAGGAGCTGACCCCTTGTGTCAATTTGTTGAGCTCACCGGCTCTGCCGCCTGCTGTGCGGAAAGGCTTCGCCTTTCCGCGCCTCGCCCTTTCTGTTAATCTCCCAGGGTGAGGCTGCGCCTCAGCCACTGCCATGGCCACGATTTCCAGGGACACTCCGTGCCTCTCGGTCACCAGCGTGGTGCGAGATCGCTTGCCCGTTTTCCGGAAGGAGGTAATGAAACAAATCGTGTGTGCGGCTTTGGACGAAGCCCGCCACTCCGGGGGGTTCGCTATCTTTGCCTACGTGATCATGCCCGGCCACTTGCACATCATGACCGACGGGGCACGCAAGCCGTCGGACACCCTGCGCTTCATTAACGGCATCACAAGCCACCGGGTGATTGGCTGCCTGAAAGAAAACAACTACAGCACCTCACTGGCAAAGTTAAGAGACACCAAGAAAGCACGCGGACATGAATACTCCCTTTGGGATGGTCACTCAAACGTCTTACTGGTGACTAGCGAAAACGTGTTCATGGAGCGGGTGAACTATATCCATCAGAATCCGGTGCGCGCAGGATTGGTGGTGCGGGCCGAGGACTACCGATGGTCTAGTACTCGCTGCTGGAGCGGCCGGGTCCTGGAAGACGAGCCGCTCCTGATGGACCTGGATAAGATCATCTGGCGGAAAGCTCGATGACTGGCGGCGAGGCACAGCCTCGCCGAAAAGGAAGGCAATGCCTGGCCAGCCGGTCGGAAAGGCAGAGCCTTTCCGCACAGCAGGCGGCAGAGCCGCTTAGGCTAAGGATGAGAGGAAACGGGCGGACGCCATATCAAAAATGTAGAAACTTCGGCCCTCATCCCGATCAAAAGCATCGGGACAGGCAGAGCGCCGGTAGAGAGAGGTTGCAATGCATTTCTATTCGATCGAGGGCTTCGGCAGCATGATCCGCGACCGCGGGCGCACGGGCGCTTACGCAGATGCGCTGCGTGCTGCGGTGAGCCCCGATTCCGTCGTCTTGGACATCGGCACGGGTTCGGGGATTCTCGCTTTTCTGGCCTGCCGCTTCGGGGCGCGGAAAGTGTATGCCATCGAACCTGGCGAGGTCATCCAGTTGGCACGGGCGGCGGCCGCCGCCAACGGCTTTGCCGACCGCATCGAGTTCATTCAGGGAATTTCGACACGGGTTAACCTGCCGGAAAAGGTCGATGTGATTGTCGCCGAAATACACGGGGTCCTTCCCGCTTTTGAGGCAAGCCTGCTTTCCGTCATGGACGCGCGGGACCGGTTTCTGGCGCCCGGCGGCCGTTTGATTCCCCAACGGGAAACTCTTTGGGCGGCGCTCGTAAACGCCCCGGCCACCTACGGCCGTTTGGTTGAGCCTTGGGAAAACAATGGCTACGGCCTTGACTATCAGGCCACTCGAGACAAGGCAGTGAACCAATTTAACAGGCTTCGACCCAGTGGCGACAATCTGGTTTCGGAGCCACGCTGTTGGGGGACGCTGGATTATCGTACCCTTTCCAGCCCGAACCTCGCCGGCCAAGTCCTCTGGACCCTGGATCGAGCCACGACAGTTCATGGTTTGGCGGCTTGGTTTGACTGCGAAACAGCCGATGGCATTGGCTTCTCCAATTCCCCCGGCTCTCGACCGGAGGCTGCGTTTGGGCAGGCATTCTTCTCCTGGCCGCGGCCCGTCCAGCTTTCGGCCGGAGACCAAGTCGCGGTTCATATTCGCGCCGACCTTGCCGGTGAAGACTACATCTGGCGCTGGAACACCGACGTGACGATGGGCGCTGACACTTCTCGAACGCGTGTCTCATTTCGACAGTCAACATTTCTGGGCGCCCCGCTCTCCCCGGAAAGCCTTCGCAAACGCGCTCGCACGTTCGTCCCGGCGCTCAACGAGGATGGCTGCATCGCTCGCGAGATTCTCCGCCAGATGGCTGACGGGCTGCCTCTCGACCAGATCGCTCAAAACGTGGCCACGCAGTTCCCTCGCCGCTTCCCCACCTGGCAGAATGCTCTCGACCACGTCGCTGACCTCTCCGCGAAATACAGTCTATAATCGAAGTTTGATTCCCTGGCTTCGACAACCGTAAGTGAAGGGTGAGCTCGGAACCCTTGCACAAATCTGCCGGGTTGAGTCTCTGTTGTCGGCCTCGGCGACTGCCATGATGGAAAACAAACCTGCGGGTTCAGGAAATCTGAATCTTTCCGAAATTTACCGCAACCAGGGAGCTGCCTTCCTGGGGCAGAGCGCGAAGGAGCACTGCGCAGAGATCGCGGCGCTGCGAGATCGGATCTCGCGAGAGGTGCGTAATCCAAGCGGCTACATCAAGCTTGCGCGCGCACTAGGAAGGGATTCAAACGGTGTAGCGGTACTGAGGGAAGGTTTGGCTCGGTGCCCGCCCGATGCCGAGCTTTACAGAGAGGCCATAAGCACACTTTGGAGGACCAATCGGATAGAGGAGGCGTTGGACGTCATCCGTCGTGCCGAGGAACTGTTTCCCGGCGACAAGCTTTTTGGGTTCTGGGAGGCGCTCATTCTTCCTGTGCTTTATGAGACGCCCGAACAGATTCAGTACTACCGCAATCGCTTTTCGTCGGGGCTTCAGGGCTTAATCGCCAGGTTGTCACTTGATTCACCGGAAACGAGGCATGCGGCGCTGGACGCTACCGGGTGCTACACTAACTTCTATCTGGCCTACCAGGGGCAGAACGATCGCGAGTTGCAAAGCCAATATGGCCAATTTGTTTGCAGAATTATGGCCGCAAACTATCCGCAATGGACTCGGCCGTTGGAGATGCCTCCTCTCTCGACCGACGGCAAAATTCGTGTTGGTTATGTGTCGGCAGAGTTTCGCAATCACTCCGTGTCCCGGACCCACTTGGGCTGGCTTCTTGAGCATGATCGAAAGGTGCTTGAAGTGCATGCCTATCACGTCGGAAGGGAGGCGGATGCGGTCAGCGAAGAGGCCCGGCGGGCCAGCGAGCACTTTCACCATATTCCCGACGACCTGGAGCGGACTTGCCGGACGATCGTGACCGACAACCTCCACATCGCGGTCTTCCTGGACATTGGCATGGACCCGCTGATGGGACAACTGGCGGCACTGCGCTTGGCGCCGATCCAGTGCGCGACGTGGGCGCACCCGGTCACGTCAGGCTTACCCACGGTCGAGTATTTCCTTTCGAGTGAGCTCATGGAGCCGGAGGATGGACAGGACCATTACTGTGAGCGGCTGATCCGCCTGCCGGGTATCGGCACGTGCTACCGCAAGCCGGTGATCCCCCGCCCGGTGCTCGGAAAATCGCGCGGCGACTTCGGCCTCGGCGAAGACCGAAATCTCTTTCTCTGCTGCCAGTCCAGCTTCAAGTATCTCCCGCAGCATGACGACCTCTTCGTGCGCATCGCGAAACGCAACCGGGCTTCCCAGTTTGTGTTTCTGGGACTTAACGATATGGTAGCAAATGACCTTCGCGCACGACTGGAGCGCGCGTTTACAGCCGAGGGGTTGGAGGCAGGGGATTATTGCCTCATCCTGCCCCAGCTCAGTCGCCTTGACTACTGCAATCTGAACTTGCTGTCGGATGTATTTCTGGATTCCTTAGAGTGGTCCGGTGTGAACACGACGCTCGAGGCGATCGCCTGTGGGCTCCCCGTCGTGACGTTGCCGGGAAGGTTCATGCGAGGAAGGCACAGCTATGCGATTCTCACCCAGCTCGGAGTCACAGATACCATTGCCCGCGACAAGGAGGAATATGTTGACATCGCCGTCCGGCTGGCCCAGGACCGCGCGTGGCGCACCCAGATCCTTAACCGCATGAAGGCGAACTTCCCGCAACTCTACTCCGACACCAGGTGCGTCCGCGCTCTGGAGGATTTCTTCCGGTCTAAAGTGCGAGAACGCCTTAGTTGACGTCATGTCGATGTGCGTGCCCCCAGCCGCGTCACCCCCGCGAAAGCGGGGGTCCATTGCCCCCGCCTTGGATTCCCGCTTGCGCGGGAATGAGTGCGACTTGCAACGCGCACGTTCCGCAAATGACACCAGTACCTTGCCTGCAATTGCGTTGAATCGGCGGCGCCACATTGCTATACTGCCACGCACATTACTGCCACAGGAGGTGTCCGATGTCTAAGGTCTATTGTAGTGTGCTCGAAGTGTGCTGGGGACTGGGCCTGATTTGCACGGTGGCCAGCGTAGTGTTGAAGGTGCTGCCGAGTTTGCAAACCAAGCTTGGAGCCTCGCCCCGCGGCGGCTTATTGCTGGCCGCGGTTCTCTTCTTGTGTGCTCTCGCAACGGGTGAGGCGAGGAAAGCGCCACCCTCTTCCTGACCGGATCGCGGGTTACGGAACGCCGCAAACGGCTTGCTGTGTCGGCGCCATCGGGGAGGGGATCGCTTCCGAAACGCCGGTCATTCGCGCCAAGGCGGGACGGAGGTCTGCGCTACCTGCCCTTCGAGCGCTATCTTGCGTGTTACGGGGGTTGGCAATTGTCGCCGTCCATCATGGCGGAGAGAAACGAAGCCACTGCTTGAGGCGGCGAAAGCCAGCCCACAAAGCGAGCCAAGCCCACTTGCACGTCAAGCGGCTGGGGCGAAGCAGGTAGTAGAGAAAGCTGAGAGAGGAAGGTAGATGGAACATTCTGGCGTCAGCGAGTCTGGGGACAAAGATCATTTCCGCGAAGCACCGCAGCCTTTCGGAGGGCCGCTTCAATAGCGATGGGTAGAAGAGCGAGTCCTTCCAGGCTTGGGAAGGAGCAAGTAAGCTTGGGAAAAGGTGAACCCCCGGCGGAAGGCCTGGGGAAAAAAGGTCGGAGGGAGCGGGCGTGCCGAAGAGGGCCGCACAGGCGGTGAGGGTGGGTCCGACGATCAAGTCGAGCTCGAAGCGCGCGGTCTTTTCTCGCACCTGCGGCCAAGCGATGGGCGCCGAGATACAAAGCTGGTGAATGTCCGCAAGCCATTTAAGGGTGTTCCACTTATGATAAGCAGCATGCCATGCCAGATAGAGGAATTCCCACTCAGGGGTCAGGGCGTAAGCAGGAACGCCGAAGTAGTCTTTTGGGCGCGCCTGGGACCATAGGTCGCGTATGGCTTCGTCATCCTTGCGGGAATGCTGCAAAAGCGTCCAATGGACCTCCAACAAGCAAGAAAGCGCCTGTTTCTGACCGAACAAAGGGCACTCGGCGCCGGTGCCCAACTGATGCTTGACGAAGAACTCCTCCGTAAACGGGCTGCTATATCCGTGCGCGAGAAGCAGCCGTCGCGCGTGCGCCGCATCGCTGGGCGGAACCAGAATATCTATGTCATAGCATACCCGGAAGGCGGAATCACCATAGAGCGACTCGGCCAGAGTTACGCCTTTCAGCGGGACCACGGGCACCCTGGACTCGTTCAGCAAACGGAGCACTCGAGCCAATTCCCCGGCCAGGAATGTGTTCCAAGCCGCATTCAAGCGGAAAGCATCCCTCAGCTCGGCGCGCACCGTCTCGGGGACACGATGAAATTCCACACTGCGGAGATTGCGATAAAGCAGCGGAAATACTTGGTGCTCCCTGGCGCGCTCGAGGAGAAGGTCCCAACGCAGGGGAGACTCAAGCAATTCCCGCGCCCGCTCTTGAGCCGGGGGCGAAAGCTGCCCGCGAGCCAAGAGCAAACACAATTCATCCTCTGGAGCCATTTCCACGCGCATGTTTCCTCGCGCTACTTTCAATTCTGCCATGCTGAGCCCGTTCGCATCACTCAGAAGTGGCTGAGCGTGCCGGTGACCCTCGCCCAGCGGACGCCCAAGTGAAATGCCAGCAGGCTCAATGGCAAACCGACGAGAGCAAAGAGCCCTAACAGGCCGATTTGCGGAAGCAGTTCCAGGAGGGAAGCGTGGTGCAGCAGCGCCGCCCTCATCCCCACCAGGGCATGGGTGATGGGGAGGAGTTGAGCAGCGTGCTGGAGAAATCGCGGCAGAACCTGGATCGGGTAGAAGACGCCTCCCAACAGCCAAGACAGGCCCCCGAAAAGCCATAGGAACGGGTCTCCGCGCTTAAAGACCAGCGTGAAGGTCGCCGAAAGGATTCCGATGCTGCTGAAAGCGGCGGCCGATAAGAGGAAAAGCAGCAGTACGGCCGGAAAGTTCACGCGGCCCAGTGAAAGCCCAAACATAGTACCGGCCAGCAAGTAGAATAGGGCATCGAAGGCGGCGCGTGCCGAGGGGTAGAGCGAAGAAAAAAGCACGAAGGCCACTGGGGAGGTAGGCGTGACCAGGACCGTCTTCAGTGTGCCCAGGGGCTGATTCCCCCGGATGGCCTGCCCATAGCAAACCAGGCAGGTGGTCATGTAGCCGTTGACGGCCATTCCTACCAGGATGAAGGCGAAGGGCTCGTAACCCCGAAAAGCGGCCTGGCCCAGCATCCGCGCCAGGAAGTAAAACGCCCCGATGCCCAGCAGGATATCCGCAACCTGAAAGGCGAAGGAAAACTTGTAACTGAGGTCGGTCCGCAGATCGCGCTTGAAGAAGGCCCAGGCTTTCCAGGCTACAGGCATGGCGTCGCCCCCACCGCCCTCTGGAAGGCGGTTGTCAAGTTTTCCGTTCCGCCCGCCCGCTTGATTTCCTCGGGCGTTCCAAGGCTCACGATCTGCCCGCGATGCAGAATTGCCAGCCGATCGCACACTTGTTCGGCCTCGAGCAGGCTGTGGGTGACCAGCAGCACCGTTTTGCCAAGCTTAGCCACCACCTGCTCCCGCACGAACTTCCGAATCTCCTGCTGCAACACGGGATCGAGACTTCGTGTCGGCTCATCCAGGAGCAACAATTCAGGGTCCGTCAGAAGCGCTCTGGCCAGAGCCAGCCTTTGCTTCATTCCTTCCGAGTAACGCTGAAAAGCTACGTCGCGACTGGCATCCAATTCCACCAGGTTTAGCACCGTTGGGATTCTTCTCCTGGCTTCTTGCGGCGACAGATTATTCAGCAGCGCATAAAACTCTAGATTCGCCATGCCGGTCAGACGCGGATAGAAATTGTCTGAAGCTGAGGGGCAATAGCTGACCACCTTTCTGACTTGCCTGGCTTCTCTCACCACATCGTAACCGCCCACGCTGGCCTGTCCCCCCGTAGGCAGAAGAAGCGTGCAGAGAATCTCCAGCAACGTAGTCTTGCCCGCCCCGTTCGGCCCCAGCAATCCCAGCGCCTCGCCTCGATAAACTTCCAGGCTGACGCCCCTCAGCACCTCCGTTCCCCCCTTCTTTGGGGGATTCTTTTGCAGTGCCCGGAGGACGTTCCCGACTGAGAACGTCTTGGTCAGGTTTTGGATGGCCACCGCCAGCTTGCTCATATCTCCCCCGCCAGCGCCACCTCGCCAATTCCTGCATTTCCCGAGATCGTCATGCGGTCAGACCGTGTGCTCCCGCGGTCACGCTGAGTCCGTTCGGTGTCATCCTGATCCCTTCGCTTGTCATTCGGAGCGAAGCGAAGAATCCCCCCGTTCGCTGGGCCTAAACTCCGCTAAGCATCGCCCCTCCACGGGGGAGAAAGAACCACTGCCGGGATTCTTCGCCCCGACAAGTCGGGGCTCAGAATGACACGCCATGGCTGAGCCCTACCATGCCCAGCCGCCACCACTTTGGAAGCAATATGCGAATAGATGATAGCACATAAAGAATAGCTCGACGAGGCCGAAATACAATATTGTAGGTCATCTCCGGGTCAGGGTAAAGGGTCAACGGCAAAGCAAAATTATCTTGACAGGAGGTGACCGTAGGGACATAAAAGCACGCTGGTAAGAGCAAGCAAAGGAGGGCGGGGGATCGGGAAACAACCCGAAGCCGGCGTGCTGCCCGACGCTTGAGAGCTGTTGCGCTCAAAGGGAGGGGCAGAAGGCAGGGATTCCGGGCAAGGGATCGCAGCGCAACTGCTGCCCGCAAGTGAAGCGAGGCTCTCTGTGCCCTCCATGCCTCTCAAACTTCAACAAAGAGCACACGGAGCGTCTCAGTGGCCTCTGTGTTGAGGCCCTTCTAGACACTGAGGACACGGAGGCGCCGATGACACGAGGAGAAACTTCAGAGGCGCGGGAAGATGCAGACGGCGGCTAGTGGCGCAGGAGGTTACTCATGTTCCGAGCCATCAACTGGTTTTTGATTTTGGCTATATTTTCGTTCCTACTCATCGCAAATCAAATCAGCGCGGAGGGAGAGCGGGAGCATGGCGGCCAACTCTACGCCGGCTTCCTGGATCCGCCGCGAGAATACTCAGCCATGCCGTTCTGGTTTTGGAACGGCAAAATGGAGGGGCCAAAGATTCAGGAAGAAATCCGCCAGATGGTAGCGCAGCGCGTTTATGGCGCGTTTCTGCACGCCCGCGACGGTCTCCAGACCCCCTACCTTTCTGAGGAGTGGTGGCAAGCCATTGGAGCCGGGCTCGAAGAGTCCAAGCGCAGCGGCTTCAGCTTCAACTTCGTCGACGAATATGACTGGCCTTCGGGTGAGGTGCGCAACATCTGGATGGCAGGCAATCATCAGAGCGAGGTGCTGGCGCGTAAACCGGAATACCGCATGAAGAGCCTGAGCTACAAGGCGGAAGTGGTCAAGGGACCGAAAGAGGTCTCGCTTGCCGCTCCGTCAGAACTCCAGGCCGTGGTGGTGGCCCGCTGGCGGGGCGAGAACCGCATTGATGGCCAGAGCCTGCAATTGTTGACTTCGGCGGTGGAGTCGGGACAATTCAGGTGGCAGGCTCCGGAGGGCGACTGGGTGGTGGTGATGTTCTACCTCGAACCTTCCATGGGCTTTGATGGGGGATTTGTCGACTTGATGAACCCGCAAGCGATGGAGTTATTTTTTGATCTCTCTTACGGCGAGTTCCACCGGCGCTTCGACTCATTCTTTGGCAACACCATCCAGTATTCCTTCGCCGACCACGAAGGTGACTACGGTTACCGCATCGCCTGGACACCGGCACTGTTTGAGACCTTCGCGCGGCGAACGGGATACGATCTTCACAAGGTGCTTCCACTGCTGATTTATGATGCCGGCAATTCCACCATCAAGGTGCGATGCGACTATCTGGCGACGGTTACCCAACTCTATCAAGACTCCTTCTGGGACGGCATCACCGACCACGCGGCCAAGCTGGGAATCGGCCGCACGGGTCACGCTTGGGAGGAATCGCTCCAGTGGGCCGCTGCGCTCCAGGGCAGCTTATTTGCCGTTGAACGCGGCCTTAACCCGGTGGGCGTTGATTCTCTCGTGGATTTTGGCCGCCAGCCACTCAACTTCAAGCTCGCCCAGTCCGTTGCGGACTTCGAAGGGCGACGCTTCATGTGTGAAAACCAGGGCGTGCAAGGGACCGATTCCTACCTGGACATGGAGGGGCTGCGCAAAGCGACAAACGCCATTGGCGCGTGGGGAGTTAACCTCTTTGTTCCGCACGCTGTCAACTACGATGTCTCGCGCGCCAACTACCCCCCCGATTGGTTGCACCAGCCCTACTGGCCCTACTTTCATTACTACGCGGACTATACCCGGCGCATCAGCTTCATGAATTCTGAAAGCCGCCACGCCACCAATGTGCTCCTCTACTATCCCATCCTTTCGATTTGGGCAAATTCTGATCCGGTTTTTTCCGCCAACACCCCCTACGGTCAGATCGGCACGCCGGCGGTTTGGAAGAACTCCACCATCGCCATCAATGACTATTACACGCGGCTCATCCTCCGCCTGGCGGACCGGCAGTGGGATTACAACATTGCGGATGACGACTACCTGGCTCGAGCGCGGGTCGAGGGTAAGGAGTTGGTGATTGGCCCGCAGCGTTTTCAGGGAATCATCCTTCCACCCATCAGCACCCTCAGCCGAGCGACCCTCGAAAAGATTCGAGAGTTTTACCAAGCCGGAGGCACGGTGCTTGGCATTCGCATGCTCCCAACTTCCTCACCCGAAGCGGGAGGCAACGACGGCGAACTGGAAAAGGGGATCGCCAGCCTTTTTGGCGCGGGCGCGAGTAACACCCCGCTGCCTTTCACCGAGCAGGAAAGCGCCGGGGGTGGACGGGCCTATTTCGTTTCTCACGACGTTGAGACCCTGATTGATCTGCTCGATTCGATTATTCCTAAAGACGTGCGAGTAATTGCGGGCTCATCGGCCAGCCTCTACTTCGAGCACCGAGAGAAGGCTGGGGCGAATTACTATTGGTTGGTCAACGACTCTGACCGGGCGAGAACCAATCACGTTCTCTTTTCAGTGGCGGGCATTCCCGAGAAGTGGGATGCGTTGAGCGGCAAACGCTCGCCCTTGTTCTATGTGAACCGCGCACAAGGAACCGAAGTGCGGCTGGATTTTGCGCCCTGGGACGCTTACTTTGTGGTCTTCAACCCGCTCCAGGGGATGACTCAGAAAGCCGAACTCGTGAGCACCAATGCGGAAAGCCTGACGGTTGTTTCTCGCCAGGCTGACGCAATCCAGGTGCGCGCTGCGGCGCCGTGCACCCAGCGAGACCTCGAGGTCACCATGCGCCTCGAGGGCCGGACCTACCAGGCGCGTACGCCGATTGCCGAATTGAAGCCCATTTCGCTCTCCGGGGATTGGGACTTCCGTCCCGAGCCCGCGCGGGTGGGAGTCCCCTATGTGAAAGTCAAAGACGCCAAGGAAGGTGAAGGAGAGAAGCTGGGGTGGGCGCACGCCCAGTTCGACGACACGGCCTGGCCCTCGCTCTGGCTCAGCGAAGCGCAAAATACCGTCCGCAACTGGAATGTCATAGGCCCCTTCCCCAACGCGGATGATGCGGGCTTCGAAACGGCCTACCCGCCTGAAACAGAGTTCAAGCCAGACCAGACTTATCCTGGCCTGCACGGGGATCTGGTAGGATGGAAGCGATACTACGGCGATGAGCCTTTCCTCTCATTGGGCCACTGGAACATCTGGATGGAGACGGAAGGCGGCCGCTTCGACGATTCCGCCCCTATTGTACAGTTCAATCGGGCGCTGGACACCGCGGGGAAATCTTGGATCACGAGCTACGCCCTCACTTACCTCTATTCGCCCAAAGATCAGCGGGCTAAATTCGTGGTGGCGGCCGACAATTGCGTCAAGGTTTGGCTGAACCACCAGCAGGTCTTCGCTCGCCTGCGCCACCCCTTCTGGTACGAGATGAACGACAACTGGGCTGACCAGATCCCCGTCGAGCTGCGCGCGGGCTGGAATGAAGTGCTCCTGAAGGTCGGCCTAGGCAGAGGAGCGGCCAGCGGTTATTACGGATTCACTTTCCGGGTTGCGGACCAGGAGGGCAAAACGCCACGCGGCATCATCCAGGGCCTGCTCCCTTACGATGTGCAGAAGGCTGCCAACACCCATCCTGGTATGCGCTGGTACCGGAGTCAGGTTCCGCCCGGCGTCACGGCCATTGTTCCCCCCGCGCTCGAAGGCCCCTACCGTCTGATCTTGAACGGGGTCGAGCTCAAGCCGGCGGGCGAAGCTCCCATCGACATTCACCGCCTGCTGAATTGTAGCGGCGATTTTACATCGCCGGAACATGGGGACGCAAAGTGCGGGAAGAAGAACACCCTCATCATAGTGGCCCGGCAGGATGATCGCTTGAGTTCTCCGCTGGAATATGTGAGTGGAATGACGCCCTTCTCTCTCGAAGCGTGGACGAAGACGCCTCTCGCCAACTTTTCGGGGACGGCCATCTATGAGAAAAGCTTCACCCTGCCTGATGCCTATCGCGACAAGAAACTCGTCCTCGACTTGGGCCGCGTGAGCTCAGTGGCGGAGGTTTATGTCAACGGGCGCCAGGCGGGAACCTTGGTGTGGCGTCCCTTCAAACTGGACATCACCGAATTTACCAAGCCCGGCCAGAATCGCTTGAAGATTCGCCTGACCAACACTGAAGCCAACGCTCGAGCCGTGGGGACATATCACAGGATTCTTGCCAACATCGCTGTGTGCGGGCTCGAAGGCCCCGTCGAGATCGTGCCCTACACGGAGCAGACGCTGACTTTGAAGCCGGGTAAATAGTTTTGTGCCCGCTGTCCTCGCCTGTCATTCTGAGCGAAGCGAGGAATCTTCGTAGTTCGTCACTGGATGCTGAGCGCGAAAGAGAACTGCGGGGATTCTTCGCTTCGCTCAGAATGACAGGCGAAGCGTTCGGCATGACTGAGACCATATCATTCACCGCCCGCCAATCGGAACGAGTAGCGGCCCGAGCCCACCTGGAAGGTAAAGGTTCTCCCATTCTGGGTGGCGCCGGTCAGGCCAGGGTCGCCGCCCACATAGTGGCCCTTCTCCCAAACCACACGGTCGCCCTCTCGAATTACCACATCCGTCATCTGCTCTTCCGCAGCCGTGACCACCTGGGCGTCGCTATTGACCGGAATTGCCACCTCAAGAGTGATGATCCCGGGAGAATGTGTCCAGGATGAGGAGACGGTTCCCCGGATGGTGTCGAGGGAGGCGCTGGCCCAGGTGAGGTCTTCGACAACCTGCGGCGCAATTCGAATGTGCTGGTAACCCACGCTGTCCGGTCCGAGGTTGATTCCCCCCAGGGCGTTGTAGAATCACGCTCCCACACTCCCGAACATGATATGGTCTTGCGAGGGACGGTCTGCCATCATGCCTCAGACCCGGAAAGCTGTCAAACCCGCGCTTTCAACCCCTCCTTTCAGTGAAATCCCCGCATTGAGGAGATAACCGCCTGTGTTTTCCAAAACATTCCCGCTTCCCGGGTGATTCTCGAGACCCGGCCCTTTATTTTCATGAACATTCCCGCTTCGTTCCTGCAAATTTAACTTGTCGAGCGTATCCAGAAGTTCCGCGTCCTCGAGGGTGTTGTCGTCCAGCACGCCCTCCAGGCTTTCGCTCAGCCCGCCGCCGTCTTCGCCGCTAGGGTTGAACGGGTAGTCAGCAAATTCCTTCCGCAGCCTCAGCAGGATCCGCACTTTGCGGTCAATGGAGCGGTCCAGCGCGCCCTCCTGGCGCACCAGCGTGTTCCACGTCGCGCCCTGCGGCGCCAGGCAAGCTTCCCGTTCGATTGCCGCTCGCTCCTCATTCTGCTTTTCTGCATAGGCCCATTCTTCCCCCACGCTGGCGATTTCTTCCTCCAGCAAACGCAAAAGTTCCTGCTGCTCGGACTCCCCCGGCTGCTCCGGGAAGTTGCCGCTTTCCCGCAGACACTCCGCATAGATCGGGTCAGCGTCTTTCCGGACAAGCTCCAGAGGCTCCGCGAAGCGGCCCAGCAGGCGGAAAATCAGCGCCGGCCGCCACCCCATCTCCCCTTGGTAAAGAGGCTCCAGCACGGCTCGCTGGCGACGCCGGTAGACGCCCTGCTTCACCTCCTCCCGTACCACTTCAAGATAGGAGAGCGTTTTTCTCAACCTTACCCCCCGGTCGCTGGAGTCCGGCAGCGTGACATCGAGCATCTCGTGCCGGGAGGCATCGAAGGTGACCCCGGCCATCTCCCGCTGCCGGCGGTGTTGCCACTCCTCGATCCCCTGCAAGGCGCGCCGCTTCAGGCCCCCTTGCGCCCGCTCCAGACGCTCCCGCCGCCAGTAGAGCCAGGCAAGGTCCTCGATTTGCTTCACGAAGAGCGCGTCGCCGGGACCGAAGGCGCTCCTCAGTTCTTCCTTCAGAGCTTCGAATTGCTCCGGGTCCTCGCCCAGCGCCCGCAGGGATTGCCGCTGATTCTCGGCGCTGACATAGACGCCGTGCTTCAAGGCGTTGAGCTTGGAGTTCTGCCTGCCGTCGGGGCTGCGCGGCCCGGTGGAGTGCTGAGCGTTGCGGCGCGCGGCGGCCAGCAATTGCGGTGTCAGTTGGGGTGATTTGCGTAAAGACATGGTTCCTCCAAAGGCGTGATGTGGGATGGGCGGGGAAAGGACTTCCCCGCCGGTCGGGCATTGCACGAGGGTAGGCTACCACGGGGGCAGCCGTTTGTCAAGAGACAAGATGTCACA
>Ga0315282_10002090_pt1 | contig 37174 bp, 31 predicted proteins | sample YL17G07_20_MG_FD_203693 | JGI IMG/M metagenome (GOLD analysis project Ga0315282, IMG submission 203693) | Sediment microbial communities from Yellowstone Lake, YNP, Wyoming, USA - YL17G07_20 | ecosystem: Environmental > Aquatic > Freshwater > Lake > Sediment | place: USA: Wyoming | collected... | reverse complement strand
CTGAAGGCGACTCGGGACTCGCCACGATAACGCTGATGCTGGACGGAACGAGTCAAGGAGACATGGTCCCCGGCACGACCTACAGCAAGACCATGACGGTTACTGAGGGTGTTCACACCTGGACGATAAGAGCGGTGGACAACGTGGGGAACATCGGACAACCCACTGCGCTCTCCGTCACTGTGAGGCTCGACAACACCGGTCCTGCAATCACAGGCATAGCCATTAGCCCAACTGCACCCGTGCACGGCGATTCAGTTGTGGTCTCCGCCAACATACAGGACGCAGGATCCGGAGTGCAGACTGCCATCTTGAAGTACTCGACTGATGGAACCAACTGGGGCACTGTAACGATGACTCTTGCGTCTGGCACCTTGTTCCAAGCGACCATTCCCGGGCAGAACGTCTTCACGACCGTCAGTTACTACATCTCAGCGACCGACAACGTAGCGAACGCGACAACGAGTCCAACTTCGACCTACCAGGTCCAGATCCCGACGCTCTGGCTGTACGCAGGAGGCGGAGTCGTGCTCCTTGTTGTGGTCCTGATCGTCATAAGGTTCGTCCTCAGGAAGCCCGCGTACCAGCCTCCCTCACCAGCGCCGCCCCCTCCCCTGTAGAACCTGACACCACACTGCACTCCGGACGCGTCCGAGTAGTCAGTAGTCTGAGCGCCCCGCCAAGGGGCGCAAAGCCTTTTCTCGATGGCATCCTGTCGCAACTCGATTGAGCGTACTCGATGAGCTGTCAGAGATCGGCAGAACCGCCGAACCCACGATGAGGGAATACGTGCTGAGGGGTGCCAGCCCCGAGTTCCGTGAGGTTCTAACACATCAGCTGGATGCTGGCGGCAAGATGCTCCGGCCGGCTCTGGTGATGCTGGCTTGCGAGGCTGCAGGGGGTTCCAGACACGAAGCACTCAAGGCAGCGGCTGCCATGGAACTCGTCCACAACTACTCGCTCATCTTTGACGACATCATAGACAGGGGCGAGATCAGGAGGGGAAAGCCGACGACGAGGAAGGTGTTCGGGGACTCGATGGCACTGCTTGCGGCGCTTCACTACAGGGAGGCCATCGCCCAGGTCGTCAACGACAGTCCTAAGTCCGCTACGCTGCACGGACTGGTAAGCAAAACCATCGAGAGCCTCGTAGAGGGGGAGCGGGCCGACATAGTGTACGAACAGGCAGGTCGCCAAGAAGACTACATCAGACGTGTCAGGCTCCGCGAGCCGAGTTGGGAGACCTACGAGAGCATAGTAGCTCACAAGACCGGCTCGCTAATGGAGGCATGTGCCGAGGCTGGGGCGATCGTTGCCGGGGCATCCGAGAAGATCAGGAAGGCGCTCGGTGACTACGCGAGACTGGCCGGCGAGGCGTTCCAGATCGTCGATGACACGCTGGACATCTTCGGGGAGGAGGCGAAGCTGGGCAAGAAGGTCGGCAAGGACATAGCCGAGCACAAGCTCGGCAACGCGGCCATTCTGCTGGCACTCGATGAGTTGGATGGCGACAGAAGGGAAGCCCTGCTTTCGATACTCCGCAAGGAGGATGTCTCCCAAGGTGATATTGACCGAGCCATCGGTCTGATGAAGACGACGAACTGCAGGGACAGGGCATTCTCGTCGGCCAGGGAGAAGGTCGAGATGGCCAAGAAAGCACTGAAGGTACTTCCTCAGTCACATGCGAGCAGGAGACTCACCGAACTGGCAGAGTCCTTCGTGAGCAGGGAATTCTGACCGGGTCAGTCCGTTGTCATTGCGGGGGTTAGGAGATCAGGACTCTCCCGCTTCCTCTTCTCTCAGTTCATCTATGATCCTTTCCCTTTCCTCTTCGCTCTTCAGGTCTTCCGCGAACTCCGCGATTTCGCTCGACTCGGAGAAGTATTTGACGATGAGCAAGTCGCCCTCTTCGACCCGGAACTCGCCGTGGTTGGGCCTCACGCTCCATTCGTCACCACGCTTGACAGCGAGCACCGCTGCGCCGTAGCTGTCGTAATGGAGATCCTGGATTCTACTGCCCGAGTCCTCCTTGCTCACCCTGATTACCGTCATCCTCTCCTCGCTCTCCTGGAGCACGTCCGCGATGATGGGATGTGTTCCCAGGCCGTGCAGTATGACGTCGGTCATCTCGCGTGCGGCATCGGCTATTCTCTCACTGGCCGTCGCGATCTCAAGGAGCGCGACCTTCTCATCAGAAAGGAGTTGTTCACTCGACACTACGTCATTCTCGAACTCCCGAAGAATGCGGTCAGTGTATTCCTCAAGTTCGACGACCCGCTTCGCGATGTCCTCGCTGGAGGTCAGGAGGGCTGAGTAGGCAAGATCCACGACGAGGTCTGTGACGCTGAGCAACCGGGCCAGCCAAGCCACCACCTTCTTGTGTATCTCGGAAACACTCTCGTCGGGCGGAGCTGGTTCGGCACAACCCACCGTCTCCCTGAACCGTTTCAAGTTGCCGAGCGAACCAACTGTGAAGAGGGTGTCTCCGGACTTAAGACCGAACTTGGGGTCTGGCTCTATTACCCACTTGCCCTCCCTCCGGACAAGGAGAACATTCATGACGGTATCCAGTTGCCTGAACACGTCACTCAGGGACTTGCCCTCCGCCCAGCTGCCCTGGGATACCGAGGAACGGCACACGACACTGTCTGTGCTGGCGAATCCCACGGGGAAACGCACTGACAGGTCGGACTTGTCTATGCGCGCGATCTCCTGAGCCTCATCGCAGATCTTGCCCATGGAGATGGCCAGCTGGTAGACGCTGATCATGGTCTCGGCGTCCTCTGGGGTCCTCGACGCGAGCCCGGCCTGCATCATCAGGTTGAACTTCAGCCTGTTCACTTCACTCCCGAGTCTCAGTATGCCGTCTGCAAGCGCTTCATCCCGGTACAGCGCGGAGTAGAATCCCAGGTCAACCATCAAGCTCGATATGTTCTTCATTCTCTTGAGTGTGTCCTTCACCGACAGAGGTCCACGATTCATGTTGCTAGGGTTCTCTTTCAATCCCAATCAGTTCGTAATTCGAAGACACCCCCGTCATCTTGATAAGTGTTTAACCTGAGATGTGGGGGGGCGAAATGGCCCTCGACACAAGAGCGACGAAGTTCCGGGGCGTGTTCAAGCAGTCCTTGGTGTCGCTTGCGGTCGACCTAGGTGGGCTCCTAGCGGGAGCGATTGTGGCCACCAACCTGGATCTGGTGCAGATGGCTCGGTGGACCATCATGTTGTACCCCGCAATCGTCAGCATAAGGGGAACAATTGGGGGCGTCTACACTGGCCACTTCAGCACAGGTCTGCACTTAGGCAGCATGAAGCCATGCCTCTTGGGGAACACTGAAGACTACAAGGACCTGATCGTATCTCTCTTGGCTCTGAACACCATTGCCAGCGCGTTCCTGTGGTTCTTTGCGCTGTTTGTGCTGGCTGCGATGGGTGAACAACCGCTGCCGATGCTGATACTGCTAGTTGGAACGACCAGTCTTGGCTTCCTCGCCATCGCCCCGGCTTCGACCAAGGTGATAGTATGGGGCTACAAGAGAGGTCTCGACCCAGACATCTCGTCGTACCCTATTGAGTCAACAGTTGCTGATGTGGTTGTCACCATCTGCTACGTCCTGCTGCTGTGGATCTATGCCGTACTAGGCGAACTGGGGTTGGTGCTAATAGGCGCGTTCGATCTGTTGTACACCGCAACCGTCGTCGTGCTATGTGCGTCGAGACGGAACCGACCGAACTACATCACCGTCATCAAGGAGTCCACAGTTGCGTTGTTCATCTCGTCGATCCTTGTCAACATCACAGGCGTCCTCTTGGTCAACATAAGCGAAGCCATCCAGAAGGTCGCGGTCATATTCATGGTGTATCCATCGATAATCGACACGACCGGCGATGTCGGCGCCATAGTCGGCTCCATGCTGACCACGAGGCTTGCCTTGGGCGAACTGGGAGCTTCGATCAGGAACATAGGCAAGATGTTCACAGAAATCGGGGGGACCTGGCTGGCATCCGCTATCATGTTCCAAGTCTATGGCCTGATCTCATGGGCCGCCTTTGGAGGATGGAACCTCGAAACGCTGGCGAGACTGTGCCTCATGCTGCTGACCACGAATGTGATGGCTGCACTCGCGATCGCAGTCGTAGCCTTTGTCACCGCGGTTCTCACGTACACCCGGGGGCTTGACCCGGACAGCTTCGTCATACCAATCGAAAGCGCCTTGGCAGACAGTCTCAGCACGTTCTCGCTGTTGTTCTCCATTCTCCTCTACGGTCTGGGATAGCCCTGTTCTGCGAGCAGCATCTTGTCACGGTCCCCACACATTCTGTCGTCGGCATTATGGGCTCCAACTCGATAGAGGGCTTGCTTGGCTAGGAGGCGGCGTGCCTTCCCTTTCTCTTCGGTGCCACGTACCTCCATTCGTATACAGCTGCCGGAATCCAAGTAATGGTGTAGAAGATGACAGGCAGAGTGAGGACATCTGACCCCAGCAGCGTAATCGGATAGGGGTAGAACGCGAACACGATGAAGCCGATAGCGATAGCCGAATAGAGGACCCACTCCTTAGTGCTGGCGAAGGGAATGACCTCCTTCCCCTTTATCCACCTTCCGGTGAAGTGCTCGTAGACAGCACCTGGCCTCCCCCTCTCTCCGCTGTCGAACACGTCCATCACCGTGTGGGCCTCAGCTGAGAGCAGGAAGGCGAAAAGCGGCCCGAACAACCAAGCATGCTCCGGGTACAGCAACAGCAAGACAGCCGCCACTCCGGCCGTCCAAGCGTATCCCAAGATGAAGTGGAGCGTCTTTCTGTGAACGACCCTGAAGCCGAGGATCTCACGCTCCATTCTGTCCAGATCAGGGAAGAACCCCCCGGCTAGGCCTGCGATTAGTACGTACGGAAACAGAAGGAGAAGGTCGGATCTCACGTAGTAGGGAAACACTTGGGCCAAGAGTCTGTAGGAAATGCCACTCAGGACGAAACCAGCTGCCATGTGGGTTGAAGTCATCATGCCGCTAGTATCAGCTTTCCCGTCCGCCTGTCCTTCATGGATGAACGAGCACGAGGAAATGGCCTCTTGGATTATATACCTTTTTCTGCAATACTATCGGAATTAGGGCATTTCTGACAACCCCGCAGAACCGCAGAAATAGTGATAAATAGCCTCGGAAAGCCATATAGAGGCAGAAGAAACATGTCCGTAGCAAAGGGAGAAAAACCGCAGTACATCACGAAGAGCGCGGTGAAGGAGTTCTTCAAGAAACACAACAAGAGGGTCGCGGCTGACACTCTGGACCAGCTCAACGACGAGATCGAACACCTGCTGACCAAGGCCGCACACAGATGTGAGCAGAACAAAAGAAGCACGATCCAGCCTCAAGACCTCTGAGAACCGCATACTCTTCCTCTCCCCTTTTTAGAGCCAATGTCAACGGGCTCTTCTCTGGTTAGTGGGAATAGGGCGCCCAAGTTGGCCTGTGCGGCCCAGTCCTGAGGGATGCCAATCTTTATTACACTGTGTTGAAACCCAACTCGATGCTTCTGGAGGTTCGAGATCTTCACGTCGAGGTCAAGGGACATGAGGTTCTGCGGGGCGTCAACCTCACAGTAGATCAGGGCGAATCCGTCATGCTCATGGGCCCCAATGGATCTGGCAAGAGCAGTCTGATCCACGCCATAATGGGGCATCCGGACTACATGGTGACGAAGGGGTCAATCATCTTCCAGGGAAAGACCCTCAACGGATTGCCTACGGACGAAAGGGCGAAGCTCGGCATCGGAGTGTCCTTTCAGTTGCCTCCGAAGGTGAACGGTGTAACCCTCGGCAAGCTGCTCTCGGAGATTCACAGGGCCAGTGAGGGTGATGGCGGTTCTGTCGAGAAGTACGTCGAGCTGCTCAGATGCTCAGAACTCGTGGGCCGGGATGTCAATGTGGGCTTCAGCGGCGGCGAGACAAAGAGGGGCGAGTTACTGTTGCTGCTGACTCAGAGACCATTGTTCTCCATGATCGACGAGCCGGATTCAGGGGTCGACGTGGAGAGCATACAGCTCGTGACAAAGGCAATAGGGGAACTGCTCAAGCCCCGGAATTCCGACCCGGGAAACAGGCCGTCTGCACTAATAGTGACTCATCAAGGAACCATCGGCAAGCACTTGAATGCGTCCAGAGCATACATCATGATTGAAGGGAGGATCGGCTGTTTTGGCGAGGCGAGGGCGATAGTAGACTTGGTTCTGACGAGGGGGTTCGAGGAATGCGTAGGGTGCATGAGGAGGGGGCGCTGAGGGCGGACTGGAGCGCTGACCTCAGACAGAAGGCCAAGGACAGGCTCTCGCGCGCGTCACCTGAGGAGGCAGAGCTCATCTCCAAGTTCGTTCCCATACGCCAAGTGGGAGAGAAGGTCGACAACGTATCATCACTTCCTAACGACGTGAGGCAAACCAGTGAGGCCGTCGGTGTTGTCGAGGACGAAAACACCCGGTCGGGCACGTACTTCCAGATAGACACCAATGCACTAATCAGAAAGACTAGAGTGGAAGGCCTTGAGGTGATGAGCCTTGAGGACGCATTTGAACGAATTGACCTCAAGCCCTACTACTGGAAAGCCGTGGCAGTTGACAAGGATGGGTTCACTTCAGCTGTCGAGCTGTACGGCAAGGGCGGCTATGTGATCGTGGCAAAGAAAGGTGCCAACATAGAGCTGCCTGTCCAGGCCTGCCTGTTCATGCGGACGAACGATCTGCTACAAGCCCCGCACAACATAATCATCGCTGAGGAAGGTGCTAGCGTGAACATAATCACGGGGTGCACTGCAATGCCGGAGAAAGCTGGAATCCACGTTGGCATAAGCGAGTTCTACGTCAAGAAGGGCGCTAAGGTGACTTTCACCATGGTGCACAGTTGGACGAACGAAATCCACGTGAGACCGCGGACCGGAGTGATGGTGGAAGAGGGAGGCACGTTCATCAGCCACTACGTTAACCTGAATCCGCTTTCCTCCCTGCAGATGTATCCCATAGTTAGACTCAACGGGCGCGACGCGAAGACATCGATATCAAGCCTGATCGTCGGCTTCGGGAAGTCAAAGATGGATGTCGGCAGCGAGATCGTGTTCAACGCTCCCGGAACCAGAGGGGAGATCATCTCGAAGTCTGTCTCGACACAGGAATCTGCAATCTACGCGAGGGGGAGACTGACCGCGAACACCGATGACATAAGGGGCCATCTGGAATGCAGGGGTCTGATCATGGACCCGAGGTCGAAGGTCTACGCAATCCCTGAGCTGATAGGTAACGCAATGAACGTTGAGCTCACGCACGAGGCATCGGTCGGGAAGCTGTCGGAAGATCAGATCTACTACCTGATGAGCAAGGGCTTCAGCAACGACGAGGCCACGTCCATTCTTGTGAGAGGGTTCATGGAGACGAAGATAGAGGGCATCCCGCCGTCTCTGGAGTCAATGATCGAGTCAGTGACTGACATGGTGGCGAAGAAGGCGGTAGGTTAGATCCAGCTTCGCTTGATGACTGGCTACCGCCACTGGATCAGTTCTAACACCACGCCGTCCGGATCCTTGAAGAAAACTATCCTCGGCCCTCCTTCTGCGTCGTACGGAGGCGACGAGAACTCAACGCCTTTGTCCCTCAGTTCCGAGAAAACCTCGTCTACGTTGCTGACCCTGAACGCAATATGAGCCAAGCCTAGGTTGCCCTTGCGAGGTGATGCTTCTAAGGATGCATTGCTGTCTCTCCGCGCGAGGAGTTCTATAGACGAGGATCCTAGCTCGAGGAATGCTATGTTGAGTTCCGACGTGCCCAAGGTACGCGAGACCCTGAATCCCAGCTTGTCGCAGTAGAAGTCAACAGATCTGCCCAACTCACTCACATCGATGGACACATGGTCAATCCCGCGAATCATATCCTGAACCTCAAGGATAGGCGCACTGCTGCGGATTTATGATTCACGATCCATTAGCCAGAGGGGGCGTGGGTCTGTCTCCATTGACAAAACACCAAGTGCTTGACAACAGTGCAATAGGTTTGTTAGCTGGCCGGGGCCGCTTTCCCTTGGTTTCGCAGATGGAAAGAAGAGTCTACATGGGAGCGGCAACTGGTGCAGTGATCTACGCCATAGCTCTCGTTCTGAACTACGTCATGAAGATGAAAAGCCCCAGAATAATCCTGTTCTTCATTGGCTCTCTGGTCGTTGGGCCGTCTGCAGAAGCATCAAGTGGGGATTCACGACAGCTTCGTCCTCTCGTTTTTGTTTCAGCTAGCCACGATACTCGTCTTGTCTTCCGGAGCGTTCTCGGATCTCAATGTGATCATGGCAGTCTTGTTCATGTCCATCGTCAACTCAGCAATCCACGGAGTCATTGGAGCCGTTGGGGGGCTGGTGGGTCAGTGGATACTCAAGTGAATGCCCCCCGCGCAGCACGGTCCCGAACCTCTGGGAATGAGTCAGGCACAACGGGCCAGTGTGAGCACTTGAATTCGCAACGCTGATTTCGAAGCATGGTTGGCGACTTCGGCAATTTCTTCCCGCTCAGAGGAAAACGTGGGTCATCTCGTGAGACTAGAGCGCACAACCGTAGCGATTCAGGAATGCCAGATCACTCAACGGCTTCCGTCTAACTCTGACGTCTCGAGGTGGTTCGGCTGCATATCCCACTGGCAGAATCGCCACGGGCCGCAGCCGAGCCGGAACCCGTAGCAGCGAGTTCAAGAACCGAGGGTCGCCAGGGGTGTACGTGAGACATCCCAGCTTCTCCTCAGTTGCGGCCAACGTCATGTATCCTATGGAAATCCACACGGACCCCAGCCAGTAGGGTGCACCCGAATCTCCGAAGACGCACACGAGATATGGAGCTGAGGTGAGGAATTCCTTGTCCAACGAGATTCCTTCGTCCTTTGCCCATCGTCTGAACCAAGCTGGGGCCTTCCTCCACCACGCCTTGTCCGCCTGCTCGCAGTTGTTCCGGATAGATGCCTTCAAGCAAAGATCATCGACAACGACCACGACTAGCGGCTGTCTGTTCGCCCCGGAAGGAGAGAGCCTGGCGGCCTCAATCACTCTCATCAATTTCTTCATCGAGGGCTTCCTGTCCTTGAATCTCCTGACGCTCCACCTCGTTTTGATCGCGGTGAGGACTCTCATCAGACTGCGCTGTTCGCGGCGGAGTATTCAAACCTTAGCTGTGCTCGCACAGGCATGGACTTGGACCTGCGCAATAGTTGAACCTCAGCCGGGCTCAGTTCAAGCGCGTTCTCTCTCTATCTTCTGCTGATATCCACTCTCGGCATATGCGACGACAGGGTCGACAGGTAGCCCCTTCTCTATTCTGGCCTTAGCGACGATCGACCTTACATCGCTGTTCATCGTCGCCTCGTTGAAGATTCTGTTTGCCCCGATTATGTCATCCGCCAGTTGACGTTTTCGCAGCTCTCTACCATTTACGAGCAAGGCCCTTGCTAGTGCAAGCTGGAGAGAGTCGACAGAATGTAGAACCGCCATTATCCTGTTCTCCCTAGGGCTGGCTTGGTCTATCATGAACGCCCAGTTCTTTCTTGGGTCTTGGTTGAACACAACGTTTCCTGCCACAAGCTCGTACATTATGCGTGTCAGTTCGGGATTCGGCTCAACAGCGTGGTCATCATCCGCAGCATATCGAGTGTTGAAGTGGAAACCAGCCCAGATTCCCTCCTCGACTATAGTGGCTACTATCTGTTCGACGTTCGTGCCGTGATGGTGGTGGCCCAGATCAACGAGGACTCCGGCATTTGTCCCCACGGACTTCGCCAAGAGGGCGGCAGTGCCCCAGTCAGGTATGGTCGTGCTGTACGTTCCCGGCTCGAACAACTTGTACTCTATCAGAAGCCTCACCTCGGGCGGGAATCGCTTGCTGGCTTCTGCCAGTGACTTCTTCAGATTTCCATATGCGATCCTGAGTTCCCTCTCGCCAGGATAGCTCGACCCATCTGGGAACCACAGAGTGACGAGGTTGTTCCCGAACTCACCCGCTACTTCCGCAGCGAACATCGTCTGCTCGACGTATCTTTTCCTGACTTCCTCGTCGTCAGCTGAGAAGGTGCCGCGATGAGATCCTCGCAGGAAATACGTCGGACTGACAGCTCCCAACTTCATCCCCCTCTGCTCGGCCAGGGCCTTGACATTCCGGGCGATCTTGAGTGAGCCTGTAGCGCCGTCCTCGGTCAGATCCCACAGGACATGGGTTGCCACTCTGGGAGTCGCGCCAGTTAGCTGGTTCACAAGGGCGGCATCGTCCATCTTCTCGGCCATGTTCCTAGCAGCACCGGGTGGCATGTACTCTCCGAACCTCCCTCCGCCGAACGGACCGAACGCCCAAGATGGTACCTCCACTTCGAACGCCTTGACGCCTTCCACTGCCCTCTTGACCGGATCGCTTCCGAACTCCCTCCGAAGCAACAGCAAACCGGCCTCGACTGCGTCCTCCTTCAAATCACCTTCACCCACTCTCACAAGGGCAATTCTAGGCTTATTTGTCATGTGGGCTGGAGGATCAACCCCGAGGCAGCGTCAAGAAGAGACAGACCTGATCTTCCCAGAGCTAGCCTGAGCATAGTGCCACGAATTCGCGCGTGTATTCGTAGAATGGACTCGGATCCATGTCCGCTTTGTCAATGACTCTACTCGGCAAGTCGATCAGACCTCTGTCGAATTCCAGATGCGAGGAGCTGCTTGCCTCGCACTTGCCGCATATGGCAGCACCCAGACTCGTGGCCTCAGACAGGGAAGATGCCCCACCTCGCTGTCCCGGAAGAGGACAGACAGGATCACCGAACACACCTCGTTCCTTGAGAGCCCTCCCTCCACGATTATCCGAATGCCCGCTTACCTCCCGCGATCCTCTCTGCTGCAGCCTTTGACTGAATGGCGAGCGAGAGGTCGAGCGCATGATGCGCCGTTGTCGCATTGCTGAGGAATCCCGGGGGCCAGAATCCTCTCACTCGGATAGCCAGCGAGAGGTTCCGCCTCCATCTCCTTGAGTCACGGGCCGACCTTCGTCTAGTGCTGTGTCGGCGACGAAAAGGATGTCGGTACATGCCGCCGGTGAAGATTCCTGTCTCATGCTCTCCGACCTCTGCCCTAGCCGGGTTCCTAGTGACAACACGGTCTCCCTTGCTGTTCACGATGTCCCAACCGGGACAGGTCTTCAGAACTCCGCCCATCCTTCTCTCTCCGTCGGGAAACACTCAGAACCATGATACCCGTGTGCAGGACGAGTTCACCGAGCCAACGGATGCGCTTAAATAGACATACTATTCATAAAATTATGAGAATAGCATGGAAAGGCTCACAGTGTCCCTAGACGAGGAGATGGCCAAGGCCGTGCGCGACGTGGCCAAGAGAGAGGACCTGAAGCTATCGGCGATAGTGAGGAAGGCCCTAGATGAGTATTTGGCATCGAGACAACCGCAACACTCAGGCAAGGAACCAGACATTCACCCAAAGGTATTGTGGAGGCTGAGGGGCCGTCTCCATCCAAGAGGCCCTTCCGTGAGAGCCGCGAGGGTAAAGGTGGGATCTTTTAGGATTGTCGACCTCAGCGAGCTTCAACTATCGTGAGGGCGGCACCCTGCCCAACGGGACCAAACTCCCCGACATCCCCGTGATGACCCTACTGCTTGTCAGGGCTGATGTCGGGAAAGCGGCCGTGGCTGACGGGCTAGTTGACACAGGGTTCGATGGAGCCGTCTACTCGAGCCTCGAACTCGCGAGTTTTCTCTCCGGCATGCGACCGACGTCAACAACGGAAATGGAATCCCCGGGCCACCGAATAGAGGGAGAGGTGTTCGAGGTTCCGACGATCCTGGTTACAGACAAGGCGGCCCGTAGAATTAACTTGGGCAACAGCGAGGTCTTCGTCCCCTTGGACCCCTTGGACTTGACCGAGGACATTGTGATCGGGAGGAGGATCCTGAACAGGTTAAAGATACTGCTTGACGGCCCGAGGTCGAGACTTAGAATTCAAGAGTGAACAAGATGCTGATCCAGCACACGGCAGCTCCGCCAGATGCCCATCTCAGCGCGGGAGGCAGCCCCACAAGCTAACGGTTCTACTAAGGATCCCTGCCCACCGCAGCGCTGTCTGAGTCTTCCTGCGCCCCTGAACCCCTTGTCCGTGGAAACCACTTGTTCGTCGAGCTGCATGGCCTCAGCCGGGACTGCCGCACAGAAGCACTTTGGTCCCGAGATCTCTCCCGAGAACAAGTGCGTGCTGCCCGAACACTATTATATTCATCCGTCGACGCGAAAGCAATGCCTACTGCTGATGAGCTTGGCGCAGATGAGAAGAAGCTTCTCGAGGCGCTGAGGAAGACTCACTCCGACCTGACCGCCTACCGCAGCCAACTATCGTGGAAGTTCAACCAAGGACGAGCCGAAGGGGCGCACCAGATGGGATTTGATGATTCATCTTGGACTACGATCTCGTTGCCAACGAGCTGGGATCCAACAAAGGGGGATGGGTGGTTCAGGTACAAGCTGGTTGTCCCCGAGCGCGTTTCCGGAATTGATGTGACAGGCTCGAAGGTCGAGATCGTGTCAAATGTCATGACCTGTGGGGCAGAGGTATTCGTTGACGGAACGTTGGTCCTGAAGGAAGGGTACTGGACTGACTTCAGAGGGCCTCGGATAGTTCTCACTCAGAAGGCCACGCCCGGGGACACTCACGTAGTCGCCATCCGAACCTTCATCCTTCTTCCGATCTCTAAGGGGGCCAGAGCTGGCATTCCCAAGATTGACTTGGCCTATGAGGCAGTCGAGCGGATCGCCTTCGAGATCGACTCATTCTGCGTGGAGCTGAGTTTCGCGACCGTGCTCCCCGGAGGAAGGGACCTTGTTAGGAGGGTGGCGAAGGAGTTTGATACGGGTGCCATTTCCAAGGGCCCCAACGCAGTTCTGAAGGAGATAGAGGCTGCTAGGTCCAAGCTGTCCGCTCTCTCGAAGTCCGCCAAGCAGTTCAAGGTTCACCTGATTGCACACGCTCACATTGACATGAACTGGCTCTGGCCCTGGCAGGACACCGTCCGAATTGTCAGAAGGGACTTCTCCACGATCACGTCGCTCATGGACAAGTACCCGGATCTGCACTTCTCGCAGAGCCAGGTCGCCACGTACAAGGCAGCGGAGGATTCAGATCCGCAGTTGTTCGAGAAGGTCAAGGAGAAGGTAAAGTCCGGGAACTGGGACATCACCGCATCAACTTGGGTTGAGGCCGACCTGAACATGGGAGGCACCGAAGCCATGGTCAGGCAGGTGCTTCATGCCAAGCGGTATCTCAAGGAGAAGTTTGGATTTGAGCCGAGAGTCTGCTGGGAACCCGACACGTTCGGCCACCCCTCCACTCTCCCGCAGATGCTGCGTCAAAGCAACCTGCCGTACTATTACTTCATGAGATGCGGCAGAGGACATCCGCTGTTCTGGTGGGAAGGACCAGAAGGCTCGAGGGTGCTGGCCTTTAACAGCGTCTACAACAACGTTGTGACGCCAGCGAACGTCGTCCAGGTCGCGAAGGAGTTCTACCGCAGGTACGGCCTGAAGACGAGCATGTTCGTGTTCGGCGTTGGCGACCACGGTGGAGGCCCGACGGTCGAGGACATCAACGCGGCTCACTTGATCCGCGCCAAGCCCACGCTTCCGAACGCAGTCCTCAGCTCGACTCACACATTCTTTGACGAAGTCGCTGAGCAGAAACCCAAACTGCCAACCGTCAAGGGCGAGTTGAACTTCGTGTTCGACGGATGTTACACAACTCATGGAGACATAAAGCGGTACAACAGGGTATGTGAGAGTCTTCTAGTCGATGCGGAAAAGCTCTCTGTGATGGCGGGTCTGCGCCAGAAGAAGGAACTGCTTGAGGCTTGGAGGAATGTACTGTTCAACCAATTCCACGACATACTTGATGGCAGCGCGGTCGGTGAAACCTATGCTCAGTCCGCGAAACTGGCGCAACAAGCCATCCAGACCGCGAATGAGATCATAGGAGAGTCGATAAGCAAGATAGCAGAGAGCGTGAAGCTCTCAAGGAACGGACTGCCGATCGTCGTCTTTAACACCCTATCGTGGGACAGGAAAGACATCGTCAAGGCGAGAGTGCCGAAAGACTCGATACCCAAGCACCCGCATGTCGTTGATGCCCAGGGCAGGAGAAGCGATGCTCAGGTGGATGGCGACACAGTGCTCTTCATTGCGGACGTACCCAGCCTAGGCTACAACACGTACTACTTGTCAGAAGGCGAACAGAGTGACCACGTGCTGGTCACTGACGGGTTGGTCCTTGAGAACGAGAATCTGAAGGTGGAACTCGACAAAGACTCGGGGGCCATGAAGAGCTTGTACGACAAGCCAAACAAGAGATTCGTGACCAGATCTCCGAGAGAGGATGCCACCATGCCGGTCATGAGCAACCTCCTGCAGGTTCTGTACGAGAGCCCAACCGCAATGTCCGCATGGGTGATAGGGGAGATATCAAGGATCGAGAACCTTCTCAAAGGTGCCAGAGTGGAGATCTTGGATCGTGGTCCTGTCAGGGGGAGGGTCAGGGTGACGCATGAACACGGCAAGTCCAAGATCACCCAAGAGACAACGATCTACAGCGGCATACCTAGAGTCGACTTCCAGACATCAATCGACTGGGGAGAGGTCGGCAGCGACGAGGGCGAAGCACCGATGCTGAAGGCGTCATTCACTCCGATATTGAACGCGTCGAAGGCGACCTTCGAAGTGCCGTTCGGCCATGTAGTTCGTCCAGCAGATGGAAGGGAGGTTCCGGCCCTGAGATGGATCGACGTGTCGGACAACGAATATGGACTAAGCTTGCTCAATGACTGCAAGTACGGCTTCGATGTGAGCGGGAACACGATGAGGATAACCCTCGTAAGGAGCGGTTACAACCCGGACCCGACCCCAGATGTAGGAAAGCACGAGGTGTTGTACTCCCTCTACCCTCACAAGGGAGGCTGGCAGAAGGCAATGACCTTCAGGAGGGGGTACGAGATCAACCACCCACTTGAGGCCTTTGTTGCGACTCAGAGGACGAAGGATGACGGTTCCAGACCCGAGAGCGACAGTTTCACCAGGGTGTCGCCAGACAATGTTGTGATATCCTGCGTGAAGCTCGCAGAAGACTCGGATGACCTCATAGTCAGACTGTATGACGCTACCGGCCAAGGGACCAAGGCAGAATTGCGTTTCGGCCGACCAGTTCGGAAGGCGATGGCGACCGATCTCATGGAGAGGAAGACCTCTGACCTCAAAAGAGGGAAGCGCGGACTTGTGTTGAGACTTCGGCCCAATGAGATCAAGACTGTGAAGGTCACTCTATCATAGCTCAACCGGAGCGGCCGAAGCCGAGGGCCAAGGGGGCGGAGGCGGCGGAGTCCGCGGACTCGGTACTAGTAACGAAGGTGTCAACGGCAGACCCCCTTGACTCAAGACAGACCCGGTCCATGTACCAATGAGAACCATCGTGATCATGAGAAACACGACTCGTGCCTCTCTCGTGAACATGACCGACAAGACATGAAAGCGTGGGCCGAGTCGGAAGACAATCCGGACTGCAGTTCGAATGACGTGGAATCCAATCGCGCTCCATGATCCTTGAGCTGAGCCCGATGATCGGGCCGACCTAGCGACCCCAAGCTGTTGTGTCAGAAGTCTGACGGCTTCGCGATAACCTCTCGGATCTTCAGGTCGAAAAAACTCGAGGAGTTCGCGGGCCTCAGAAGAAGGGCCGTGTCCGCCCCGCGCCCCGTTCCTGCAATTGAGATGACATCTCTGTCCACCGGGATAAGGCCAGCGTCGGCCGCCATCAGTGCTATCTCGACGCACACTTTCGTGCCCTGTCCGAAGGTCCTGTACGTATGCGCAATGAGTTCCGTGGGCCCTATGGTGTTGAATTTCCTCCTGATCGCCCTCTCCACGCCACTGAGGGCGTGAGTGCCGGTCGCAATTCTAGCCCCGTTGGCCCGAATCTCCCTTCGATGCTCCTCGGCGAGCTCGGTCTCGCCCGGCCTCGGGAACCCGAAATGATGAGTCACAACTACAAGGTTGAGTCCCTTGAGGACCTTGGAGGCTTTGGCTCCTGTCGCACCGGTCGTTGAAGCAACGACTACATCTTGGATACCTTTCTTTCTCGCGTAGTCCTGAACATATGCGAGCAATGCGTCAGTGGCTTCCTCCCCTGCTTTCTCGAAGTACAGAGATCTGTGTTCCTCAGACTTCATGTCCTGAGTCGGAGGATTCGTGGATATAAGCGAACGGCCGTTCGACAGTAGCCCAAGGGTAGCTGCCCTCTATGAGAGGTGTATCCCTATCCTCGCTTGCGGATCTGCTTCTGTGAATCTAAACGAAACGATGCCATTGAAGCCACTCAAGTCCACGTTGTTCCTGCCTTGGGACAGCTTCACTGCCTCTTGCTGAACCTCTGGTTGACTTGGAAGCGAAAGGTCGTATTCGAATATCTGAAGGGTGTTCGCTTTCGATGCCCGAATGACCATCTTCGCCTTCCGATACCCGTCCAGGGGTATACCGCCCCAATGAGAGGTCCCGAGGTCAGTCGCGGTCAATGAGATGTCAAGCGGCGAAGGATGCTTGCTCAGGATGTCCGGGCTCAGCTGCAATATGTCCCTGTGTCCGGTGTCCAAGGCGGTAGTCTTGTACGAGGAAATGTTCGGCATGGTGTTCCCCGCGACGAGAAGTCGCGAAGAACAGCTCTCCAGAGAGGTCACTCTGGAGCCCAAGGTTGCCACTACTTTGACTGATGGAGGTGTCACATATACAAGTACGGACGGCATGACTATCGGGGCTCTGCTCAATCCCAGCATGTCAGGCAGCGAACTGTACGCGGTGAGGATTCCTCCTCCCACAGGCAGTGAGTTCGCTCTGAACGGAGAAACCTGACAGCCTGGGAAATCGAACAGCCTGACGAAGGAAAATGCATCCTCATTAGAGTCAGACAGGGGATCTCCGACGAAGATGCCACTCCTGACGAAGGCGAACAGTCTCCCGAAAGCTGAGGACAGGCTGCCAACTGACGTCAGCGAAGTCGACCCGCCATCACGAGACATCTTCCCGCTAAGGTCGAAACCCAGTTTCTTCTTGCGGTGATCGTGCAGGTTGATCAGCTGAACTCCGTCCATAAACAGGCCGCCCGTGTTGAACGCGGCGTGATCCATGAAGACTGTCCCATGCAGACCCGGATCCTCACATATCCTCTCAACATGGTTGTCCTGAAGGGAGAGCCTGTAGATGCCAAGGTTCCTGTCCCCATCTGCCCTTGCGAGCAGTAGCTCGTTCTGAACGCCATTGTGTAGGATCTCGGACACTTCACCGGCCCATTCGAGCTTCTCACCTGCTCCCTCCTTCCACAGAAGGCTGACCTCATCGTCCTGTATGTCGTACTTGTGAACGTGAGAGAACTTGTTGTAGAAGTGCAGTATCCCCTCCTCCTTGGAGATGACTGCAGGGGTGTGCACCCATCCTCCGAAGTATATATCGTCGTCCACGGCGGCAACCGCGTTGTACGTGTCACCGCCCGAGGCGGGACCAGGACCCACCAAGTCATAACGGTAGACTTTCTCACCGTCCCCTTTCACGAAGTGCGCCTCGGCCTCAAAAGCCAAGTTGAAGTAGAGAGTTCCCTTGTGATATCTCAGTCCGAACACGCCGCCCGAGCCCCATTCCGGGCCAAACCTTGGCGTGAATCTCCAGAATCGCTCGAAGCCCATCGTCACGGCGAACCACCTTGTTGATAAAACCTTTCGCGCCAGCGCCTGACAGTAGTTTGGTGGTTAGCTTTTATTCCCCTCCCTGTTTCCCGGTTAGCAACATGGAGAGCACCCCAAGCAGGGTCCTTGTGGTCGTCGCACACCCTGACGACGAGATAATAGGTACAGGGGGGACAATAAGCAAACTCCACTCCGAAGGGAAGACTGTGAAGGTCATTGTGTTTCATCTAGGAGGAGAGAGTGTTAGGGGTGTCCTTGATGAAACTCAGGGGCAGGACGTCAGACACAAGGAACTGGATGAGGTCTCGAGGTACCTGGAGTTCGCGCATGAGACCTGGGGCATTCAAGAAGTGACCGACAGGAGGGATGTGGTGAGGAAGCTGGTCAAGGAGATAAGGGATTTCAAACCCGACATCGTGTTCACGCACGCTCCTCAGGACAGACACCACCTTCACGCATCAGTTTCGTCCACAACGACCGAAGCTGCTTGGCATGCTTCACAGCTCTACTACTTGGACTTAGGAAGGCCGTGGCGAACTTCGTCCGTGTACTACTTCGAAGTGTGGGATCTCTTCACGTCGCCGTCCTTCCTCGTGAACACAACGCAGTTCATGGAGAGGAAGAAGAAGGCAATGTCACTGTACGCCTCACAACTGATAGCGTTTCCCAAGATCATGGAATACATTGAGGCGCTGGCGATAGTCAGGGGAGTAGAGGCTGGCTCAAAATATGCCGAGGCTTTCCAGAGAGCACCAATACTGCCGGAAGTCAGATAGCTGCCTCTGCGCTCAATGAACAGGCTCCACCGACTTCCTCTCCGTTCTCCTTCCACACCTACTGACAAGTGATATATCCGCCACGGCAAAGGAGCAGGCGACTTGAATTCGAGGACAAGACGCTCAAACCGCAAGGACACTCCACCCAGAATCCATCACGTTGCAGTCGTCGTTAAGGACATCAAGAAACCTAGGCGGTTCTATCGTCAACTGGGCTTCAGGATAGGGACTTTGTACAGAGTGAGGGAGCAGTATCCGGAAGAGGCTCAACCACATACGTATTGGGGGTGCTCGATCAGATCCAAAGGAGGTGGACCATCGATTTGGCTGATGCAGCCGGTCGGCAAGCGCGGACCTCTGGCTCGATTCTTGAAGGAGAGAGGAGGAGGTCTTCATCACCTAGGGATAGGGGTGAGCAGCGTACGCGACACACATAGAAGGTTGTCCAAGAGAGGGACCAAGTTCATAAGGGAGCCCAATGAGTTCCCGCTTGACGCGGAGGTCAGGGCCCTGATACACCCGGGCGATACATCTCACGTGTTGCTTGAGCTGGTAGAGCAGTTGAAGTGACCTTCTGTCGCGGCGCTCAGTTGCTCATGAAGGTTGAACTCGATGCGACTAGACTCTTCGCGCGGTCCAGAAAGCTGCGTTCGTGAGGATCCGTCGGACGCTTGGGTTCATCATGATCGGATAGGTTTCGTGTCCGGGCCGGAAGTAGAACACCCTGCCCTTGCCGATCTCCCATGTAAGGCCTGACCTGAATCTTGTACCGTCATGGAAAACGGACGTGAATACGATGTCCTTGGGCGCCGGGACATCGAAGGGCTCGCCGTAGGTTTCGGTGCGTTCTATGATGAAGTCGCGTATCCCTTTCACGATCGGGTGGCCTGGGGTCTCGACGTGAACTCGTTCGGGCAGACCGTCCTCGTCCCAGCTCCCCAAGGAGCATTTCGTCCCCATCAGCGCAATAAACGGTTTTGAGAAATGGGACGAGTGGATCGCGACGAAACCCATACCTCCATCTCTCACACGGGACACTACCCTCTCAACAGCGTCATCGCCGACTTCATTGTGCTTCGCGTGCCCCCACCAGAACAGCACGTCAGTTCCATCTAGAGCCTCTTGGCTGAGACCGTAGGCGACATCAGCGAGCTGCGAAGTCTTGGCACTTATGCCAGGGTGCGAATTGAGGAACGACACAATCTCGCCGTGAATCCCTTCGGGATAGACCTCCTTGGGCTCCGTGAACTCGGACCAAACCAAAACCCTGACCGTTTCGACAGTTGTCATCATCTGTCGCGCTCACGGTGACTTTTTTAGTCTTGACCAATGCCGCCGGTCAAATGCCGATCCAGAGGCCTGACAGCGCGAGCTGAGGCCAAGTTGAGCCCAATCAGGCCTTGGACCCTTGATGCTTAAATTCGCAGAGGCAGAGCTCGTGTCCCATGAGCCAAGAGAAGTCCGTGAAGATCCCTCGCGAGGCGTGGTACGTTGCCTTCATGTTCTTCCTGTTCATGCTGTTGCATAACGCGGACAAATTCCTGATATCTCCCTTGCTGACCCTGATCCAGGCTGAGTTCGACCTCTCATATACGGAGCTAGGAGCCATCCAGACGGGGTCAGTTGTGGTGGCAGTGATATTCATGCCCGTGTGGGGCTATGTCTTCGACAGATTTGCGAGGCCGCCTCTCGTCGCACTCGCGAGCGCCATATGGGGGGTAACGACAATTCTGTCGACCTTCTCAAGGAACTTCACCGAACTCATGGTCACTAGGGCGCTGACTGGCATAGACAACGAGTCCTACAGTGGCGTCTATTCCCTGTTGGGCGACTTTTTCCCTCCTGAAAAGAGGGCAACTGCGGTGGGATTCGTCAACACCTCCAACGCACTTGGGACACTTCTGGGCGTGTTGGTCGGAACCATGGCGGGAGCTACCCTCGGCTGGAGAAACGCGTTCCTCGTGACCGCGGTACCTGGAGTGATCTTGGCCGTTGTCATCTTCCTGACAGTCAAGGACAGACCCAGGGGCGTGACCGAACCGGAGTTGGCAGAGGTCAAGGACAAACTGAAGGAGACATTCTCCCTTGAATCGGTCAGGAAGCTCTTTGAGAGAAAGTCTGTCATTCTGCTCTTCACGCAGGGGTTCTTTGGGGTATTCCCGTGGCAGATACTGTCGTACTGGCTGATGCTGTATATGGCACAGGTCAGAGGCTTCACGGCTGACGAGCAATTGATCGTGATGCTCGTGGCACTCTTGGCGATGGTGGGAGGTAATGTGGTGTCGGGCATTGGAGGAGACTGGGCGTTCAAGAGATCCCTCAAGGGAAGAGCAGTATTCGCTACAATCGCGGTCGCGATCGGACTAGTCCTGTTCGATGCAACCGTTGCGGCCAGAGGTGGTCTCATGCTATTCCTAGTGCTAGGCGGACTGACAGGCTTCTTCATCCCGATGGCTGGCCCGAACGTCTCCGCTTCGATCCAGGATGTCGCGTTGCCGGAGGTGAGAAGTACTGCACTCTCGTTGCAGGTCTTCTTCGAGAACGTCGGCTCGGCATCTGCGCCCCTTCTGACCGGTTATCTTGCCGATATGCTCGGACTTGAAGCAGCGATACTGATCATAGTCACGATCACATGGGCATTGTGCGCCGTCCTGCTGGGAGTGACCTCACTTCTGATCCCGAAGGACATAGCTTGGAAAAGACAGGAGCTTACGGTAAGGGCCAGAGAGCTCTCAATGAAATAGTCTCATTGTCGAGAAGGATACGCTGTGTTAGCGGAGGAGAAAAGTCAACTCCCTGACATCCAGCTAGCCAATGAGGATTGATCGCGGAGGCTAGCAGCATCGATTCGCTTGACGACATCCCGGACCCTCTCTCGCAAGAATCCTCGCTCTTGGCACAGGAACTCCAGCAGACCTTCTTCATCAGGTCTCCGGTAAGTAAGCCGGTATTCGCCTGTCACCTGTGGGTCCGAGAAGATCCTCCTTACCTCTCCGAAGTTTGCGGGAACCCTAGTCAGAACCTCGTTAGGCATGGCTTCTATCGATCCGTACTTCCTCACAAGGCCGAGTGCCCTCTTGGGCCCGATGCCGCGCACCCCTTCATTGAAGTCGGTCCCGATGAGTATCGCCAAGTCGATCAGCGAACTCCTCGACAGTTGGAGATCCTGAAGTACTGATTCCAACTCTATTAGCTCTGGTAGCAGAGGTCTCGATCTTCCCTTGCTTGGCAGGTACTCCTTTCCTGTGATCGTCACGTACCGGACCAGCCTCGGGGCACCATACAGCAGAGAATCGTAGTCTTGACTGTTGACTGCCCATGCATCCCCCCTAGAGGCCATGTAGGATGCTTGAGCTTCTGCATCAGACGGAGCCTGAACGCTGGGTAGCCCCATCAAGCCAAGTAGCTTCTTTGCGTCCTCTACCATCAACGGGGAGAGCCTGCTCGATGCGACTGCCTTTGAGAAAGCTGTAGCGTAGTCCCCAGCTCTTCTCGCCTCTTGCCATTGCGCAAGTGCTTTTGCGCGCACCTCTCTCCTTCTATCCAGCTCGGCCCCTTTCAGGGGAGGAGGCTTGCCGTCGAAGACGAAAACCAGTCTCATTCCGTAATCTGTGATGAGCCGCGTGGTTCTGAACAACAGCCCGATCAGGTGGGAGGTCACCCTGCCTTGAGGGCCGGTCAGGAGGCTGCCGTCCGGTCTCCGGATGAGCGCTAGGAATTGGTAGAGAACGTTGTTCGCGTCGACTGCCAGCGATCTTCCGGAGAGGTCTCTCAGCCGTATGACCTTTCTCTTAACTACAGGAGTAAGGAGGACCCCCAAGCTGAAGCATATGACGTGGCTCTGGATTTAAACGAACCTCTCGGCCCAATGGCAGGCAACGGAGTGAACCTTCGTCAGATCCCTGAGCGGCGGTATTTGGGATTTGCAGATGTCAGTGGCATATGGACACCTGGGATGGAACCTGCAACCCGGCGGTATGTCGATTGAAGACGGGATTTCTCCGCGAACCGCAATCTCTCCAGCGCTCTTGGGGCCGATCTTCGGCGTCGCCTCGAGAAGCATGCGCGTGTATGGATGGTAGGGCTTCGACATGATTTCGGCGGTCGGGCCGAGCTCGAAAATCTTGCCCAAGTACATCACGGCTATCCTCCTGCTCATGTACTTCGCAACGCTTAGGTCGTGAGTGATGAAGAGGTAAGACAGGCGATAAGCATCCGCAAGATCCTGCATCAGGTTGAGGACACCAGCCCTTACTGAAACATCGAGCATGGAAACCGGTTCGTCTGCCACTACCAACTCAGGGTTAGTGGCTATCGCCCTCGCTATCGACACTCTCTGTCTTTCGCCACCGCTGAGCTGGTGCGGGTACTTGTAGAGAAAATCGGCGTAGCCCAAGCCGACCTTGCCCAGTAAAGACAGGACAATCTCCTCCTTCTCAGACTTGGACTTCGCCATGCCGAAGACAGACAGCGGCAGCCCGACTTGATCAACTATCGTCGAACGAGGGTTGAGTGACTCGTAAGGATCCTGGAAAATCATCTGAACCTTCTTTCTGTATTCCTTCAGATCCTTCCCTCTCAGTTTCAGAATATCTACGCCCTCGAACGTCGCAGACCCACCTGTTGGGTCAGTGAGTCTGGCCAAGACCCTCCCCGTGGTCGTCTTCCCGGACCCGCTTTCTCCAACCAGTGCCAAGGTCTCCTCCTTAGCGACCTCAAAGGAGACCCCGTCGACAGCCCTCACACTTCTCCTCTTCGCAAAGACATTCAATCCTCGGGACACGGGGAAGTGCACGAAGAGATCCTTAACCGACAGGAAGGAGCTCACTGGTGGATTGTTCTCGGATTCCACGAGCTGCATTTCATCTGTTCACCAGGTGACACGCCACTGCTCTTCCGTCCTTCACCTTCAGTAGCTCGGGCTCCTCAACTGCGCATCGGTCAAACGCGTACCGGCACCTGGCCCTGAACCTACAACCTTTTGGGATTGAAGCTAGATCGGGCGGCGCCCCGGGTATGGACCATAGCTTCTTGCCCGGCGTCGCGATTCCAGCCAGCGACTCAAGCAGTCCTTGCGTATACGGGTGCAGCGGCTCCTCGTAGAGATCGCGCGTCGCGGCAACCTCAACTATCCTCCCTGCGTACATTACGGACACCTTGTCACTGAATTCCGAAAGAGCCACCAAGTCGTGTGTTATGAAAATCATCGACAGGCCCAGCCTCCTCTGCATGTCAATCATCAGATCGAGTATCTGTTTCTGAACGACCACGTCCAACGCGGTAGTTGGTTCGTCGGCGATAAGCAGGTCAGGGTTCAACGCTAATGCCATTGCTATGACCGCTCTCTGGCGCATTCCTCCGCTGAACTCATGCGGGTAGTCTCTGGCTCGCGGCGCGTCTATGCCGACCTGTTCCAGCAATCTGGCTACTCTTTCCTGAACTTCCTTGTCACCGACCCTCTCGTGTGCGTTGATCGCCTCAGCTATCTGAGAACCGACTGTCATGACAGGGTTCAGGCTGTTCATCGCTCCTTGGAAGACCATCGAGACCTTCTTCCAACGGAACAACCGAAGCTGCTCCTCGGCCAAGGAGAGAACATCCGTATCACCTTCGAAGACGACCTTCCCCTCCTTGATCTTGCCCGGGGGCTTGATGAGTCTCATCACAGCAAGACCGGTCGTGGACTTGCCGCATCCCGACTCTCCCGCGAGACCCATTATCTCTCCCCTAGCCACTTGGAAGCTGACGTCATCCACGGCCTTGACCTCACCACGCCTAGCCATGAAACTGACCTTCAGATCCGACACCTCCAACTCCGGGGGCTGAGCTGTCATGCTGACCTCAACCTCGGGTTAGCGATGTCAGTGATGGCTGTCCCGATGAAGGTGATCGCCATCCCGATCGATGCTATGCTCAGACCGGGTGCCAAGATCCAGGCCCAGCCGTTGTTGTAAAAGGCGCCCTCTATCTGAGCGAAGTATAGTATGGTTCCCCAGCTCATGTTGAATGGATCTCCCAAACCCAAGAAGCTGAGCGACGCCTCCCCGAGGATCGCACCTATGATTGAGAGTATGCCGTTCGCAACAATCAACGGGGCAACATTGGGTAATATTATCCGAGTCATCAAGCTCAGATCACCAGCACCAGAGACCCTAGCGGCATCAACGAACGGTCTGTTCTTTATGGACAGGGTCTCTGATCTCACCATCCTCGCCATCGAAGGCCAGCCGAAGATGGCCAACACCAGTATGGTGTTCCACATGTTCTGACCCAGCATAGTGGCCAGCCAGATCATCAGTGGTAGGCTCGGCAGCACCATCAACTCATCAGTGAAACGCATCAGCAACTCGTCTATCAATCCTCCGTAGTAAGCGGCCGCCAGACCAACTGCCGATCCTACTATTATCACGGAGACCGCAACCACGAAGCCAATCAGAAGTGTGATTCGCGATCCCCACAGAAGCTGGCTGAGCAGATCTCTGCCTATCCCGTCGGTGCCGAGCAAGTGTTCCACCGATGGTTGCAGGTAGGGTCTAGCTACGAAAGCGTAAGGATTGTACGGAGAGATCAGAGGCCCGAAAAGGGCCAATCCGACGAAGAAGGCAACTATTAGGACTCCGATCCTGCCTCTCTTGTGGTTCCAGACATCTAGCGCGAACGTGACGATGCCCAGTTCTCTCTTCCTTTTCGTGCCCGGGGTTCCAGTCGACCGTGACACTTCCTAGTCCCTCCTTAGTACTTTATTCTGGGGTCGAGGAAAGTGTAGAGGATGTCTGCAACCAGAGTCGAGACTATCACCGTCAGAGCGAGCACGAAGAACGCGCCCTGGATCAAGGGATAGTCCAACCCGGTCACAGCTCCGTACAGCAGTAGGCCGATTCCGGGGTAGCTGAACACTGTCTCTGTGAGGATCGATCCCCCGACCATGAAACCAACCCTGAGGATGAACAACGTCAGTACGGGCAACATCGCATTCCTCGCGGCATGCTTCACCATGATGTCTTGCTTAGTCACACCCTTTGCCTCAGCGGTCAGGATGTAATCTTCACCAAGAGTCGCCACCATGTTGTCCTTCATGATCAGAGTGTAGCTCGCAAAGCTGCCTATGGTCAGGGTCAAGACCGGGAGGACAGCATGATACAGGACATCAAGAATGAATGCGATGCTGATCCCATGGTAGACGACACTCGGCGAGACCGCCCCAGAGAAGGGGAACCATCTGAAGAAAACGCCGAAAATCAACACCAAGATCATCGCGACCCAGAAGAACGGCACGCTCAGCATGAACATCGAAGCAGACGATATGAGTGCTTCCAGCTTCGAGCCTCTATACCACGCTGAGGCCATGCCGAGCACCACTCCTAGGAGCGCGGTCAGAACTGAAGAAGTACCCAGAAGAAAAATGGTCCACGGCAAGGCGTAGACTAGGAGAGACCACACTGTGGAGGGGTAGAAGTTGTAGGACAGACCGAAGTTGGGCGGGAATGTGAACAGAACGTTCTTCAAGTACAGGATGAATTGCGTCTGGATTGGCTGGTCGAGGCCGAACATTGCCTTGAGTTCGGCGACAACCGGCCCTGGCAACCTGTACTGAGATGCGAACTGGTCTGTCGGACTGCCCGGCATCAGTCTGGGAACTACGAATATGAGTACGACTGCTATCACGAACGTTATGGCTGCGTTCAGTGATCTCCTAGCCAGATACCTTGCCGTGATCATTTCTTGTTTCTTTTTCCACTGCGCCTATTTCTTTCTTGTGAAGAAGTAGAGGGCCGCTATCACGATGACGATGACGACCGCTCCTCCCACGTACAGCATTGTGTTGTCCTGAGCAGGTGGCGGTGCCACCTCGTGGCTCGGGAGGTGTATGGCGGTGGCGAGTCCAGCCATCGGGAGCATGAACCCTTGACTTACAGGGACATCGTATCCCTCGAACGTGTCAGTTCTGTGAGCCCAGAGCGCTTGCTGGTAGTACAGCGTGAAGAAGGGCACCTCGTCTGCGACCACTCTCTGAGCTTGAGCGAAGTACGTGAACATGTCTTCATATGTCGTGGCCTTCCTTGCATTGGTGAGCGCTTCTGTCTGTTCGGCACTCGCCCATCTGCACCAACCGTGGTAGTCAGAGTAGCAGTATGTGCCAATCGGTGTTACGTTGCCCGGATTGTCTCTGAATATGTTCATGATGAAGTCTGGGAATGCAGGTCTGTTGGTCGGCAGAACTGAGAACTCGTATGTCCCGTAGTACCAACTGTTTACGACGGTGCCAGACGCCAGGACTTGGGTCTGCACGTTTATGCCGGCTTCCTTGAGGTTTTGATCTATTATTGCAGCTATGACGGTTGAAGGACCTCTCGCTCTAAGCGACAACACTGGTCTCCACTGGGTTCCGTTCGCGAACTGGAAGAACCCGTCGGCCCCTAGCCGAAAGCCAGCCTGCACGAGCAGCGCTTTGGCCTGTGTGATGTTCCTCTTCCAAGGTCCGAGGTCGCTTGGCACCCACTTCTTGAGATCAGCAGGTAGCCCTCCCGGGCTAGCGACTGCACCGTATCCACCCAGGGCATAGTCCACGACTGCTTTGGTGTCGATGGCGAGCGCGATCGCCTTCCTGACTTCCACCTTGTCGTACGGAGGCCTTAGGCAGTTGAATATGACAAGTCCTGCGCCCACTTCTTGATCTCCTACGAAGGACTGGCTTGGGTAGATGTCCAGAGTGCAGTTTGGCTGGGATATGATCGCGGGTACCATTGTACCGCTGGCGACTCTGACTAGGTCGAGTTGTTTGGTCCCCAGAAGCGCCGGGATGTTGGCATCCGGGTTCAACAGCACGATCGTTATGTTCTTCAGATGGGGTACGCCACCCCAGTAGCGCTCGTTTCTTACTAAGTGAATGGAACTGTCACCTGGCCTGAAGTTCACAATCTGGAACGGACCGGTTCCTATGGTGAAGCTCTTGTTGTACCCTTGGTCGCCTGTCTGAGCTGCGGGTGTCAGGAACTCATGCTTCGGCACGATCCACACGTAGGTTAGGAAGTAGTCGAGCCACTGACTGAATGGCTCATTCAGCGTGAACCTGATGCCTGTCGCGTTCAGAATGTCAACCCTTGCGACGTATGGGGTTATCGCGAACTCGTCCAACCTCTTCGACGAGTTGTACACTTGGAATGTGAAGAGGACATCCGTTGCGTTAAAGGGGACCCCGTCGCTCCACAGGACGTTCTCGCGGAGTTTCAGTGTGTAAATCAGCCCATCCGGCGATATCGTCCAGTTTGTGGCAAGAAGTGGAACGTAAGTGCCATTTGGCAATGTTGTTGCCAGCGATTGGAAGGCGAGGCTGTAGATAGTATCCCTTGTCTCAACTGAGATCGGATTGTTACCTACAGTGACGAGCAACTTAATCGTCATCAGAGGTGAATTGGCAGCGTTCGGAAGACCGACTTTGAGCTCTCCACCTTCCTCGTAGACCTTTGCCCCTTGCGTGGGGAGGAAAGTAAAGAGTAGACTGCCTGTTAGGATTACGATTAGGGCAGCTGGAATCATGTTCGTGCGATTTTTCAACATTTTTGCTTGCACGTTCGAATGGGCACGTTTTTGGTATATAAATATTCGCAAATTCCCGGCATTCTTGCAAGCATCTCTTGGATGAGCACGGTATCCGGCATGTGAGCATCCCTCGGACGGGGCGAGACGAAATGAGGTCTTCAACACAACTGCGTTGATCTGTCGTCAGATTCATACTCCGCGCTTAACAGTGCCCCTTGCTGAATCGCTTCCGAGCCCCTGATGCAGGCTGCTTCACGTTAAGTGAAGCCAGCGGACATCTCCAGTCGGTCGACCCGCAGTTCGCCCGCCAGATCAGGACGTCTCACGGACATCAGCAACGATGGCTGCTGTTGCGCGAGAAAGCTCAGCCGTTGCTATTCTCAGCAATGACCTCTCGGATCCGCCGCCTCCATAAACGACCGCCTTGTCCATGACCCTGGAGTCTATCACGACCTTGGCCTCGTAGCCAAAGGGCGGAACTCCTCCTGCGGGGTATCCAGTGTACTTCAGAACCTCTCTTGCGGTGGCCATCCTAGGAGGGGGCGATCCCAATGCCTTACCCACCTTGAGAGGACTAGCGCGATCGTCGCCGGACACTATCGCGACCAACACCTGACCGCCGTAGAGGAGGACGACGCTCTTCACAAGGTCAGAAGGTCTGGCGTTCAACTCCTTTGCGGCTTGTTCGACCGTGTGCACGGAACCCTGGAAGTACAGCTGCTCGCCTTTGATCCCTGCGGATGTCATGAAGTCTCTCAGTTTTCTCTCGAAGTGCTCTGGGTCCATTGTGACATGTTCACAATCCCTGAAGGGGTGGGCTTCGTGCGACCTCTTATCTAGAGGCTACCTGCAGGAGATGTTTGGCTGGGATGCGTTATAAATGTTGTGGAATCGGCCTTCGGCACGCGATTCATCCCACGGCTGAAGCACGTGGGGTTTCTCGCTCGATTCCATTCTAATCACTCGACGACAGACGCATCGTCTCGCCCGTGATGGGCAACCTGCAATGCTTGCCGGACAGCCCCGGTCACCTGGCGGCCTTGGGGAACCTGGCACGGGAGAGCTTGCGCTCCTCCTCCTGTGGAATCACTTCCTCAACCGTGTATTCGCGCGAGCCCAGCCCCAACTTGCAGGCGTAGTCAATCGATGCGTAGGGATCCTTGTACGGCCCGTGGATTCTCTGGAACGGATGTAGCCCATCTCCCTCAATGACCTCCATCGACTGCGGGACGTTCTCCTCAATCAGGCTCTGGTTCGCAAGCATGTCCAGCGTTGCCTTGTCCAAGGCCACCGGGTCTGTCGACCCAAGCACGCCGAGATCCTCCAAGACCGGGCCGGTTGTTATTCCCCAGCAATCGCAGACGGGCATGATGTCAGTCGCGACACTGATGAAGAACCTGTCCTCCTGGCGGAAGTCGGCAAGGGCCTCTCGCGTGGTGAGAGCCATCAGTTCTTGGAACGCGAGGAAGTTGGCAGGGTTGATCTGCAGGCATCCATGAGGGTTGCCCTCGACGCATCTCATACATTGATTGCAGCTGTCGAAATCTATCCTGACGCCCTTGGTCTTCTTGCTGATCGAGATAGCACTGAACGGACATGCATTGATGTGAAGCTCCGGATCCTTGCACTTCTCGGGGAACCAGTACTTTTCGTACTGCATGACTCCGTGCATCTTCGATCTGGTGCGGGCAGTGAAGCTGCCTACCGCGAGGTTCTTCAGAGCACCCCCGAATCCCACAGTGTTGTGTCCCTTCGCGTGAGAGAGCGTGACAATAACATCGGCGTCCTTGCACAGTCCGCCCATCTCGATTTCGTCGAGGTTCTTGTACTTCAACTCCTTTCTCACGAAGTAATTGTCGGTGGGGCCAGCAATGGGGAAAACTGGGCAGCCCACAACCTCCGGTGTGTACCCTCTAGGCGTAGCGCTCCTGAACCCCTCTAGACTATCCGCTATGAAGGGCCTTCCGCCCGCTCCTCGGATCTTGGACACCAACAAGCCCACGAGGAAGGGATTGACTGTGCTGAACCCCACGTTTCCGCCGAGGTGCATCTTGACTAAGACAGACTTGTCCTTGACCGTATTCTCGATGCCGAGCTTCTCTATCACTTGAATGAACTTGGCCGCGAAAGAGTGCTCCGGCGCCAGTGAACGTGACTGCATGGAGCCGAAGTAGACTTTGCTTGGAACCATGGACTGGCCTGCGGGCTCCTCTTATTCTGTCTTTCACGAGGAAAAGGGACTCCGAGCCAAGTGCCTAGTGAGGCTAGTCATGTTGTCTCAGTCCTAGCTCCTCTAGCCTCTTCCTCCTCTCCGCTCTCATCGCGTCGGCTCTTCTCCACGTCAACAGGACGAAAGACAAAACGAGGAGAAGGACGGCAATCGCCAGCACCTGTACGGCAGGTAACGTTGACCCTCCGCTGGGCGGGGGAGGCTTCTCCCCGTCCGTCACGACCCCTATCTCCCGGGCGACATCCGGCTGGAACACGCTTGCTGAGACCTGCTCGACAAGACTTGTGATTTGTGACCCATTGTATACGTTCAGGGTGGCCCCTGCGGGAAGCGTCAGACGGAACGGTCTCTGACCGCCCAAAGTCAAGTCTTGTCCGTTTAGCATCGAGAAGATCGGAATGTAAGTCAGCCCTCCAGACTGCCAAGAACCCAGTGATCCCAAGCTGGTGATCCTCGACCAGTTGCCGCTCCCCTCTAGCGTGAACGCGACAACATCCAGACCGCTTGGGAACGAAACGTACTTGACGAACGACCCTTGTCCGCGAGGTAGCAGCGCGAACAAGTCAGTTCCCACTGCCGTTCCGACTTCGAACGAAGCTCGGGCTTCCGGTGCAACAACCTGTGGGGAGGTCAGGTCCACTCTTAGGCTTTCGGCCGAAAGAGCGGCAATATCACTCTCGAGGTCGCCAATGCTCCTCCTCATGTCGAGGATGACGCTCCACATATCGTCCAAGCTCGTTCTGGTCTGGTTCACCCCCTCCGCGAGTTCGTCTGATATGTCACGGAGCAGCACACTTTGGTTCAGGTCGGCGGCTCCCACCTGCAAGGAAGCGTTACCTGCCTTCTCAAGGCCGTACAACAAGCCAGACACAGTGAACGTGAAGCTGTCGTAGAACCCGACGAAGGTCTGAACTTCCGCTGCGACCAGCTTCACATTGATGCTGGCGAGAACGTTCTGCATTTGGAGAAGGCTATGCAGGGATTGCTGGATGCTCTGGAGCGTCTGCTCGTTCTGTTCGTAGATTTGCGTGACCATCGCTGCTGCCTGGTTCAAGAGGGTCATCTGAGTCGTGTCATTCGTGGTCTCAAGTAGGGCGGTCAAGGTAGCGTTCAACGCCAAGAGCATCGCTTGCTGTTGATGGATCGAGGAGTCCACTGCCTCGAGCATCCCTATTGTAGCCGTGAGGTTGCCTTTGAGGTTCGTGATAGTTCTGTTGATGTTCTGCTCCGTGGCAAGCTGACCAAAGGAGTGGACAAGACCCGAGTAGTCGGCCAACCCGCTCGCGACTTGGCGCAATCCCTTGGACACCGAAAGAATGGAGCTGCCTATTGCCAAACTCGCTGTACCCGTGAGGTTCATTCCATTGCCGATCTCACCCAGCAACCCGGACAAGTCTGACAGAATTGAGGTCGTCTCGTTCGATGTTGTCCAGATATCCTCGAAGAACTCGGCGGTTGAGTTCAGGCTATCGAGCCTTGCCTGCATCCTCTGCACCGTTGCGGGCAGCTGGTCTGACGAATACGATATTATGAACGGCGTGACGGGGGCCACTCCCCAGTCCGAAAGTTTTGAGACCTTGGCTTCGATCTCGACCACGCTTTCTCCCTTCAGCAAGAACACCCAGTAGTTGGCCCCCTCCGCCGTTGTGGAGTTCGGGTGTGGTGTCATGGTCTTCAACTCAAAGTAACTCTTGTCCAAGCTCACGACAAAGGTCACAGGTATTGGCGGGACGACCGAGCCGTTCTCCGCTCCGAACAAGGTGTTCTTGATGCGCACTCTCCAGAGCAGGACATCGCCGACGTCAGCGGAGAGGAACCTATACTCTCCGGCCGAGGTGACGTTTGGAGGACCGTTGTTGACGAGCAGGCTCTCGTTGACCTCAAAGAGAAGAGACCTCGGGGTCCCCGCGATTTCCCACGACGACTCACCAGAAGGCGCGCTCATCCGAACTAACAGCTCGACATACCTGCCGAGGTCCAGCACACGGCTTATGGTAAGGTCTCCAGCGACGACCTTCAGCGACGCCGGATCTATGTCATGAAGCGTCAGCGCCACGGCAAGCTCCCTTGTTGACGGGTCGGGGTTGTCAACCTCCAATACGTATGAGAAGGAAGAGGTGGATGTGCCTGCTACGGGATCGATCTGAAGGGAAAATGTGGCTTGTGCGGAGAGTTCCACGCCTGGGGTGTCTGGCGCGTACAGACCTATGCCCGCTTCTGTCACTAGGAGCAGGCACAACATCAGAGCGAGGGTCTCCCGTGAGTTCATCTTTTTCTCCCCTGTCTCATCTTCTCCAGTCTCTCAAGGCTCTGGATGAGCTTGTCCTCTGAAACCTGACCGTCCACGAACCGCCTCTTCCAGGCGCGCTCTTCGACTTCGAAGAGCCTGTCCAGTATCCCACCCAGTTCCATTGGCAGACTCGGTTTCTCGCGACGGGCCGCGCGTATCGCAGATAGGAACGGCTCGGGCGCCTTGTCCATGATCTCCCCATCCCGCATGAACTTGACAGTGCTCGCATGGGCGGCCACCTCTGGGTTGTGCGTGACTATGATAACAGCCAGGTTGATGACGGCGTTCAATGACCTGATTATTGACATCACCTTCGCTGAGGAGTCAACGTCAAGATTGCCCGTGGGTTCGTCCGCCAGCACGAAGGCAGGATCATTCGCGAGGGCCCTAGCGACGGCTACCATCTGCTGCTGCCCACCGCTTAGCTGGCGAGGCGTGTTCCTATACCTGCTCTCGGGGAGTCCTGTCAGTTTGAGCAACAGTTCGGCTTTGCTCGTAGCCTCATTCGAAGTGTACCTTCCAGATAGCAACATTGGGAGACTAACGTTCTCCACCGCCGTGAGCTGTGTGGCAAGGTTGAAGAACTGGAACACGAAGCCTACTCTCTCCCTCCTGACTACCGAGAGTTGGCTCTCGGGCAGGGATGTGACATCCTGCCCGTCGATGAACAGTTTCCCTGTGTCTGTCCTGTCAAGCGTTCCAGCTATGTGGAGCAGCGTCGACTTGCCGGATCCGGACGGCCCCATGATCGACACAAGCTCACCGCGCCCTACCTCAAGATCCGTCTGCCTGAGCGCGTGTATGACCGAACCTCCGAGTCTGTAATCCTTCGAGACCCCCTTGCAGACTAGCGGCCTTGTGTCATTCGTACCTGAGGGCTTCAATCGGTCTCACCTTCGTGGCTCCCCACGATGGAATCAGGCTCGCGAGAGCACTCATGAGGAGACCTATGGCGAATCCCCTCATGTAGGTCCCCACATCGTAAACGAACGGGAACTGGAGCGCAGTACCTATGATGCGAGGCAGCAACTCCGTTACTATGTAGTAAGCAAGACCGTACCCGCCGAGGCCTCCCAGGATTCCGCCCGCAACGCCCATCACCACTCCTTGGAGCAGGAAGATGAACAGGACATGCCAGTTCTCCGCGCCGATCGACTTCAGAACGCCTATCTCCCTTCTCTTCTCCGCCACGCTCATTCCGACCGAGTTCATTATGCTCAGACCCGAAACCGCGAGACTGACCATGCTGACTGAGAGCATTAACGCATCCAAGGTGTCTAGGATGTTGTTCAGGTTGGCCAACAGATCTTTCTCAGTGAGCACTTTTAGTCGCGGAAAGGTGGCTTTCACATTCCGGACGACCTCGTCCGCAACGCCAGCCTCGGCGACCCTGATCACGAAGTGAGTCGCGTAACCTCTCATGTTCAGCATGTATTGGGCCGCAGCCAAGCCAGTCACAATTACCGATCCCCTACCCGCGGCGAGTCCCTGGAAGAACCCGCCAATCTCGGTCTCGCCTACCAGTTTCAAGTTGATCCCTCCGATGTATGCCTGCGTTGTCAGCTTCAGGGTGTCATTGATCCTCAACCGCATTGAAGAAGCTCCAAGATCCGTGGTGATGAACTCCAGTGCGCTGTCCGACGAGGGGAACTTGCCATCCGGAGATGGCACAAAGGACAGCATCTCGGAGACTGGAACTCCAATCAATATCGCGGCCTCCTTCCTAGTGTAGCCACCGCCTATTATGACGGGGACGACCGACGTGACCCCAGGGATCCGGGCGATCGTGGATGCGTGGAAGACCGGCATCGGCTGCATGTCCACGTCGGAGGCGAGTATGGCCGAGCCCAAGAGGGATTCCACGTCCTCGCTCACTCTCGTCTTCATTGAGAGGGTGAGGCTCGTAAGCGAGGCCATGAACGCAATCCCTATCGTGATGCCGAGTATCGTCAGGATGGTCCTGGTAGGCCTAGCCCTGAGATCCCTCAAGGAATACCTCATAAGATAGTCCAATAATCCCATCGGTGGAATCTCGAAGTCTGCGACTTGTTCATAATTAAGGATTGCTCATTGATGTTGCGTCCAAAATCATATGTTGAGTAGAATGGAAACCATTAAATCGGGCACTGGCGAGTGGCGATGGATTGCGCCGAGTTCTCGCCCAAGTCTTGTTGATTACGATAGTGGCGATGCAGCTATTGGCCATCCCAGTATCAGGCCAGGACGCAGGGGTTTGGGTCATCAACTACACGATCCGGGTGGTACCGGCCAGCCCGGATGCCTCGTTTGCTCCGGAGCCGATGGTGATTTCCGGGAGCATAGATCTGGGCGGGCTCTCGACCTCAATCGCTTTCTCCGGGAACCTCTCTCTCGCACAGAACGTCACTGGCACCCTGAGAGTCGAGAGCGAGAACCCACCAAGCTCCTACTGGCTCGACCAGTTCATCACGGACAGACCGCAATACGTGGTGTCAATCATGCCGACACAACGCTATCGACTGTACAACTGGGAGTTCGAGGAGGAGGGTTCGTCCTACAGGTTCTATCCTGTTGCCTCGCAGTACGAGGGCTACTCCTTCTTCGGCACGGAGGCAGACTACTCAGACATCAGGGGCGACGTGAACTACACGGGGAGGGAAGTGACAATCGATGTCAAGCTGATGATGGCCAGCGCGAGGCTCGTCTCTTTCGATCAGACGGCGTCCTATTCATTGCTTAGCAGCATATCTTTCGATACCCCCTCGACTTACCATCTTTCCGGCGACAGCTCACTCGCCCTGGTCCCTACGTGGATGAACGTCACGCAACTCTCCGGCGCTTACACTGTCGTCCTGCCAGCGCTGCCGGACCCGAGGAGGGCGACTATCCCGTTCATCCTTGATCTGAACACATCGCAGCCCGGTCGCGTGGACATGGGCACACGGCTCATGTCGATACTGAACACAACAGCGGCGACTTGGCTCAATGACGACGAGAACTTCTTCCACGACACGCTCCTTGATGATCCCGAGACCATTGGCAGGATAGAAGAGGGAAAACGTGACTTGGACAAAGCACTGGAATCGATTGCAGCAGGAGACACGGCCACCTTCGGATTCTACATGTCTAATGCGTTGAAGCTCACGGCAGAGATCAGACAGGCTAGGACGGACGTAACGTTCTTCGTGGTCTACTTCATCGCTCCGATCGTGATCACGTTCCTCTTCATCGCTTCCGCCATGGTCGGGCACCTTGTCTTCAACGCCCAGCCCTCGTACATTGTCGGCATTTTCATAGGAGTCCTGGCAGTTTCGTTTGCTGCCCATCCTGCCCTCAGGATCTACGCCCTCTCAATCGAGTTGGACATCAAGACGCTCCCGTCGATCGTGGTCACAGTCACGCTGGTCGGGGCTGCCGCATACATGGTGTTCAAGCGGGCCGGCGCGCAGACAGTCTACGGGTTAGCGATCTCAACTGCGATGAGGTTGATGAAGGCCAGAAGGTTCAGGGGATTTCTCTCACTTCTGGCAGTAGTGGTAGTGGCTGCCTCCGTGGTTCCGACCATCACCTTGAAGACCACGTCTCCCGTTCTCGCGTCACAGACCGCGATCAGTGAAGATCACAAGTTCTCTTCTGCGTTCGCCACGTGGTCCCTACACATGAAGACCTCCACAAGCGACACAACTATGGAGGGGCTGCGCCCCCTCCATCCGGGAGAGGCCGGCTACCTAGCGGACGCCGCAAAGCTCGATCCGTGGACCACTCTGTCCGTTAGCAAGGCAGACCTCTCTTTGGCTGAGGGGTCAGTGGGCGGGGCGCTGGCGGTTCTCGACCTCGAGCGTCTCAGTGAGATCATGGGGTTGTCCCTCAGCCCACAAGGTGGCAACCTGTCAGAAGGTATCCTACTCAGCGCGAGTATCGCGATCGGACCGTTGGCGTCGGCTGACTGGGTGAACATAGACGGAGAGCAGGTTCGGGTGGCCGGGCTTTTCGAACCCAGTGCACTGGTCGGGCCCGACAATAGGACGCTCGCGGAACTTGTTCTGAACGTGCCGATACTAATGGGAGGCTTCTCACTCCGAGGAGCTTCCATGAGCACAATCGGCGGACCCTTCCTGGGCATCTTGGACAGAAGCAAGGCGGAGGAGATCGGACTAAGGGTGATCGATCTCGGTGTGATAGGAAAAGCGGGAAGTGTCCCAGTCGAGGAACTGCAGGATATCACGCTAGCGAACAGGAACTGGCTGACTTACGTGGATGCCGAAGCTCAGTTGGCGGTTGACGCAGTCCTTTCGTACAGGTTCGACATAGCCTCAGGTTCTTCCTTGAAGACGATCTACGCGGCACTTCCATTGATGGTTGCGGTGGGCTCCTGGCCGTCTCAGCTGCTACTGATGGTGATGGGCGGACTGGTTGTGATGAATGTCGTGGTAAACTCAGTCATCGAGAGAAAGAAGGAAGCCATTACCTTCAGCAGCCTAGGTGCGAGCCCAAGCTTTGTGACTAACCTGTTCATAGCGGAAGGGATAACCTTGGGTGCGCTTGGCGGGACGATAGGATACGCCGTCGGATACGCAGCCTCCGCTTGGCTAGG
>Ga0315282_10002089_pt1 | contig 37230 bp, 28 predicted proteins | sample YL17G07_20_MG_FD_203693 | JGI IMG/M metagenome (GOLD analysis project Ga0315282, IMG submission 203693) | Sediment microbial communities from Yellowstone Lake, YNP, Wyoming, USA - YL17G07_20 | ecosystem: Environmental > Aquatic > Freshwater > Lake > Sediment | place: USA: Wyoming | collected... | reverse complement strand
ATATAGGGGCGGAGCGCACTCGGCCATGGCTATTCTGGAAACGAAGGATCTCTCCGCGGGCTACGAAAACGGCTTCGTCATCCGCGGCCTTTCGCTGAGCCTCGAGCCCGGCGAATTCGTCGCCATCCTCGGCCGCAACGGCTCGGGGAAGAGCACGCTCATCCGGGCCATGCTCGGCCTGCTCGGCAACGTCGCCGGCGGCGTCGGCCTCGACGGGCGCGACCTCTTCCGCCTGGGCCGGCGCGAGATCGCCCGCGCTATCGCCTACGTCCCCCAGCTGGCCGAGCCCGTCTTCGAGTTCACGGCCCGGGAGATCGTCCTGATGGGGCGCTACGCCCGGCAGGCCCGCTTCGGCGGCCTCTCGGATACGGATGCGTGCGCCGTCGAGGAGGCCGCGCGCCTGACGGGCATCGGCGACCTCCTCGATAAGAGGGCCGGCCGCCTGAGCGGCGGCGAGCGTCAGAGGATCTTCATCGCCCGCGCCCTGGCCCAGGACACTCCCGTTCTTTTCCTCGACGAGCCCAGCCTCCACCTCGATATCAACTACCAGGTCGAGATTTACGGCATCCTCAAGGACCTGCAGAAGGAATCGGGCAAGACGATCCTCGCCGCCGAGCACAATATCAACCTCGCCGCGGCCCACGCCGAACGCCTCATCTATCTCAAGGACGGCGGCATCGCCCTCCAGGGCTCTCCGGCGGAGACGGTCACGGCGGACGCGGTCAGGACCATCTTCGGCGCCGAGGTCGACGTCAGGCCCAACTGCCGCTCCGGTCTGCCGGAGATCTCGCTCGTTCCCGGAGGCCCGCGCCGATGAACAGAATGCGGGGACACAATTCTCGTTTCCAAATGATCGGCCTGATCGCGGCCGTCGTCGTTCTGTCAGCCGGTCTTTCGTCCGCTCGGACACCAGACTCGCCGCAGACCATCCTCGACGACTTCGGCCGCCCCTTCTCCCTGCCCGCCTCGACGCCCACGCGCATCGTCTCGATGGCCCCCAACATCACCGAGATCCTGTACGCCCTGGGCCTCGGCGCGAATATCGCCGGCGTCACCAGGTTCTGCGATTATCCGCCCGAGGCCGCGGCCATCGACAAGATCGGCGGCCTGGTCAACCCGAATATCGAGCGCATTCTGGCCCGCGCTCCGGACCTCGTCGTCGCCTTCCGGGGCAATCCCCTGCGCGTCGTCAACCGGCTGGCCGCTCTCGACCTGCCCGTCTTCGTCCTCGACATCGGCAACGGGCTCGACGCCCTCTACCCGCTCATCGACAGGATCGGCCTCGTTACGCGCAGGGAGGCGGCGGCCGGCGAGCTCACCGCTTCCCTCCGCGCCCGCCAGCAGGCCGTCGAAAAAGCCCTGGGAACGGTCCGGACGAGGCCCCGCGTCTTCGTCGTCCTTCACGGCCAGGGGCTCTGGACCTGCGGCGGCCAGAGCTATCTCAACGACATCGTCGCCAGGGCCGGAGCGGTCAACATCGCCGCCCCGATGCCCAAGAAATGGGTCCTCTACAGTCCCGAGCGCATCGTCCGCGACGACCCGGACGCGATCTTCGTCCTGGCCAGGTCCGAGGAGGATTTCGCCGGGGCCCGCGACTGGCTGGCCCGTGAGTCCCATCTCGGGAGCGTCAAGGCCGTCGCCGCCGGGCGCATCTATTTCATCGACGAGAACTCGGCCAGCCGCTTCGGCCCCAGGCTCGTCGACGTCCTGGACCGCATGGCCCGGGCCCTGCATCCCGAGTGTTTCGGAGAAAAGCCGTGAGCGCGAAAACGGGACGCCGCCTGCTTCTCGTTTTCCTCTGCCTGCTCGCCGCGGCCGGCTTTTTCCTGTCGCTCCTGACGGGTCCGGTCAGGACCTCGCCGTCCGATCTCTGGCAGCTCGTCAGCGGGCGGGCCTCGGGCGTCGAGACCACAATTTTCCTTGACCTCCGCCTGTCCCGGGCCGTCCTGGCCTTTCTCGTCGGGGCCGCCCTGGCCCTGTCCGGAGCTATCCTCCAGGGATACTTCCAGAATCCGATGGCCGACCCCTTCGTCATCGGCGTTTCCTCGGGCGCCTCCCTCGGCGCCGTCCTGGCCCTGGCGCTGGGCATCCGGGTCGCCTTCCCCGGCTTTTCCGCCCAGGGCTTCATGGCCTTCGCCTCGGGGCTGGGCATCGTCTCTCTGGTCTACCTGCTGTCACTGAGGAAGGGCGCGTTCAAGATCGAGACCCTTCTCCTGACCGGCATCGCCGCCGGCTCCCTGGCTTCGGCCCTGACGTCGTTTCTTCTTTTCATGCGCTCGGACTCCTTCGACCAGGCCGTCTTCTGGCTCCTCGGCAGTTTCCAGCTGGCCGATTGGAAGCAGGTCGCGGCCGTCGCCCCCTGGTTCGCCGTCTGCCTGGCGGCGTCCCTGTGGCTGGCCAAGGACATGAACCTGCTGGCCATGGGAGACGAGTCGGCCCTGGCCCTCGGCTGTCCGGTCGGCCGCGTCCGCAAGGCCTTTCTCGTCCTCGCCTCGCTTCTGGCCGCGCTCGCGGTGTCGGTCAGCGGCATCATCGGCTTCGTCGGCCTCGTCGTGCCCCACTGGATCAGGCTCCTCATCGGCCCCGACCACCGGCGGCTCTTCCCTTACGCTACGCTGGCCGGTGGGACGTTCCTGCTGTATTCGGACCTCATCGCCAGGACCATCCTCCCTTCGGAGCTTCCCATCGGCGTGATCACGGCGGCCGTGGGCGCCCCGTTCTTCCTCTATCTCCTCCACCAGAAGCGCTGAAGCCCGAAATTGACATTTCGCGGGAATTGGCTTATTAAGTAGGTACCATGCAGCTCACCCTGAGCCAGGTCCTGTTTCTGATTCTGACGATCGCGGCGGTGGTGGCCGTCGTCTTTCTCGTCCGTTTTCTCATCCAGCTCCGCCGAACTGCCGCGGAAGCGCAGAAGACGCTGGCCAAGGCCCAGGAATTGATGGACGGCTTCAAGGAGATCGAGGCCAAGATCAATTCGAGCCTGGACGACGTCGGCCAGGTCCTCCAGACGTCGAAGAAAGCGGCCGCCGGCATTTCGGAGGTCATGGGCTTCATGGCGACCAAGGTCGTCCGGCCGAGCGCCAAGTACTGGCCCATCCTTTTCCCGCTGGTCCGCTTCGGCTGGCAGCATCTGAAAAAACGAAAGGAGAAGAATCATGGGGGATAACAAGGACAGCCATTTCTGGGATTCCCTCCTGACATTCACTGCCGGGGCGGTGGCGGGGTTCATCGTCGGCATCCTCTTCGCGCCGGCGAGCGGCAAGGAGACGCGCAAGAAGATCAAGGACCAGGCCGTCAAGACGAGCGAAGCGGCCAAGATCGAGTACGAAAAGTTCGCCAAGGAAGCGGAGAAGGGCATCAAGATCGCCCGGGAGAAGACGTCGAGCGGTCTCGAGGCCATCAAGGAATTCATCGAAAAGAAGAAGGAAGAGTACCTGAACAAGCCCGAGGGCCGTTCCGGAGAGGGCGAAGAAGGCCAATAGACCGTCTCCCCGTTCTCCGCCCGTCCGGCGGGAGCAGGGGCAACGAAAACGGATTATCGGCGAGGGGAGCGAGTTCTGTATTTTTCCCTGGAATCGCGCTAAAATAGGCCACGGAACCGCCTCGAGAGGTTATTCGCCGATGAGAATCCGAACACAGATCGTGTCCCGCAGACTCCTTGTCCTCGCCGTCGGATTTCTGGTGTGTCTCCCCGCGGCCCTCGCCGCCATGGACAAGAAGACGGCCCAGCGTATCGACGGGGAAATCGAAAAGAACCAGCTCGACATCGTCAAGATCCGCCGCTTCATCCACATGAATCCCGAACTCGGCAACCGGGAGTTCGAGACCGCCCGGCAGATCGCCTCCAAGCTCGACACGCTCGGCCTCGAGGTTCGGACGGGAGTGGCCAAGACCGGCGTCACGGCCCTGCTGCGCGGCGCCCAGCCGGGGGCCTCGATCGCCCTGCGGGCCGACATGGACGCCCTGCCCATTCAGGAAGCGACCGGACTCTCCTACAGGTCCCTCAATCCAGGCGTCATGCACGCCTGCGGTCACGACGTCCACGCGTCCATCGTCCTCGGCACGGCCATGGTTCTCAGCGCCATGAAGGACAAGATCAAGGGCAGCGTGACGTTCATTTTCCAGCCGGCCGAGGAAGGCCCCCCCGAGGGTGAGGAGGGCGGCGCCGAGCTCATGATCCGGGAGGGCGTCCTCGACAATCCGCCCGTCAATGCCATCATCGGCTTCCATGTCTGGCCGGAGGACGTCGGCCGGGTTCTCTTCGCCCCCGGCTTCATCACCGCGAGCGCCGACACGTTCCGGATCACGGTCAAGGGGAAGAGCGCCCACGCGGCCCGGCCGCACGAGGGGATCGACGCGATCGTCATCGCCGCCGAGATGATCGAGGCCCTCCAGACGATCATCAGCCGGTCCGTCGATCCGACCGATCCCGCCGTCTTGACCATCGGCACGATCCAGGGCGGAGTCCGCTCCAACGTCATCGCCGACAAGGTCACCTTCGAGGGAACGGTCCGGGCGCTGAGCGACGTCAACCGGAAGAAGATCCCGGCCCTCATGGAGGAGATCGTCAAGAGCGTCTCCGAAATGAACGGGGCGGGCTACGAGTTTGAGTACAAACCCGGGCTCCTGTCCGTCTATAACAATCCGGAGCTCGCCGCGTCGATGGCCCCGATCATGACCGGTCTCCTGGGCAAGGACAACGTCGTCGAATGGAAGCCGCAGCTCATCGCCGAGGATTTTTCGGCCTTCGCCCGCAAGATCCCGGGATTCTACTTCTTCCTCGGCGTCAAGAACCCGGCCCAGTCGAACGCGGCGCCCCTCCACAGCCCCGGATTCAGCCCGGACGAACGGGCCATTCCCCTGGGCATCAGGATCCTCTCCCATCTCCTGATCGACGCCCTCGAGGAACAGAGCTCCGTGGCGACGGGCGTCCCGAAGACCTAGGCCCGACGCCTTATCCCTTTCTCATCCTGGCCGCGGCGTTGGCCTGCGGCATCGCGGCCGGTCCGGCCCTGTCCGCGCCTCCGCCCGCCGGCCTCGCGCTTGCCGGGACCTTCCTCGCGGCGGCTTGGCTCCTTTACGCCCGGCGGAAGAGCCGGGCCGCGCTTGTCGCCATCTTCCTGGCCGTGGTTGCCTCGGGCGCCGCGTTTTACGCCCTCTCGGACGCAACCTATGAAACGAACGCCCTCCACAACTACGCCTCGGAGGATTACGTGGAGGTCTCCGGCCGGCTCCTCGCTTCGCCCGGCCGCGAGCCGGACAGGGACGTCCTCCTGCTCAGGGTGGAGCGCCTCCGGGACCGCGGCGGGGACCTCGGCATCCGGGGAAATCTCAGGCTGACCGTGCCCTTCGATCCCGTCCGGCGGGACCGCGTCAGATGGCACGCGGGCGACGCCGTCACGGCCTCCGTCCGGCTGTCTTCGGGCGGCGAGTTCAGGAACTTCGGCGGCTTCTCCTACGACCTTTACCTCAAAGGCCGGGCCATCCACCGCCGGGCCTTCACCAAGTCCAGCCTGCTTCTGGAGAGGACGGGAACGGGGCTGGGCCCGCCGTTCCTGGCCTCCATCTCGAGAATCCGCTGCGCCCTCCAGAAAAATTTGGAGACGTCATTCCCCGGCGCGGCGGGAATGGACATCTCTCCCACCGGAGCGATCCTTGAGGCCCTTCTCCTCGGCGAGGACGGCCGGATGGACGCCGCCACGGTCCTTTCGCTTCAGCAGACCGGGCTTTATCATCTGTTCGCCATCTCCGGCGGCCACATCGCCATCATCACCTTCCTCCTTTTTTCCCTGTTCAAGGCCGTCCGTGTGCCGCGGCGGCCCGCCTATTTCGTTCTCATCGTCTTCCTCGTCTTCTACACTCTCCTCGTCGAAGGCAGCCCGTCGGTCGTGAGGGCCACGGTCATGACCCTGGCCTTCCTCGCCGGCCGCCTGCTGTGGAAGGACGTCCACGTCCTGAACACGATCTCCTTCAGCGCCTTCGCCCTTCTCCTGGCGAATCCTTTCAGCCTGTTCGACGCCGGATTCAGGCTGACTTACGCCGCGACCCTGGCCATCATTCTTTTCGCCCCGCCCGTCGTCCGGCGCCTGCCGCGCCTGCCGCTGGGAACGACGGAAATGACCGCGCTCTCGATCTCGGCCCTGCTCGGCGTCCTGCCGATCATCGCCGCGAATTTCAACAGGATAACCTTCGCCTCGCTGCCCCTGAATTACGCCGCCATCCCGCTCGTGGGCCTGATCATGGGGATCGGGTACGCGTTTCTCCCCCTGTCGGCCGTCCTGCCCGGAGCCGCGCCGCCTGTCGCCTTTGTCCTCAGGTGCCTGGTGGAGGTCTTTTCGCGGCTTTCTCGTCTTCTGGACGGCGTGTCGTTTTTGTCCTACCGGATTCCGGCGCCGCGAGACTGGACCGTCCTCGGCTATTACGTGTTCCTGCTCCTGATTCTGGCGCGGCCCCGGTTCAGGGGCCAACGCCCGCTTGTCGCCGCGGCCTTCGCGCTCCTTCTCGCGGTTCTCGTCCTCCATCCCTTTCCCCATTCCGTCAGGGAGCTCACCGTGACGATGATCGACGTCGGCCAGGGCGATTCCATCCTTGTCGAATTCCCGGGGCGGACGCGGATGCTCGTCGACGGCGGCGGTTTCGCCGACAGCCCCTTCGACATCGGGGAGAAGGTCGTTTCCCCGTTGCTGTGGCGAAAGGGCATCCGGCGGATCGACATCCTGGTCTTGACCCATCCTCATCCGGATCATCTCAACGGCCTGGCGGCCGTCGCCCGGAACTTTCGTGTCGGCGAGTTCTGGGAAGCGGGTCCGGCGGTGGAGGCGTCCGCCTATGCGGACCTCCTGAAGGCCCTGCCGGCGGCCGCGGCGCGGCGGACAATCGCCCGCGGCTTCCAGCGCAACGTGGGGGACGTTTTGATCGAGGCTCTTCATCCCGGCCCGGACGAGGGCCGGAGCCCGCCGTCCGCCGACAACGACCGCTCGCTCGTCCTGCGGATCTCGCTGGGCCGGACGGCCTTCCTGCTCGCCGGGGACATCGGCGGGGGCGCCGAACGGGAAATCATCGAGACCGGAGCCGATATCCGGAGCGCCGTCCTCAAGGCCCCGCACCACGGCAGCGGCTCCTCGAGCAGCGAAGCCTTTTTGGAGCGCGTCCGGCCCGCCGATGTTTTGATTTCCGTCGGCGAGGGCAACCAGTTCGGCTTCCCCCATCCGACCGTCCTTGAGAGGTGCCGGAAGATCGGCGCCGCCGTCCTGCGGACAGACCTGCACGGGGCCGTCGAGTGCTCCACGGACGGAAAAAGGACGCTTTTCCGGACGGCCTCGGGCCTGTCCATCCGGCATTGACATCCGCGACTAAATTCATGATAATTACAAAGAGGATTTGGGCAAAAGGCCATGTTTAAGAAAAAAAACCTGATTTTTGCCCTTGTTTTCCTCCTGGCCGCCTCCTGGCTGTCGGCTCAGAGCCTGGCCGACCTGGCCAAGAAGGAAAAGGCGCGCCGGGCGGGGACCAAGGACAAGCCCACCGTTGTCATCACCAACGCCGATCTGGCGAAGCTCAAGAAGAAACCGGCGGTGGAAGTCGTGGAACCGGAGAAGGCTGCGACCGAAGCCCAGCCCGCCGCCGGCGAAGCCGCCCCGGCCTCCGCTCAGGAAGGAGCGCCCGAAGCCGCTGCCGGCCAGGCGCCGGCCGCCCCCGAGCAGCAGAAGACGCCTGAACAGGCGGCGGCGGACCAGCAGGCCGCCCAGGCGGCCTTGGCCGAGAAGGATTACAACGCCCGGCTCGTCGATCTCGGGGACAAGGCCCAGAAGGCCCGGGAAATGGTCGAGCTCCTGACCCTGAAGATGAACTCGCTCTGGCAGGAATTCTACAACATGAGCGACGTCAAGAGCCGGGAGTACACCCAGTTTCAGATCAGCGAAACGTACGACAAGCTGACCAAGGCCGAGGCCGAAGCCGCCAGGGCCGAGAAGGAGCTGAACGACTTCCTGGCCACGGCCAAGCGCGAAGGCGCCCCCTCCATCTGGATCAAGTAGGGGTCAAATCTACGCAATGCCAGATTTGATGCCCGATTTGTCCTCCTCTCCGCTGTCTCATCCAACTCGGGGGGAAATAGGTCTGATCATACGACTCCAGCCTTACGCAGACGGTCCAGTTTCCAGCGAATACGCCAAAACTGGCATTGCGTAGATTTGACCCCAATCTTTTTTTATCTGAAATACAGCAGCGAGATCTTGACGCCGAGTTCCCTTTGATCGGAGGAGCCGGCCGTCGTTTTCGCCGGGACAAAGGTTTTGTCGACGCCGATCACGAGCTCGAAATCCCTCCCGTCACCGAGCCATTCCTTCTTGACGGCATAGCTCCGCTCGAAGGCGCCCGCCCCCGGGACGAATTCCTCCAGGACCCTGCCGGCAACGCTGACGATCACCTTCTGCCCGGGCGGGGCGTCCGGGCCGCTTTCGCCCCGGATGACGAGCAGGGCGTCGCGGCCGGGGTTGTTGATGTCCGCGCGGGCCTCCCTCGACGTCCATCTCCATCCCGGCGCCCCGCTTCCCTGGGGCGCCTCGGGCTCGTACCAGCCGCTCAGGTAGACGATGACGGGAGAGTCCGAGGCCGGCACGATCTTGATCTTCCTGCGCGAGAGAACGCGGCCGGCCTCCGGCCCGCTGTCCGCGGGCAGAACGAACAGGGTTGTCAGGACGGGCCTTTCCGCGCCGGTGAATCCGGGATCGAACTCATCGATGAACGCGGGAATATAAATCCGCCGGACAACCGTATATTCCGAGGCCGGCTTCCATTCGGACGTCGGAACCGGCGGCGCCCATTCGTCCACGAACAGGGCTCGCCGCCGGAACTCGAGGCGGGAGACGATCTTCCCGTTCCCGGCGGGCGGCGCGAAGGAAGATTTCGTCCGGAAGCGGAACGTGACGTCGGCGAAGAGATTGTCGGTCAGGACGCGGCCCGGAAAGACGACGGAAAATTCCACGCCCGGAAGCCCGTGCGATTTCCGGCAGGGCCAGGACAGGAGGGTGGCCAGCGCGACGAGAACGGCCAGAACCCGAGATTTGGTCATGAAAAGCCGCCGGGGCGTATTATAAGAGATGGGGTCAAATCTACGCAATGCCGGTTTTTCGCCTCGTTCAAGATATTTCGCGGGATTACGCCTCCGAGCCCCGCCATGGATTTGACCCCGATTCTTTGATAAGATAGGCACGGTCGAACCTGATGAAAACCAAAATCAAACCCGAAGCCCCGCTTTCCGCCGGGCCCCAGCGCCCCTCCAAACGCGGGCCGGCCCAGCTCCGGCCCGTCAAGATCATCGTCGATTACGTCGATTTCGCCGACGGCTCGGCCTACATCGAGATGGGCCGGACACGCGTCCTGGCCACGGCCACCATCGACGAGCGCGTCCCGCCTTTCCTCAGGGGAACGGGCTCCGGCTGGGTAACGGCCGAATACTCCATGCTCCCCCGGGCCACTCGGGAACGGACGCCTCGCGAGCGGGTGGGCGGCAAGATCTCCGGCCGGACGCAGGAGATCCAGCGTCTCATCGGCCGCTCCCTCCGCGCCGTGACCGACCTCCGGGCCCTGGGGGAACGGCAGATCATCATCGACTGCGACGTGCTTCAGGCCGACGGCGGCACGCGCGCCGCCTCGATCACGGCCGGTTGCGTGGCCCTGGGCCTGGCCCTGAAGAAAATGTACGACGAGCGCCTCATCGACCACATGCCCCTCCGCCACCTCGTCGCCGGCGTCAGCGTGGGCATCATCGACGGCCGGGCCCTCCTCGACCTCGATTACGAGGAGGACTTCGGCGCCCAGCTCGACATGAACGTCGTCGAGACCGACCGGGGCGACCTCGTGGAAGTCCAGGCCGGAGCGGAAAAGGACCCCTTCTCCCGCAAGGATCTCCTGAATCTCCTCAAGCTGGCCGACCGGGGCGTGGCCAAGCTCATCCAGATCCAGAAGAACGCCCTCAAGAAAAAGAGCATCCTGTTCATGGCCTACGGCTACCGCGAAAAAACCCCTTAGCCCCCCGGCTTCACCTCGGCTTGACATCCCTCCCCCAGATTCAATAATATCAATCTTTAGAAACCCCGGAATGAAAGGCTCTCAACCATAGAGGACGGACGTTTTGTCTCCAGGCCGCCCCTCGTGGAAGAAGGGCTGAGTCCAAGGAGGTCGTCATGAATCTTACGTCCTGGCTTATCCTCGCCGGAGCCGTCATCGTCTTTTTCGGCATCCTCATTCTCGTCATGGCCCTTCGGTACCGGAAAGTGGGGCCCAACGAGGCCCTGATCATCGCCGGCGGCCGGAAGCACGCCGTCACGGCGGCCGATGGAACGCGGAAGAAGGTCGGCTACCGCTACCGCCTCGGCGGCGGGACCTTCGTCTGGCCGGGCCTGGAGAAGGTCTACGTCCTGCCGATGGACGTCATTTCCATGTCCATCCGGACTCCCGAGGTCCTGACGCACGGCGGCGTTCCCATCATGGCCGAGGCTTCGGCCCAGGTGAAGATCGATTCCTCCGAGGAGACCATCCACCTCGCCGCCGAGCAGTTCCTGGGGATAGGGCGCGACGGCATCCGCGACGTGGCCGCCAACGTCCTCGAAGGCAAGATCCGCGAGGTCCTCGGGACCATGAGCGTCGAGGAAATCTACCGGGGCCGCCAGGACTTTTCGAACAGGGTCATCGCAGCGGTCCGCGAGGATTTCAGCCGGATGGGACTCGTCATTCTGTCCTTTTCCCTCAAGGACATCAGCGACACCCAGGGATACATCGACGCCCTGAGCAAGCCCCAGATCGCCGCCGCCAAGCGCGACGCCGCCATCGCCCAGGCAGAGACCGAGAAGGAAGCCGTCATCAAGTCGTCCCAGGCGCGCAAGGAAGCCGAGGTCGCCCGCCTTCAGTCCGACGCCCAGATCGCCAAGGCCCAATGGGAGAACGAAGCCAAGAAGGCCGAGTCCCAGGTCTTCGTCAACGTCAAGAAGGCCCAGGCGGACTTTTCCTACGAACTCGAGCGCCAGCGCCTGACCCAGGAGATCCGCAAGGAAGAAGCCCGGGTCAAGCAGGTCGAGAAGGAAGAGGCCATCAAGATCGAACAGCTCGAGATCGCCCGCAAGGAGCGGGAGCTCGAATCGACGGTCCTCAAGCCCGCCGACGCCCGCAAGTACCAGATCAAGTCGGAGGCCGAGGCCGAGGAATTCCGGATCGCCTCCGAGGCCAGGGGCAAGGCCGAGGCCATGAAGCTCGAAGGCCTGGCCGATGCCGACCGGATCAGGGCCAAGGGCCTGTCGGAAGCTGAAGCCATGATGAAAAAGGCCCAGGCCTGGGAAAAATACACCCAGGCGGCCGTGATCGACTCGTACATCAAGATCCTGCCCGAGCTGGCCAAGGCCGTCTCCGAGCCTCTGTCCAAGGTGGACAAGATCGTCATCGTCGGCGGCGACAAGGAGCTCGGCACGACCAAGGTGACCGGTCAGGTCGCCCAGATCCTGGCCCAGATGCCCGAGGTCGTGAAGTCCCTGACCGGCGCCGACATCACGCAATTCCTGAGGAACAAGCTCTCCCCGGACGCCAAAAAAGACGAGAAGAAGTGACCGCCGCGGCCGGCGTCGAGGCAGGTGAATCATGATTTCGGAAAAAGTCCAGCGAATCGGCGCCTCCCCCACGCTCAAGATTTCGGCCAAGGCGCGGGCCATGAAGGCCGAGGGGATCGACGTCATCGATCTGAGCGTGGGCGAGCCGGATTTCCCCACTCCGGAGAACATCAAGGACGCCGGGGTCAAGGCCATCCGGGACAACTTCACGAAATACACGGAGAACGACGGCATCCCCTCCCTGCGCAAGGCCATCGGGGAGCGCCTCAAGGAGGACTACGGCCTGACGTACGGCCCCAAGGAGATCATCGTCTCCCCCGGGGCCAAGGCCTCCCTGTACCTTCTCGTCCAGACCCTGGTCAACGAGGACGAGGAGGTCATCGTCCCGGCCCCCTTCTGGGTCACCTATCCCGAGTGCGTGAACCTGGCCAAGGGCAAGCCCGTCGTCGTCCGCACCCGCGAGGAGGACGGCTTCCGGCTGACGCCGGAGGCGCTCAAGGCCGCCGTCTCGCCGGCGACCAAGGCCCTCATCCTCAACAATCCGTCGAATCCGACGGGCGCCGCCTACTCGAAGGATCAGCTGGCGGCCCTGGCCGACGTCATCCGCGGCGAGGACATCTACGTCATCGCCGACGAAATCTATGGCAAGCTCGTCTACGACAATTTCAAGCATACGAGCTTCCCTTCCCTGGGCGAGGACATCAAGAAGAAAACCGTCCTTATCAACGGCGTGTCCAAGGCCTATTCCATGACCGGCTGGCGGATCGGGTTCGCGGCCGGCCCGGCCGACATCATCGGCGGCATGGCCAAGATCCAAAGCCACACGACCTCCAACGCCTGCTCCATCGCCCAGAAGGCGAGCCTCGAGGCCTACGTCGGGCCCCAGCATGACGTCCAGAGGATGGTCGCCGAGTTCCAGCGCCGGCGCAACTACTGCCTCATGCGACTGGCCTCCGTGCCCGGCCTCTCCTGCTTCAAGCCCCAGGGCGCGTTCTACCTCTTCCCCAACGTCAAGTCCTTCTACGACAAGGAATTCGGCGGCGCCCGGATCCGGAACTCCTATGGCATGGCTTATTACCTGCTCAAGGAGGCCCGGGTGGCCATCGTCCCCGGCGATTCCTTCGGCGCGGACGACTACATCCGTCTGTCCTACGCCACGTCCATGGACAACCTCGAGAAGAGCCTGGACCGGATCATCGAGGCTCTGGGCAAGCTGAAGACGGCCAAGAAGGTCAAGCGGGAGGCCCTGAACAACGCCGTGACGAGGGTCCGGAAGTCCGTGCCCGTCGAGGCCGGGATCGACCTCCGCATGCGCGACGCTTTGACCGCCGAGATGGACGCCCACCTGGGCTACGAGGGCCGGTACGAGTGGAACGCCAACATCAACGGGGCCATCGTCCAGCTCCGGACCAACGTCGCCCACCTCAATGATTTCTGGACGGAGAACTGGCTCCCGGCCCAGCTCGAGGCGGGCGTCGAACCGCACGGCACGATCTGCGCCGTGGACGGCATCGCCGGGCGGGAGCCCCGCGCGTTCTACAATCCGGAAACCCGGACGGGCGTCCTCGTCAACACGGACAATTACGGACCGCTGAGGAGCCTCGCGCTCGGGCTGGTCATGGATATCGCCGAGCGCGCCGCCGGGCCGGGCGGCGCCGGGGCCGTCCGGGGCATGTCGGCGGCCTTCGGCGGCGACGGCCTCGTCCTCGTCGGCCCGCCGGGGACGAAGAAAACGGAGCTGTTCTTCGAGCTCCTGGCCGACCCGCGGTTCAAGCTCCAATCGAGCGACATCGTCTTTGCCCGCCTGGCCCCGGGCCGCGCGACCGCGGACCTGGTCGAGCGGAAGCTCTACCTGCCGACGAATACCGTCGAGCTCAACGGCCGGCTGGCCTCCCTCTTCGACAGGAGCAAGTGCGAAAACGTCGTCGGCCGCAAGGAGGACTGCACGGATGCCGCCTGCCAGAGGGGCGACGATTGCCGGCTCGACCGCGGCTCGCCGTACTGCTACAAGGCCTCCAAGGAGGCCCACGGCATGCTCGACCCCGCCTGGATCGCCGGGCCCGAGGGTTTCGCCAGGCGGACGAACCTGAAATGGATCATCCTGCTGCGGAACGATGCGACCTCGCCGGCCATCGTCGAACTGGCCAAGGACGAGGCCCTGCGTGTCCTGGAAACGGGCGAGGCGGCCGGGGCGAAGAAAGCCCTGACGGCGGGCGGAACCCAGCCCTTTTACAACCCGCATTGGCTCGGAGGGGCCCGGGCTTCGACGGCCGCCGCGGGCGTGCCGCCCACCCCGGGCCTCGGCGCCGACCGCCTGGAAGCCCAAAGGGCGTTCTTCAGCCGTCTGCTTGACGTCGCGAAATGCTATCTCTTCAACAGCGGCGTCGCGGGCGCGGACAAGATCAAGGACATCGTCGGCGGGTAAGCCGGCCTCGAGCCGGAGCCGGGCGGGCCGGACGCGGCCTCAGGTCAGCCGTTTCTCGATCTCTTCGGCCAGCAGATGGAGAAGGAAGAGGTGCGCCTCCTGGATGCGCGGCGTCGACCGCGAGGCGACATCGAGGAGGAAATCCGCGGGCGCGCCGCTCTGCAAGCCCCCCTCCCCCGTCAAGGCCACCGTGGTCATGCCTTTGGCCCGGGCCGCCTTGAGCCCCTCGATGACATTCGCCGATCCCCCGCTCGTGGTCAGGCCGATGGCGACATCCCCCGGACGGCCGAGGGCCTCGACCTGGCGGCTGAAGACCTGCTCGAAAGCCGCGTCATTGGCGATCGCCGTCAGCGACGACGTGTCCGTGGTCAGGGCCAGGGCGGGCATGGCGCGCCGGTTCTTCATGAAGCGGTTGATGAGCTCGGCGGCGAAATGCTGGGCCTCGGCCGCGCTGCCGCCGTTGCCGAAGAGGACGATTTTCCCGCCTTTCCCGAGGGCCGCGGTCACGGCGTCGACCGCCGCCGGCCAGAGAGATTTTTTGGCCTCCAGAAAGGCGTCCAGGATCTTCTTCAACTCCGCCGCGGCGCGGGCCTGTTCCATCATCGTTCTCCTTCGCTCGCGGTCGAGAGGATGGCCTCCCGCACCTTCTCCATGAGCTCCCCCATGGCCTCCCGCGCGTATCCCTCGACCGGGATCGGTTCGCCGAAAGCGATCCGGATGACGCCCGGACGGGCGTGCCACTGGCCGCGCGGCATGAGCTCGTACGAGCCGCGGATGGCCACAGGGACGATCGGCGTCCGGGCGTTGAGGGCCAGGAAGAACCCGCCCCGCCGGAAAACCTGCATGCTCCCGTCGCGGCTCCTCGTCCCTTCGGGAAAGACGAGGAACGAATAGCCCTTCCGACGCATGAGGTCGGCGGCCTTCAGGAGGCTCCGCTGCCCGCCCCGGACGCCTCGGCGGTCGACGGACACGAAATCGACGAAGCGCATGGCCATCCCCAGGACCGGGACCCGGAAAATCGATTTCTTCAGGATGATCCTGACGGGCCTCGGGATGATCATGGCCACGATGGGGCCGTCGAGAAAGCTCAGGTGGTTGGCCATGAAAATGCAGGCCGGCGCCTGGGCGACGCGGTCGAGGCCGGAAACTTCGACGCTGATGCCGAGGAAGCGGCAGCCGAGGCGGATGACCCACCGCCCAAGCCGGATCACCTGGTCGCGCCCTCCCGTCAGCATGCAGAAAAGGAGGTACGGGGCGATGGCGATGAGGAAGAGGAAGTAGAAAGCGGCCAGGATGTACGTGCGCATGGGCTCGGGCCGGCCAGATTATAGCACAGGACGTCCCCGGAGGCCTCGCGCCGCCCTCCTCCCCAGGGGGGAGGACACGGAAGGGAATATCACCCCCCGGATTCACCCGGGATGATTATTGTCAGACGTCCTCCGATCGTGCCACAATGACGCAATGAAAAGAATCCATATCCTGCTGATCATCCTGGCCGTCGCGGCCGGATTGGCCGCCGGCAGGTTCTTGTTTCCCACGGCCGGGGCGCCGGAGCCCTCTCAGGCCGGCAGCGGGGGATTGAGGACCGAGCTCGATGCCTATGCCCCGAAGCATTATTCCGAAAGGAACGAAGAGGTCATCATCCGGCACTATTTCAAGGACCGTCGGGCGGGATTCTTCCTGGACGTCGGGGCCTACCATTATAAAAACGGCAGTAACACGTATTATCTCGAAAAGAATCTCGACTGGGGCGGAATCGCCATCGACGCCAACGGGGAATTCGCCCGCGGATACCAGGAGAACAGGCCCAGGACCAGGTTCTTCACGTTTTTCGTCTCCGACAAGTCGGACGAACAGGCCGAATTTTTCATCGTCCGGGACGCCGGGCACCTGACGAAATCCACGGCCGTCCCCGAATTCGTCAAGGGTCGGAAGACCGAAGAGATCAAGGTGCCCACCATCACCCTCAATGATCTTCTGGCAAAGCTGGGAACGGCGAAGATCGATTTCCTGAATCTCGACATCGAGCTCTGGGAACCCCACGCCCTGGCCGGCTTCGACATCGAAAAATACCGCCCCGCTCTTGTCTGCGTCGAGGCCCACCGCCAGGTCCGGGACCAGATCCTCGGCTACTTCACGAAGCACGGCTACGTCCGCCTCGATCAGTATTTCCTTTTCGATCAGCGGAACTGGTACTTCGCTCCGCGGGACGCGTATCAAAAACTGTTCGAAGTCTCTTATTGAGAGAATAACGACGTCATGAAGATACGATCCATTGCCCCTGTCCTCCTTCCGTACCCATCATGTCTGACAGCGACACGCCCGATCACGCTCACGGCCCGGGCTGGCAATCACGGCCGCGACGCCGAGGAGATCCGATGATGCCCGAGGCGTGGTTTTCCGACAAACGGGCCATCCGGCTGGTCGTGGCCGCCATGGCCGCCTTGATGGCCCTCTTCGTCGTCTTCGGGCGGTACCTCTTCCTGCCGAAAATCCTGATGGTCGCCCTGATCCTCCTGGCCGCCGTCCTCATGGGCCGGCTCAAGCCTCTCGTCAAGGATTGGTTCGTCTTCCTGGCCTTCATCTACCTCTTCGACAGCCTTCGCGGGATCATTTACATCCTGACCTGCAAGCTGCAGCTGCCGGCTTATGCCCTCTACGTGCTCGACATCGAAAAATCCCTCTTCGGCGGCGTGCCCTCGGTCGTCCTGCAAAAGCTGCTTCTCCACCCCGACCCGCTGGGGAACTTCAGCTGGTTCGAGAAGACCCTGACGGTCTGCTACGGCAGCCATTTCATCGCTTTCCTCTTTGTCGGCTTTCTCATCTGGCTCGCCCGGCCCAGGACTTTTTCTCTCTACAAGTCCTCGTTTTACCTGCTCGTCTTCCTGGGCGAGCTGGGTTACGCGCTCGCCCCGACGGTCCCGCCGTGGATGGCCGCCAATCATTTCGGCCTCCTGCCTCCCCTGACACACTTCAACATCGAGCTCTTCAACGTCGCCATCCCGGATATCTCGAACGGATTCGACACGAATCCCATCGCCGCCATGCCTTCGCTCCACGCCGCGTTTCCCATCCTCTGCTGTTTCCTCCTCTGGCGGCTCTACCGTTGGAAGGGCGCGCCGTTTTATCTCTACACCCTGTCCGTCCTGTTCGCCATCGTCTACAGCGGGGACCACTACGTCACGGACGTCCTGGCCGGCCTGGCCCTGGCCGTCGGCTGTTATCTTCTGGGCGCGAGGATCACGCGCAAGGACCGCGAGGCGCCGGAGGTCGAAGCCTCCGCCGAAGCCGAAAGCCCCTTGGCCGGGGCGGTCTTGAAGAAGCGGCTGCTTTTCGGTCTGGGCGTCTTCCTCATCGGGGTCGTCATCGGCGGGGTCAACAAGACGCAGTTCCGCCTTCACCCCAGCTCGTACACTCCGGACGTCCCGAAGTACGTCGATTTCTTCAGGCATGAGGGGCAATACGTGGACAGCTACCTCGTTCAAGCCTACTTCGGGAACCACTTCCTCGCCTTGAACGAGCACGAGAAGGCCCTCGCCTATTTCGAGAAGAGCCTCGGGCTCGTCCGGAATCCGATCGAACGCCAGGACGCCCGCATGAAGATCGCATTCTGCCGCAAGAAGCTGGGCCTGAAGAACTGAGGAATCCCCCGCCGCCGGCCCCCGGACCTACTTCCGGACCCTGTACAGCCGCCACCGGCCGGAGGACGTCACGGGGGCGAGTTCGACGAACGAGGAAAGCGTTTTGTGATCTTTTTCGTCGCCGTTGGCCAGGACGAAATCGAAGAACGCGAAGTCCGATCGCTTGACCGCGGAACCCGCCCATTCCAGGCCGATCGTCCATCGGACATCCCGTTTGGCGCGGTAGGCGACGAGGCCCGAATAGTGCTCGGCGAACGAAAAATTCAACTCGCCGCCCTTGAAGACCTGGCCGTAGGCGAAGAGTTGGAGGAACGGGCGGTCCTTGATGATCTCGCTCTCCTTGATCAGGTCGAGTCCCATGAGGCGCGGCGATTCCGGCAGCCGCTCCAGGCTGGCGGCGAATCCCGACAACTCCCCGGCTTCATAGGCCCGCCAGGCGACGGCCGTGGCCGCGAAAAAGGCCAGGGCGGCCGTCAGGGCCAACGCCTTGGCCGGCAGCCGGCGGAAAGACGGCGCCGGGAGGGCCAGGAGGAGAAAAATCAGGGCCGCCGGGAACCAGCGCGCGGAGAAAAAGATGGTGTTCATGTACTTGTCCGGGGCAATGGCGACGATGGCCAGAAAGAAGACCGCGGCGGTCAGGAGGTTCCGGTCCATGACCCGGCCGAGCCTGTCTCTGTTCTGCCAGATGGATATCGCGGCCCAGAGAAGGATGAAGACGAAGGCCGCGGCTTCGACGGGACCCCGCAGGCCGCCGAAGGCCGCGTCCAGGAAGGAAGCGAGCCGGTCGAAGAGCGGCGACCAGTGCGCGGCCGTATCGAAGCCAGATGTCGCCCGGGCGGCCGCGAGGCGCGGATACCAGAGGAGGGCGATGATGCCGCACGGCAGAAGCGTGGACAGGCGCAGGAGCAGCGTTTTCACGGGCGCCCGGTTGGCCAAGCCGATGACGACGAGCCACATCCCTCCTGCGGCGAACCACAGGGCGTGGCTTCCGTAAAGGAGGAGAGACGTCCCGGCGAGGGCGGCCCAGAGCTTCCAGGAAGTCCGGCGCGGCTCCTTCGTCGTCAGCGCGAACCACAGGACGAAGGCCGGAAAGCCGACGAGAAAATTGAGGAAACCCCAGTAGAAGGATTGGTTGAAGACGAGGAGCGAGGCGACGACCGCCGCGGCCAGGGACCGGCCGCGTCCCGCGCCGAGCCCATGGATGGCGGCCAGCCACAGAAAGACGATAAGGATCAAGGCCGCCCGGGCGACGACTCCGATGGGAAGGATCTCCCAGAACGCCAGGAGGAAGGCGTAAATCAAATTATTCGGTCCCAGCCATTGGATCACATAAGGCCCGCCGGGCGCGGCCAGGGCCGTCTTGAAGAGCCGGACCTGGGCGATGTGCTGGGGAAGATCCGCCGCCGGAGGAAACGGCGCGAGGAGAATGGGGACGAGGCACAGGACGAAGAGGCCCGCCGCGACGAGGACCCTCTCTTTCCCTCCGGAAACCGGCGGCGTTTTCTCTGGCATCGGTCTGGCCCCAGTATAGTGAAAGTGGCCGAATAAAATCAAAGGTTGAGAAATCGGCCGATTTCTGATAGATAATTTCTCAGTGCTGTCGGATCACAGAGCGCCGTCCCCGGGCAGAACAAAGGATGTCCTTTTCTTTCTGCTCTTCGTCATCCTCTTTCTGGGCGTCTTCCGGGAGTTCTTTTTTTCCGGCCGCGTTTTCTTCGAGCGGGACACGACCGTCGTCGAGATCCCGGCGCGCAGGCTGACGGCGGATCTTTTCCGGGAAGGGAACTTCGCCCTATGGACGGACGCCTACGGCAACGGCCAGCCCTTCCTGGCCAATCCCAAGAACGCCGTCTTTTACCCGGCCACTCTTCTCTATCTTATTCTCCCGCTCTTCGCGGCCTTCAAGCTCTACTATTTCATCCACGTCCTACTCGGCTGGACCGGCCTCTACCGCCTGTGCAAATCATACGGCCTCGCGGAGAAGGCCGCCTTTCTCGGCGCCAGCCTCTTTGCCTTCAGCGGCATGTACCTGTCCTCGTTCGAGTTCTACAACCACCTCGCCGCCCTGGCCTGGATGCCCTGGGTCCTGCTCGTCCTCAACCGGGAGACGAGGCCCGGCCGCTCCAGGCTCATCGCGGCCGCCGTCCTGTGGGCCCTGCTCATCCTGGCCGGCTCGCCGGAAACGATCATCCTCGCGGCCTTTCTCGCGGCCGCCCAGGCGTTCCTCGTCCCGGGTGAATGGAAGAGGCGTCTCCTCACCGCGGGGCTTTCATTCGCGCTGGCCTCGCTCCTCGCCGCCGTCCAACTCGCGCCTTCCTTCGAAATGCTGTCCCAGACCGGCAGGGAGGCCCAGTCCGTCGATTGGCCCCTCGATCTGCTCCAACTTCCGGAGATGTCATTTCCGCACGTTCTCGGCAACGACAGGCAGCCCGGCCATCACGACTTCTGGGGCTGGCATCTCTTCGACCGCCATTTCCCTCTCTATTACAGTTTTTATATAGGCTTCGGGGCCCTGCTCCTGTTTCTCCTCGGCCTGCGCCGGCCCTGGGACCGGCGGCGCAAGGTCCTCATCATCACGGGCGCCGGCTTTTTCCTGCTGGCCTGCGGCCGGTACTCGCCCTTCTTTTTCCTGTATCGCTTCACGCCCTTCCTCTCCTCCATCCGCTATCCGGTCAAGTTCTTCCTCGGCGCCGTGTTCTGCCTGTGCCTCCTGGCCGCCATGGGATTCGAAGACGCGACCTCGGCCCGGGCGCCGGGCAAAAAGCCCGCCCGGGCTCTGGCTATCGCCTCGGCCCTCGTCCTGATCCTCTTCCTGGCTTTCAAAGGGCGAGTCCTCGCCGTCGTCAACGCCCTCCTCATCATCGAAAAGGAGTCCTCCCTCGGCGAGCTGGGCCTGTCCCTGGCGACGGGATTCGTCCTCCTGGCCGTTTACGCCGGGCTCTTTTATTTCCTTTCCCGGGCCGGCGGCCGGGCTCGGGCTCTGGGCTGGATCCTCATCGCCCTGGCCGTCCTCGATCCGGCTTACCACAACCGGACGATCAACCCGACCGTGCCGGCCTCCTTTTTCGACCGGCCGCCGATCCTGACCGAGATGAAGCCGCCCCTGACCGTTTTCCGGGCCGAGGACTATTTCATCGATCGCCGCGAAAAGAGCGAGAGCAACATCCATTTCCTCGCCTATTACCGCGACACGCTGTACCCCTTGAGCGCCATGGCCGACGGCGTCCGTTACGTCTTCGAGAACGACTTCTACGGCACCTACCCGAAACCGTATAAGGAGCTGGTGCGCGAGGTCAAGGCGCGGCCCCTCGAAGACCAGATCAAGATTCTGCGCTACCTCGGCTGCGGCGTTTTCATCAGCGACCTGCCGTTGTTTTCCGACCAAACGGCCAGGAAAACCGAGGGATTCCCCTTTTATATCGAATCCATCGCCGGCGGGAAGGCGGCGCCCTATGTCGCTTATTCCGTCCGGCCGGCCGCCTCGACCAAGGAGGGGCTCGATGTCTTCCTCGAGGCCGCTTTCGATCCGCGCCGGGAAGTGATCGTGGAAAGGGATCCCGGGCTCGCCGCCGGGCCCGGCGCTCCGGCTTCCGGCCGGACGGAGCCGTCACCGATTGCGGTCCGGGAGGAAAGGCAGGGACGAGGGCGTTATTCCGTGAGCCTGGCCCGGGCCGGGGTGGCCGTTTTCCCGGGCAATTGCGGCCGCGGCTGGCGGGCCTGGGTCGACGGCCGGCGCGTCGATGTCTTCGCCGCCAACCTCTTCTCGAAGGGCGTCCTGGTGCCCGCCGGAGAACACGAGGTCGTCCTGCGCTATCTCCCCGCGAGCTTCCTCCTGGGATTGGCTGCGAGCCTTGTCACGGCCGTGCTTCTGCCGGCCGCGTTCATCATCGGCCGGAGCCGGGCCAGAAGGAAAGCCCGGCCCGCGTCTTTCTGAAATCGTCCGGCTCATCGTGCGGCATCGTGACTCACGGGGGGGAGATCCGCCGAACGTTCCGAATCAAGGAAGAGATCGCGGAGCGCCCGTCCGGGTTTCGGCGGCCCCGGCGGTCTTGTCCCACCCGCGATAATGCGCGTCGACGATTTTCATCCAGCGGATCATCTCTTTCTCGCGGCTCTCGAGGAACGTGCGGTCGTAAGGCGGCCTGCCCGCCAGGTTCCGGCTGTCCTGGGGATCGGTCCTGTTGTCGTAGACCTCGGCCGGCCTTTGACCGAAGAAATAGATCGTCTTGATCGGCCCTTCTTTGAGCGCCAGGCACGCCTTGCGGCCGTAGCCCGAAAAGAACAGCTTCCTCGAGTCCGAGACGGGCCCGAGAACGCTCCGGCCGACGAAATGCCCCTGCCGAAGCCGCAGGCCCAGGACGTCGCACACGGTCGGCATGACGTCCAGGATGGAGCGCTCGCCGTCGATCGTGCCGGGCCGGGGGAAGACCGAGGGGCCGTAGAGGATCATCAGGGACCGCAGGCCCTCCTCCCAGAGGACCTGGTCGTGCTGCCTCTTGCCGTGTTCCCCGAAGGCCTCGCCGTGATCGCCGACGATGATGAAAAGCGTCTTGTCGATGAGGCCCCGCTTTTCGAAATTCTCCATGACTTGTCTGATGAAATCGTCCGTGTACCGGACGGCGTTGAGATAGGCGTTCCGGGTGGCGTCCGGGACCCCGTAATCCTCGACGGGAAAGGACCGCGGAACGCCGTAGTGGTGATGGGTGCTCAGGGTCAGATAGGTCAGGAAGAAGGGCGCTCCCTTTTGGGAATCGACCCATTCCAGGCTCGGCCCCAGCATCATCTTCTCTTCCTTGCCGAAATAGCTCGTCGTCTCGAAGCCGTCCTGCGGCATGTCGGAAAGGCCCTTGAAAACGTCGTATCCCAGGTTAGCGACCAGGCGGTCCCGCTTCTCGAAGTTGTCGGCCGTCTGGAAGAAGGCCGTCGCATAGCCCTGCCCCTTGAGGACATGGGCCAGGCTTTTCCGCGGCAGGAGGCCGGGGGTGGCTTCCTTGATCACCATGTCCGGATAGGGATAGAAGCCGGCCAGAAGGGGGACCAGCGCCTTGGTCGTGTGCGGGACGACGGTATACGCATGACGGACGACGAGGCTCTTTGCCGCGAGCTCCTTGAGATACGGCGTCGTCCCCAGACCGGGGACATAGACGTCGCTCGCCTTCCAGCTCAGGGACTCGAAGATGATCAGGACGACGTTCAGGCGCGGCGCCGCCGGGTCCCGGGCGATCTCCCAGGCGTCATCGAACCGCTCGCCTTCCGGCACCGACGCGAGCTCGACGAGATCGCTCGGCCTCGGGACGAGATCCCGGAGCCTGTCGAAGGCCGCGCATCGCGCGAGGGGAGACCGCTCGCCCCCCCCGGCATAGATGAACACGGCGGACGCGGCCGCGACCGCCAGGGCCGCGAAGAGCGCCCACGTTCTTCGCCTGCCGGCGATCCGGTCACCCTCGAAACAGCGTTTCGCTTTTTTCGATCTCATCGCCAGCAGGACGGCCGCGACGAGCAGCGGTTGGGCCGCCACCCAGAAGATCCGCCCGGGCGTGACCTCGCTCGCGACGACCGCGTTGGCGCCGCGGAAGTTCCTGAGCCAGTAGCCGAGCACCGGCCACGTCAGACTCGAGCCCGTCGCCGAATGATAGACATAGTCGCCCGCGGTGATGATCAGGGAAAAGGCCATCAGCAGGCTGTAGAGGGCGAAGCCGCACCGTGAGACCGCCCGCCGCGGGCTCGAAGCGATCAGGCTGAAAACGGCAAAGGCCAGGATGACGAAGAGCGCATCGGGAATCCAGGCCTCGAAGGCCAGGAGCGCGGACACAACGAGGTCCGTCTGGCGGGTTTCCAGGATCTTGATGACGAGGGTTTCGGCGGCGTAAAGGACGGCGAACGGGGCGTTCGAGAGGAGTGCCTTTCTGGTTAGGAGCATTTCGACGAAGCGCCGCCTCATCTATAGCACATCGCCGGAGGGGACGCAAATGCCGGGCCGTCCTTTTGCAATCTCCGGCCCATTCTTTTACAATGACGGAAAGGTCGGGAGAATCCATGAGAAATAAATACCTGGTCGTGGCCCAGCTGGCCGTATTGGCGCTTCTCACGGTCATCGCCTTTTATCCCTCGTTGAAGAACGAGTTCACGAACTGGGACGATCCGGAGCTCGTCCTCGCCAACACCCGCATCCGGAGCTTGTCCGCCGCCGGCGTGCGGGACCTCTTCACCACCTCGTACGCCGGCTTCGGAGGCTACACCCCTCTCGTCTTCCTGAGTTACGCCGTCGATTACCACTTTTCCGGGCTCGACCCGCGCGCCTTCCACGCCGTCAACCTCTTCCTCCACGTCCTGAATGTCCTGCTGGTTTACGCGATCCTCTTTCTCCTCTGCCGCCGGACGTCCCTCAGCCTGGCCGGCGCCGCCTTGTTCAGCCTTCATCCGCTGCACGCGGAGGCCGTTGCCTGGACACAGGGACGGAAAGACGTTCTCTTTTCCTTTTTTTACCTGGCCGCCCTGGCCGCGTACCTCCTCTTCCTCCGGAAAAAGCGGAAACGCGTCTTCTACGCCGCGGCGCTTCTTCTGTTCGTCCTGTCGCTCTTCTCCAAGGTGACGGCCATCTCGTTTCCCCTCGTCCTTCTGCTGCTGGAATATCAGGCGTCCAGGAAGATCGACAAGTCCTCGCTCGCGAGAGCTCTTCCCTTCGTGATCATGTCGGCCGTCGTGCTGGCCCTGGCCTTCATCTCCAACAAGTCGGGCCCGCCGCCGGCGCCCATGGAAGCCGTCCCCTACCTCAAGAACCTCGGCCTATTCTTTTACGCCTTCGTCTTTTATATCGCCAAGGTCTTTCTTCCCCTCGGTCTCCTGGGACGCTATTCGGTCGATATCGGCCGCTATCCCTGGCAGGTGGCCTTGGCCCTGGCCGTTTTCGCCGCGGCGATCGCGTTTTTTGTCCTGGCCTACAAGCGGAAGCCGGAGGCCGTGACCTTCGGCATCGCCTTCTTCGTCTTAACCCTGGCCCCCACCCTGCCTTTTCATTTTTCGGGACAGCCTTACGCCGACCGGTACATGTACCTTCCCCTCCTGGGCCTCCTGTTCATCCCGATCCTGATGTTCGCCCTGCCGCCGGGGGGGGCTCGCGAGGACAAGCCGCGCGCGCGTTGGGCCTGGCAGGTCCCCGCGCTCGTCATCGCCGTCCTTCTCGGCGCCCAAACGCGGGGCCTCTGCGCCGTATGGCACGACAGCCTGACGCTCTGGACGCGCGTCATCCAGAAGGACCCGGGGAACGCCACGGCTTTTCTGAAGCGCGGTGAGGCGCTCGACGCCGCCGGCCGGACCGACGAGGCCCTGGCCGATTTCGCCGAGGCGGCCCGCCTCAGTCCCAGGGATCCCAGCATCTTCAACAACCGCGGCGTTATTTATTTCCGGCGGACGGAGTACGAAAAGGCCATGGCCGATTTCGACCGGGCCGTGGCCCTGAATCCCTTCTACGTCATGGGGTACATCAACCGGGGCATCCTCCGGGGCCGCGTGGGGCAGTTCGAACAGGCGCTCAGGGATTTCTCGCTGGCCCTGGTCCTGGACAAAACGTCCTACCTGGCCCGCTTTTACCGGGGGCTCGCTTTCAAGGAGTTGAAAAAGTACGACGCGGCCATCGATGACCTCGAAACGGCCTTCCGCCTGAAGCCCTCGGACCAGGTCCGCGACGAGATCGAGGCCCTGAAAAAGATGAAGAACGCCGGATCTCGGTGAAGGCGTTCCGTCAGGAAAAGAAGGGCCCGCCCCGCATCCCTTTGAAATCGTCCAGGCAGTCGAACACGGTGGCGAACCTCTTCGGGTTTTCTCCCCGAAGCGAGACTTCCCCGGGCCTGAGGCCCGGCAAAAACCGCCCGGCCTGGATGAGATAAAGGATTTTGCGCGGGTCGAAGCCCATGATCCGGGCGGCCGTCGCGTCGGCGGCCAGGGAGAAGGGGCTGAGGATGAGAACACCGACCGGCCTCGCCTTCCCCATGATCGGGCCGTCCCCCTCCATGCCCACGACGCCGTCGATGACGTTGTAGTGGACCTTGACCGTCCGGGCCAGGTCGAGGATGGAGCGTTCGATCCCCCTGAAGTGAAGCACGTTCTTGGGCCAGCCGTAGTAAATCCCCGGCAAGGTGCCGAAGAGATTTTTCAGGCAGAGCGTAACGCCCGCCCAGTGATGAGTTTTCATTTTGGGCAGGCTGATCAGGACGTCGGCCTCGGCCACGGGCCGGGCCAGATAGAATTGCGGCAGGCCCGTGAGCCCGCCCTTGTTGGGCGTCTGGACGGCGTCGCCGTGGTTCATGTCGAGGCACCTGATCTTCCTGTCAAGGACGTCCCTGAGCTTCGGATTGAGGACGGAAAACCAGGGATCGCGGCGATGGCCTGAGGCTTCTCCGACGGCGACCTCGGCCGCGCCCAGCCGCAGGCAGGCGTGGGCGACCGAGGCGATGACCGACGGATTCGTGTTGATGGGGCGCTCGGCGTGCGTCTCGACGAAGTTGGGCTTGAGGAGGACTTTCTTGCCCTTCAGGACGAGCCCGTCGCGGCTCATGACGGCGGCAATCTCTTTTTCCATGTCCTGGCCGTAGCCGGACATGGCCAGGAGGGTCACGGGGCACGGCGCCGAAGCCGCGGCAGGGGTGGGGGTCAGCTGGCGGCCACGGCCGAAGCCGCCGAAGGCCGCGGCGTTCGCCAGGACGGCCGTCCCCTTGAGGAAGTCGCGTCTCTTCACGGCGCGAACACCTTCCGGCCCGAAAGGGCGAGCATTCCGGCGGCGAAGTAAGCGGCGTTGAGCCCGTCGTCGGGCGGGGCGTTCATGACGCCGAGAAGCCTTTGCCTCAGCCGCGCGGCTTCCCGCCCCCAGGTTTCGAGGCCCATGACCGTCCAAGCGAGTCCGCACAGCGAGGCGATCTTTTCCTGGTTCGTCTCGAGAAAATCCAGGCTGGCCCGGACGCGCCCGGCTTCCGTCCGGCCGCCGAGGGCGACGAGGGCCAGGCCGGTCGTGTCCCAGAAAGGAAGGAGCTCGCGGTCGTTGATGCCCGGATTTCCGTAGTTCCAGCCGCCGGAGGGGATCTGGCGGTCCAGCAGGAATCTGACGCCTTCGGCGGCGCGGGCCTCGCCGCCCCGGCCGCAGACGGAGAGAGCGATGACCGACCAGGCCGTGGGCTCGACCCAGCCGAAGGTGCCGCTGACCCACGGCCAGCCGACGATGCCGTTGTCCTGCCGGACGCCGGGCGTGTTCGCGACCGTCACCGAACAGACGGAGGAGAGGAAGGTCAAGGCGCGGTCGCGGGGCCCGGCCAGCCCGCAGCGCTCAAAAACGACGGCCGCGAGGGCCGTCAGCCAGAGCCCCTGGTCGCGGTGGGAAGGATTGAGGCCGAGGGAGCCGTCGCCGTTCTGGAGGCCCGAGACCCAGGCCAGCAGGGATTTCGCGGCTTCTCCGCCCGCCGGGGAGCCTGGGGCGGAAAGGGCGAGGAGGGCGAGGAGCGTCGGCTCGGCGGACGGACCGCCGCCCCTATAGTACGGGACGCCGCCGCCGGGGAGGGCAAAGGACGCCAATCGCTTGATGAAGGCCGTGGTTTCAGGCGGGACGGTCATCGAGCCTTATTATAACATAAGGATGGGATCGCCACGGCCAAGAGGCCCGGAGATGACGATTTGGGCAAAAAAGAAAGGGGCGGCGTTGCCGCCGCCCCTCGAAGAAGCGTAAGGATCAGGTCGCGGGATCAGCTGCCGGTGACGAGAGCCGTCCGGGGACCGACGATCCAGTTGCCATTCCAGCAAACCAGGTCGTAGTTGAAATCGGACATCTTGCTGACGTTGTAGAACCCGGCGTCAGGCGTGGCCGTCCCATAGGCGGACGCCATGTAGGTCGGGCCTTCCGTGCCGTCTCTGCCAAAAGAGAAGATGACGAAATCGTCGTCGCCGATGTCAGCAATGCCGCCGCTAATGACGGTTCCCGTAGCGGTGCCAACGTAGACGCCGTAGCCGTGGTTCCAGGGGTCGTTGATCGGGCAGATCTTGAGGTAGAAAGTGGCGACGGCCTGCGGGAAAGGATCCGTGGCCGAGGTCAGCTGGGCGGCCTGCGCAACGTTCCGCCAGGTGCCGTGGTCCGTGATGTAGTCGGCCGCGGCCGTGGACATCGACATGATTTCCTTCATGGACGATTTCTGCTTGGCCTTCTGGATAGCTTCCAGCGCGTTCGGGATGAGCAGAGCAGCCAGGATGCCGATGATCGCAACAACGATCAGCAGCTCGATGAGGGTGAATCCTCTCATCTTCTTAAGCATTTTAAAACCTCCTTGTCCTTGCTGGTTCTGCCAGTCAAGGTTTGCTTAGCTTAGTTAACGGCTTATTATAGTGCAATAAGCGTGCCAAGTCTATAAATTTTCGTAAGTGATTGTATATAAACAAATAAAGCTATATGTGGTCCATTTGCAATTGGACAAAAGTAGCCTATTATTGTCATTCTCTGCCATTTTTTGCCATCTCTTCTGCTATTCTCTCTTCCGATGACGTTTTTTTGTCGTTTTTCCTGACCTTGTTCAGGTTATACTTTCCGATCAGGTAGCGCATCGTCCGATAGCTCAGGCCGAGGAGCGGAGCGGCCTTCTGAATGCTGCCGGCCGTGGCCATCAGAGCCTGGCTGACGTAATTCTTCGCCACCCCGTCGAGGTGGGCCGTCAAGTTGAATCCGGGCTCGAAGAAGTAGTTCGTGTCCTGCTTCGTTTTCTGCGGAGAGACGATCTCCTTGGGCAGGCAGCCGGCGGTCACCGTCTCCCTGTCCTCGATGGCGACAATGCGCTCGATGACGTTCTCGAGCTCGCGGATGTTCCCGGGCCAGGCGTAGGCCTCGAGCAGTCCGATGACCTCGGGGGTGAACCGCTTGGTCTTCTTCCCCACCCGGTCGCAATGCTTCTGGAGGAAGTGGGTCACGAGAAGCGGGATGTCCTCGGTGCGCTTGCGGAGCGGCGGCATGTCGAAGGAGATGACGTTCAGCCGGTAGAACAGCTCCTCGCGGAACTTCCCCTCCTGGATCCTCTTCTTGAGGTCCTGGTTTGTGGCGGCGATGATGCGGACGTCCACGGGGATCTCGTCCGTCCCCCCGACCCTCCGGACCTTGCGCTCCTGGAGGGCCCGGAGGAGCTTGACCTGCGTCCAGGGCGACATCTCCCCGACCTCGTCCAGGAACAGGGTCCCCCGCTGGGCGACCTCGAACATCCCCTTCTTGTCGGCCACGGCTCCGGTGAAGGAGCCCTTGGTGTGGCCGAAGAGCTCGCTCTCGAGGAGGTTCTCCGGCAGGGCGGCGCAGTTGATGGAGACAAATTGGTTGTCCCGGCGCCCGCTCTGGAAATGGATGGCCCGGGCCGCCATCTCCTTGCCGGTCCCGCTCTCCCCCGTGACGAGGACGGTCGAGTCCGTCGAGGCCACCTTTTCGATCAGGGTGTAGATCTCCTGCATGGACCGGTTCTTGCCGATCATATTCTCGAAGCTGTAGCGTTCCTTGAGGTCCTTCTTGAGGAGGATGTTCTCCTGCTTGAGCCGGCGCTCGGCCAGGCCGCGGGAGACGATGATCTTCAGCTCCTCGACGTCGAACGGCTTGACGACGTAGTCCAGGGCGCCGAACTTGAGGGCCTCGACGGCCTGGCTGATGCTGCCGTAGGCCGTGATCATGATGACCGGAATGTCCGGGTGCTTTTCCCGCATCCAGCGCAGGACGTCCATGCCGTCGGTGCCTGGCATCTTGATGTCCGTCACGACCAGGTCGATATCGGCCTTGTCGAGGATCTCGTAGGCCGCGGCGGCGGAAAGGGCCGTCTTGACGCCGTAGCCCTCCTTCTTGAAAACGACCAGGAGGAGGTCGAGAAGACTCTGTTCGTCGTCGATGAGTAAAACGTTTTCCATGGCAGTCGCCTTAATTCCTCGGAGATTCACGGATCGGAAGCGCGATGATCACCTCGGTCCCGTGATTCTGTTCGGAAAGGATTTCGATGCGGCCGTCGTAATCGTCCACGATCCTCCGGACGACGGCCAGCCCCAGGCCGCGGCCGCCCGCGAAACCCGAGTAGAAGGGCTCGAAGAGGTGCTCCTTGTCCTCGCGGCTCAGGCCCTTGCCCGTGTCCGAGAAGTGGAGCTCGATCTCGTCCTTCCGCGGCTTCAGGAAGTCGATGTTCAGGACGCCGCCGTCCGGCATGGCCCGCAGGGAGTTCTTGATGATGTTCCAGAAGACCTGCCGGAACTGGCCCTGGTTCCCGTAATAATGGAGCCCCGAGGCCTGGAAGTTGCCCTGGACCGCGACGTGGCCGTTGAGCTCGCCGCCGCTCTTGAGGAGTTTGAGCGTCTCGTCGAGGATCTCCGGCAGGCTGATCACGGAAAAGACCTTCTTGGCGGGCAGGGCGTAGTCCAGGAATTGGTCCAGGTTGTGGGAAACCCGGTTGGATTCCTTGAGGACGATGTCCATGAGCTCCCTCTGGGTCGGGCTGAGCACGAGGTCCTTCTTCAGGACCTGGACGGAGCCCGAGATGGCCGCCAGGGGATTGCGGATCTCGTGGGCCAGCGTCGCCGAGATCCGGCCGGCTTCGGCCAGCCGCTCCCTGACAATGAGCTCCCGCTCGGCCAGGTTGAGGGCCAGCCGCGTCTTCTTCAGCCGCCCGGCCAGGGAATTCGTCAGCAGGGCGATGAGGAAGAAGGCGCTCCAGGAGACGAAGATCAGGTAGAGAACGGAGCCGAGCGTCAGGCCCGCCGTCGGGTCCGCGCCCGTCTGTGGGATGAGCCCCAGGTACAGGCCGTCCGCCAGGCCGCCGAAAAGGATGGCCGCCAGGCTGGCCGTCAGGTAGGAGGCGCGGCTGGAGAGGACGAGGGCCGCCCCCATGATCGGGAAGATGTACAGGAAGTAGGCCGAGCTGGCGATCCCCCCCGTGACGTAGACGAGGCCGGTGATCAGGACGAGGTCTCCGATGACCTGGAAATAGGCCTGGGCGGTCGTATGGCGTCCCCAGTAATAGGAGAGGAAGTACGCCGCCGACAGCAGGTAGGCCGCGAGGATGATCTTGACGAAGAGGATGAACGAAAAGCTGAAGGACGCCGAGTACTCGATGGCCAGGGCGAGGACGAGAAGAAGGGTGACGATGATCGCCCTTAGGATGATCATCCAGAGAAGACTTTTTTTCTCGACTTGTTCCTTCATCATTGCTGCATCTTACGGGCCGTCGCCCGCGCCCTCAGAATTTCGAGATCATGCTGAAGATCGGCAGGTACATGGCCACGACGAGACTGCCGACGAGCCCGCCGACGAAGACGAGCATGATCGGCTCCATGATCGAAAGGAGGGCCGCGACGCTCGTCTCGACCTCCTCGTCATAGAAAACCGAGAGCTTCGACAGCATTTCATCGAGCGTTCCCGTCGCCTCGCCGACGTTGATCATCTGGAGCATCATCAACGGGAAGCGGCCTGCTTCCTTGAAGGCCTCGTTCATCGTCTTGCCTTCGGAAACGAGCTTCCGGGCCTCGAGGATCTCCTTCTCGATGAGGACGTTCCCCGCCGTCGTGGAGGTGATCTTGAGGGCCTCGAGCATGGGCACGCCGCCGGAGATCAGGGTGCTCAGCGTCCGCGTGACACGCGTCATGGAGACTTTGTACATGAGCGGGCCGAAGAGGGGGATCTTCAGCATGATCCGGTCCGTCGTCCACCGCCCGTTGGTCGTGTTCCGGTAATAGCGGAAGGCCATGACCAGGCCGATGAGGCCGAGAAAGATGAAGATGATGTTCTTCTGGACGAAGACGCTCAGCTTGACGATGACGGCCGTCAGCAGGGGCAGCTCGGCTCCGAGGTCGTGAAAGATCGCGGCGAAGACGGGGATGACCTTCCAGAGGAGGAAGGTGCTCACCAGGATGGCGAAGATCAGGATGCCCACGGGATAGATCATGGCCTGCCGGACCTGGGCCCTCAATTTGACGTTCCGTTCGATGTATTCGGCCAGCCGGCGGAGCATGACGTCGAGAGAGCCGCTCTGCTCGCCCGAGGCGACCAGGTTGCAATAGAGGTCGTCGAACACCTTGGGGTGCTTGCGCTTGGCCTGGTTCAGGGTCGAGCCGGCCTCGACGTCCTCCTTGATGGTCCGGATGACGTTCCGGAAATATTTGTTCTTCTGCTGTTCCTCGAGGATGCTCAGGCTCTGGATGAGGGGCAGCTCGGCGTCGATCAGGACCGACAGCTGGCGGCTGTACACGGACAGCTCTTTGAGCCTGACCTTTTCGCGCTTCAGGAACGGGATCTGGAGCCCCTTCTTGACGGGGGCGATGCTGGTGATGGTGATCTGGTCCTTCTGCAGGATCCGGGCCAGGTCTTCCGCCGAGGACGCGACCCGCTCGCCGCCCACGCCGTCACCGTAGCGGTTCTTCCCTTTCCATGCATATGTCGGCATATTTCACCTCGCCTTTCTCAAGCGTCCCCGTTTCACCGCGAGGACCCGGCCGCGGAGGACCGCCCGCCCTCCCGGCGCTGGATGATATCGGTCAGCTCTTCGGGGAAGGACGAGACGCCCATCGCCGTGTCGAGACTGATCAGCTTTCGGAAATACAGGTTGGCCAGGGATTGGTTGAAGGTCTGCATGCCGAATTTCTCCTGGCCCATCTGCATGGTCGAATAGATCTGATGGACCTTGTTTTCCCGAATGAGGTTCCGGATGGCCGGGTTCGGGATCATTATCTCCATGGCCAGGACGCGGCCCTTGCCGTCGATCCGGGGCAGCAGGGCCTGGGTCAGGACCGCCTCAAGGGTCATCGACAGCATGATCCGGATCTGGGTCTGGTACTGCGACGGGAAGATGTCGATGATGCGGTTGATGGACTCCACGGCCGAGTTCGTGTGCAGGGTCGAGAACGTCAGGTGGCCCGTTTCGGCGACCCGGAGCGTGGCCTCGACGGTCTCGAGGTCGCGCATCTCGCCGACGAGGACGACATCGGGGTCCTCGCGCAGAACCGAGCGCAGGGCGTTCCCGTACGACTGGGTGTCGCCGAAAAGCTCGCGCTGGTTGATGATGGACTTGCGCGGCGAGAAGTAGTATTCGATGGGGTCCTCGATGGTCACGATGTGGACGCCCCGCTCATGGTTGATATGCTCGATCATGCAGGCCAGCGACGTCGACTTGCCGCAGCCGGTGGGCCCGGTGACGAGGACGAGGCCGCGGGGCAGGTAGCAGAGCTGCTGGATGCGCTGGGGGATGCCCAGCTGGGCGAAGCTCCACATGGTCGGCAGGAACCGCCGGAAGGCCCCGGCCACGGCCCCCTTCTGCATGAAGACGTTGGCCCGGAAGCGGCCGAACTCCTTGACGCCGAAGGAGAAGTCGAGCTCCCACTTGTCCTCGAACAGCTTCTTCTGCTTGTCCGTCATGATGCTGTAGATGATTTCCTTGGTCTCGGCCGGGGTCAGAGGGGGATGGTCGATGTCCTTGAGGACCCCGTGAACGCGGAGCCTGGGCGGGATATACGTCGTGATGTGGAGATCGCTCGCGTCGGCCTCCACGCACGCCTTGAGAAGTTCGAACATTGCTTTGGCCATGGGTTCCTCCCGGGATTGTCCTCGTTATTCGTCCCGCACCGTTTCGCGCAGGACTTCCTCCACGGACGTGATGCCGGCCTTGATCTTGGTCAGGCCGCTCCGCCTCAGGGTCAACATGCCCTTCTCGGTGGCCTTCTTCTTGATCTGGCGGGACTGGGCCCGGGAGAGGATCATCTCCCGGATGTCCTCGTCGACCTTCATGACCTCGAAGAGGGCGGTCCGGCCCTTGTAGCCCGTCTTGTTGCAGGCATCGCAGCCCTTCGGCCTCAGGATGTGGAGGCCTTTGAGCTCGTCTTTGCGGAAGCCCATTTCAAGCAGGGCCCCCTCGGGCAGGCTGTGGGGCTGGGCGCACTTCTTGCAGAGGCGGCGGATGAGCCGCTGGGCGGCGACGAGGATCAGGGAGTCGGCGATCAGGAACGGCTCGACGTTCATGTTGACCAGACGGGTGATGGAACTCGAGGCGTCGTTGGTGTGGATCGTGGAGAAGACGAGGTGGCCCGTCAGGGCCGCCTTGATGGCGACGTCCACGGTTTCCTGGTCGCGCATTTCGCCGACGAGCATGATGTCGGGGTCCTGCCGCAGGAAGCTCCGCAGGCAGGCGGCGAAGGTCAGCCCGATCTCGTCGCGGACGGGGACCTGATTGATGCCCTGGATGTTGAACTCGACGGGATCCTCGGCCGTCATGATGTTCAGGTCGAGCGAATTGATGGTCGAGACCGCCGAGTAGAGGGTGTTCGTTTTGCCGCTTCCGGTCGGGCCCGACACGAGGATGATGCCCCAGGGCTTATGGATGGCGTCCTGGAAGAGAGCCAGGGATTCTTCCTCGAAGCCGAGCTGCGTCAAATCGAGCTTGAGCATTTCCTTGTCGAGGATTCGGGCCACGACCTTCTCTCCCCACATCGTCGGCAGGGAGGAAACGCGCATGTCGACTTCCTTTTTCTTGCCGCTGTCGAGCTTGACCCGCATCTTGATGCGGCCGTCCTGGGGCAGGCGTTTCTCGGCGATGTCCATGTTCGACAGGATCTTGACGCGCGAGATGACCGGGTTCTTGTACTTGAGCGGCAGGTTCATGATCTCGTAGAGGTCGCCGTCGATCCTGTACCGGACGCGGAAGGTGGTTTCGTACGGCTCGAGATGGACGTCGCTCGCGCCCCGCTTGACGGCGTCGATGAAGGTCTGGTTGACCAGCCGGATGATCGGCGCTTCCTCGGCCTCGGCCTCGAGCTCGGTGAGGTTCTCCTCCTCGGGCTCCACGTCCACGATGTTGATCCGGCCCTCGTCGGCGAGCTCGATGTCCTCGACGATCTTCTTGACCCGGATGGCGTCGGCCGAGCCGTAGTATTTGTTGATGGCGTTCATGACGCCCGACTCGGAGGCGATGACCGGCTGGATGCTGAGACCGGTGCGGAACCGGATGTCCTCGATGACCTCGAGATCCGTCGGATCGACCATGGCCAGCGTCAGGAACGTCCGGATGCGGTGGATGGGCATGACCGAGTATTTCTTGGCCACGTCGTTGGGGATGAGGTTGATGACCTCGGGATAGACCTCGAACTGGTCCAAGTCGATATAGGGATAGCCGAGCTGGCGGCTCAGGGCCTGGGCGATCTCCTCCTCGGAAATATAGCCGAGCTGGACGAGGGATGTCCCGACCGGAAGGCTGTTCTTTTTCTGGAAATCGCCGGCCGCCTTGAGCTGGTCGACCGTGATGATTTTTTCTCTTAACAGAAGTTCGCCAAGGTTTGATGCCATATCAGTTTTCCAATCTTAAGTGTTTTGACAACTCCTGTCAATCTATTTAGTCTCTCGTCGCCGTCATTATGCCTAACGCTCGAGGTCCTTTTTTTTCTCTGTAGGGCACGGATTTCAGGAATAGGCATATGAGCGGCTCTGATAACGCCCATTTTCAGGGTAACGCCATTTTCCGTCAATCACCGGGGGTGAGCATTGGCGGGGTGATATTTACAATTTTTGTCTCATCGCGGGAGGTGACGGACAGGAAGGAAAGAACCCGATTCGGACAGGCCCGGGTGTCTCGATCCAGGTCATTTCAAAGCCGCTCGCTCCCTCCCGGCCGGGAACGAGCGGGTCCGGACGCGGTCGATGACGCGGCAGGGCCTGACGCGCGCCGTCAGCGGCCCACCAGCTTCTCGAAACGGGGGTTGCCCCTGAGCGGGTCGAAGTTGGGATCGATCTTGAGCCACCCGGGCGACAGGAAATACGGGTTGGCGAGCAGCGGCTCGAGCCGGTCGATGGCCTTTTCCTTCTCGCCAAGGATCATGTAGATGCGCACGAGCTGATGCTGGAGATAGGGCCCGACGTACGCGTCGAGGCTCATCGGTCTGATCTTGACCGCGAGCTCTCCCTCGCGTATCGCTTCGTCCCGCCGCCCGAGGTGGGCGAGCGCGAGTCCGCGCAACACGTGCAGTTGGGCGTCTTCCGGGGCCAGGGCCTGCTGCTTGGCCAGCGCGCGCTCGGCCTCCGCCCCGTACTGCCGCATTTTGTCCGTCTCTTTCCGGAGGGCGTAGATCTGCGTGAAGACCAGGGCGCGGCCGGCGGAATCCCCGGCAAAGGCTTCGATCGGCAGGCTCAAAACGAGCTTCTGCTGGGCATCGTCGAGCACCCAGACGAGATCCCAATAGGTCGCCGCCTGCGACAGGAGGTCGGCCTCCTGGACCCCAGCCCTCGGCTCGGCAAACCAGGCCCGCGCGCCGGCCAGGTCCCCCTGCGCGAGAAAGACCATCCCCTTCTCCTGGACCAGCCGGATCATGGCCGGATCGAGCGCCAAGGCCAGGTCGTAGACCTCATGCGCCCGAGGATAGCGGCGCAGGAAGATCAGGGTCCAGCCCAGGGATTGGGCGACCGCGGAGGACCGGGGATCGAGCGATTGCGTTTGCTCGAGATGGGTCAGCGATTGCTCCCAGCGGCCGAGGCTGGCCTCGATGGCCGCGGCGGCTCTCAGCAGGTCGACGTTCCGGCTGTCGATCGCCAGCCCCTTGCGGCATTCGTCGAGCGCCCGCGCCGCGTCCTTGGGAACGGTGCGGAAGTAGGTGGCCATGGCGAACCGCCCGTCGGGGAGACCCGGCGCCAGCTGCAGCGACCGCTCGGCCGCCGCCATGGACGCGGCGGCGAGATCGGGCAACGGCACGCTGTTGATGTACAACATCGACCGCGCCACGGACAGGCTGGCCCACGCCGGGGCGAAGGCCGGGTCCAGCGAGACCGCCTGCTCGAGCAGGGCGACGACCCGCCGAAGCGTCGGCCCGTCCTGGGAATTCCGCACGGCGTTGGCGCGGACATAGGCCTCATAGGCGGCGAGGTTCGTCGTCGGCGGGACCGCGAGCTGCCGCTCTTCACTGGCGCCGAGCGTCAGCCGCAGGGCTCCCGCCACCCGCGTCGCGATCTCGCCCTGGACGCGGAAGACGTCATCGAGGACCGCGTCGAACGAATCCCGCCAGCGGGCCGTCGGCGGGCCCGAGCCCGAGACCTCCGTCAGCTCCGGCGTCACCCGGATGCGGCTCGCCCCGGACCCGGCCTTCTGCCAGCGCACCGTCGCGGTCAGCAGGAACGAGGCCTTCAGCTCTTCGGCGATCTTGTCCGCCGATTTGGTCGTGCCTTTGTACTGGTCCGAGCTGCTGCGGGCCAGCACGGTCAGGCCCGGGAGCGCCGCGAGCTTGTTGCGGACCTCGTCCGTCATGCCGTCGGCGAAATAAGCATCGTCGGCGGTCCCCTCGTTCTCGAAGGGCAGGACGGCGATGCGCAGGAAGCCGGCCGGCCCCTCCGCGGCCGGCCTCCCCTGTCGCAGGAGAAGCCCGGCTCCGATGGCGAGGACCGCGATGACGACGGCCGCGCCAACCGCGAGGTTGAGCGGAATCCGGCGCCGACGGCCTCCCGCCCGAGCCGTTCCCGCGACGGACACGGTCCCGGAATCCCGGAGCAGGCGCTTCAGGTCCGCCTTCATCTCCGCGGCTCCCTGATAGCGGAGGGAAGGATCCTTTT
>Ga0315282_10002087_pt1 | contig 37254 bp, 45 predicted proteins | sample YL17G07_20_MG_FD_203693 | JGI IMG/M metagenome (GOLD analysis project Ga0315282, IMG submission 203693) | Sediment microbial communities from Yellowstone Lake, YNP, Wyoming, USA - YL17G07_20 | ecosystem: Environmental > Aquatic > Freshwater > Lake > Sediment | place: USA: Wyoming | collected... | reverse complement strand
GTTCAGCATGATCGGCAATCTGTTCGATTACCGCCTTAAATGTCGGAAGAGTGATTCGAGGAAAAACGAGGTCAGATGCAAGCTGGTGATGTTCAACATTCACCAGCTGGCTATGACCGGCAGTTGCTGGTCATAGGAGTTTTGCAACAAGACCATAAATAGCATTACCCCTTATGTCGCCGCCATTGCTTTGGCAATAATAATGTTCGAGGCGAGAATGGACCTTAAACCCGCCCAGGTGCTTGGTTCTTTCAAGAACGCAGTGCTTCACACGATTCTTGTATTTCTTCTTTCGATGGTGATCACTGCAGGAATCTGTATTCTGATCCTCAACTGGCCAATCGCCACATCTCTGGTACTTGGTGCCATTCTCGGGGGGACAAGCGGTGCAATCGTCATACCCCTTGTGAAGAAGCTTAATATCTCAGATAGAACGGAAACTGTTCTGACTCTTGAAGCTGCCCTGATAGATGTTCTTGTCATCGTTGTCGCCACTGCGATATTGTTCACGATCACAGATGTTTCAACTGGATTCGGTTCCGCCGCGAAACTGCTCGTCAGCGCGTTTCTGATATCGACAGTGATTGACCTTCTAGGGGGTATCTTCTGGCTGAGAATACTCTCAAAATTGGCTGGTCAACCGTTCTCGTACATGACAACTCTAGCCACACTCGTGATTCTATACGCCGTGACGGAACTGACTGTGGGCGGAGGTGGCGGCGCGGTTGCCGCACTCGTTTTCGGCTTGGTGATTGGAAACAAGGACTCAGTTGTGAAATTGCTTAGAATAAGTGCTGGCAAACTCAACTTCGAAGAACGGATCAGAGATTTCAATTCTGAAATATCTTTCTTCGTTCGGACGTTCTTCTTCGTGTATCTTGGACTCGTCTTCAGTACAATCGTTCTTACATTCACGTATGTGCTCTTGGCCGGTCTGATATTCTGCGGTCTCATAGTCGTCAGATGGTCGGCCATACATCTGGAAAGCAGGAGCATGAGATTGGACAAGACCGATAGACTTGCGCACATTTTGATGATGCCAAGAGGGCTTAGCGCTGCCGTTCTTGCATCGGTCCCGCTAACGACCCACGCAGTTCCCTACGAAATTGGCGTAATGATACTTGGAATAACCGTACTTGTCATTCTGATGACGACTGTTCTGGCCTCCATTGGGGCGTATTACATGGAGACCATCAACAGGAGAAATCCAGATGCTAAGGGAATTTGAAGCTTCTACCCTCGTTTGAGAGGGGCCATGATGACTCGACGTACATCGTGTGTCGCTGAGAAACAACTCATTCTGAATTCGACAACGAAACCAAGTGATATCTTGGTGGCCAAGGCAATGAAATGCCACGCCATTTCAGGTAACGCTCGATGCTAACCTTCAATAAGACCTTTAAGCATTGCTTCGATCTGTTCCCAGGTGGATATGAACGGCTTCTCGTCGGCGATGATTGAGGTCTTGTCTTCCATGATTCCGTAGATGCCCCGAGTGTCAAGACCGGTACCTCGGACTCCTCTAGATTGGTTTTCGGGAGGGTTACTGGAAATCACATTCGACAGGAAGAACCGCTCAATTCACTGTCCGCCCGTTCGAGCGAAGTGACCAACAGTTACCTCAATGGACTCATTAGTTTGAAGAAAAATAAGGAAAAAGGTTTGATGCGTTCTCTCAAAATCCCAAAGTGCAAATTAAGATCTTGCCAGCAAATCCGACTTGTGTCCGACCGGGCCCACTCTCGATCTCCTGGCTGAAATCTAATCAGCACTCTCGGGATTTTGCGGCAGCGGCTTCCCAAAGCTGCCGCATCTGAGAGAACGCTGTTTCCGGTCTCACCCTCGCGTGCGAATGAGCGCGCGCGCTCGGATCGGCAGAACTAGTAATGATCATCCATGCTCAGCAGATGATCCCGCCAATCCACTCTTTCCCACTAAAACATTAAGTATCGCCGGGTGCGTGAAAAACACCATGACCGTTCCTAGGGGCGTTAGGCAAATCACCAAGAGCAGGGCGACCATGGACGGCGCCGGCGTTCACATCAAGCGCGCCTTCGGCAACGCGGAGATGCACCGGCTCGATCCCTTCCTATTGCTGGACGACTTTCATTCCTCGAATCCGTAGGACTACATGGCAGGATTCCCCTGGCATCCCCACCGGGGCATCGAGACCGTAACTTACATGATACGGGGGGAGGTGGAGCATCAGGACAGCCTCGGGCACAGGGAGGTGATCGCGTCCGGCGACGTCCAGTGGATGACCGCAGGCAGCGGCATCCTGCATCAGGAGATGCCCCGCCACTTCGACGGCCTGATGCAGGGCTTCCAGCTCTGGGTCAACCTGCCACGCACCAACAAGATAATGCCCCCCGATATCGCGACGTCGAGAGTGACTCCATTCCCCTTGTGAGCCTGGAAAAGAATGTTAGGGTATTGGTCATCACCGGATCACTGAACGGAATCTCAGGACCGGTTGCCGATCTGGCAGTTCCGGTCGAGTACCTGGATGTGACCCTCTCCGCAGAAGCAGACTTCGCCCACTCGGTCAGAAGGGAACATAACGCGTTCGCCTATGTCTTCGAGGGATCTGCATTCTTCGATGAGGGAAGCAAACGTCGGGCAGATTCGGAGAACTTGGTCGAATTCACGGACGGGGAAGAAATCCGGGTGAAGGCCGGCAAGATAGGCACCCGTTTCCTGCTGGTATCGGGCAGGCCCATAGGAGAGCCGATCGCCTGGGGCGGACCGGTGGTCATGAACACCAAGGCGGAATTGGATACGGCGTTCGATGAATTGGAGAAGGGCACGTTCATCAAAGTGAGGCCGTCTTGAAATCTTCCGTCGATCTCTTTCACGGAACCGCAATTGGGGTCATCATCAGGCCGATCTGTGGATCTATCCTCAAGCAGCTAGGGTGCATTGGCCCCGCGTTCTCGCCTCCGGGGGGAGGTGATCGGAGCGATGAATGCTCGACTAGTGCGGCGTCTGCGCCGGAAGGCGATCGGCTCGAAGACGTCGAAGTCCGTACGCTAGCAGCCGTCCGCAAGGATCTGCTCATATCTGAAACGACCTACGCGAACCAATATCCGAACAATCGTTTCTTATAGCATGGACTGCCCTCCCTCGATAGTTATCGCGGGTTGAAGTGGAGGAACGAGAAATGGACACGGAGCTCGAGATGTGGATACTTGAGGAGACTGGAAGGTTCGTCAGAGGTGACTTGGGCAATCGCCACAGTCGTCTCGACGGTTCCACGATGTTCGAGGAACCGCTCGTCGGATTCGTCGCTGGCGACGACCCGATTTTCGACAGATACAGGGAGGTCATCGGCGAATTCCACCTGACCCCGGTCGAGGTGGCAGCGAAGATCTCATCGGAGAGGGGACTGCCCATTCCTGCTCCGAACCAGATAGGTGTGGTTTCCTACGTCCTTCCGATCTCGGGCGCGACAAGGGAGGAGAACTCGAAGATGAGGGATGCCCCTTCGGAGCGGTGGTCTCATACGAGACTCTTCGGCGAGCAGTTCAACCAGAAGCTCGAGACGCATCTCGTCACGGAACTTACTAGGAGAGGCTGCTTCGCCGTTGCGCCCGATCTGGAGAAGAGCATATACAGATGGTTGGAGGACGAGAGGGTCGGGAACGCCTCAACCTGGTCTCAGCGACACATCGCGTTCGCCGCAGGCCTCGGCACCTTCGGGCTCTCGGATGGCCTCATCACACAGAGGGGAAAGGCCCACAGATTGGGAAGCATCGTCGTCAACCAGCGATTCGAGTCTCCGAGCTGGCCAGACGACATCCACAGGGACTGCCTCTTCTTCCGTGGAGGCGGATGCATGGAGTGCGCCAAGCGGTGCCCGGTCGGAGCCATTTCGGAGAAAGGCCATGACAAGAGGAAGTGCGCGGAGTTCGTTTTCGGGCAGACACCGATCATCAGAGAAAGATACGGCATAGATATTTACGCCTGCGGCCTGTGCCAATGTGGTGTGCCCTGCGAGAACAGGATCCCTGGCTGACAAACGATCGACCTGAGCGATGCATAGTTGCTGGTGACGGCCCATCGTGCTTCCGGTGTCTCAAGACCTAATTGAAGTCTAACGAAATCTATCAGGATCGACCAGGGCCTTCATTCCGTCGGATTTCATACTGGAGAGTCTCATATCTCATCATAGGAAGAAACCTGTCATACTGGCCAGGCATATACATGATAGGGAGGAAGCATGAAGCCAGCACTATTGGTAGTGGACATTCAAAACGCGTGACTAGATATGGATGACGGGCTAAGGAAATCCGTGGAGGCGCGCACCTGGGTGATCAACGAGGCGGTCGGATTATTCCGACGGAAAAGGCTGCCAATCGTTTTCGTCTATCACACGGACAGAGAGAAGGGACCAGAACCCGATGCGAAAGAATTTGAGTTCTCGACTAGAATCAATATTAGAGAACAGGATGTCAAGGTGGTCGAGAATTATTCAAATACGTTCAGCAGAACGGAACTGGAGGAGATCTTGCGAAAGGATGGGTGCGACACGGTGATGATTGCTGGGCTTAGTGCAACCGAGTGCATCTTGGCGACTTACATCGGGGCGATGGATCGTAACTTCTCTCCATATCTAGTGCGGGACGGAGGGGCAAGTCACCGCGAGGATTATGTGAGGTTTGTCGAGGAGATATGCGATAATCTGAGCGTTCGTGCGCTTCACCAGATGCTATCTTGACGCAGTGATCTACCGCGAGATCGAGCCACTCAATGAGATGAGATGGTAGAGAGTCTAGTATTGGTCACAATGACGCATTGATGGGAACGTCCCTTGGGCCCACTTCACCGTGTTCTCTGACAGATCTGACGGATTTGAAAGATAAGGAGGAAAGAAAGCAGGAAAAAGCAAAGGGTTCTAGACATTCCCTCAATCATTCTCCCCTTTTATTGAAATGAGAAAAAGAATATCTGGATATGATCTGGTGCGCGGACCAGCAGATTCGAACCTACGAGGACTCATGACCATGACGACAACAAGGTGTGTCTAGAAAAAGGAGCCCCCACCAGGTCGTGGTTGTACATTTTAGCCCGGTGGGAGGTTTGTCAAATAGGTTTTTCGAGCTGGGCCCACTCTATTGCGCAGGAATTGAATTCTCAAATCTGAAGTCTGGCTCAGGCGATGTTTGATCTCGGCGAGCCCACTCCACTTTTTCATCTCTCTGAGAATGAACGGAGAATGGCAAGAAGGTTTGAAAAGGGCACCGAGTCTGCGGCGTCCTGTTCCTAATCATCAATCGTCCTGTCATTCGATATGCGTCTAACTATCCCGTCCTTATCAGGAAGAACACGACAGCCATCACCATCAATATCCATGCCCCCACATGATAATGAAGCCTACCGGGACGATTGTCAGGATCGCACCGAAAAGCATTAGAATGCCCGCAGTCCCGAACATCTTGACGTCTGTTCTAGATGCGGTCATGTTGAGGGACTTCTAGAAGAAGACCACCACCAGTATCGTGAATATGAAGAGAACAACCAGAGCCACGATCGTCGCTCCAAACGACGCCAACAGTACGCCGAGGTCTCCCATCGGGATTCCATGCTCGAACATCTTCTCGAATACGGTCCAGTCTCCACCGGTGAATTCAATGCCAAGAGACTCGAATGCTGGGATCGCGATCCCAACGATAACGAAGCGACGGTGGTTCAGAGGTTCTTGTCACTGACAAGATGAAACGTAAATAACAAGGATTTTATCAGATGATTTTGTTACGACACCGAGAACACCATTATGCTTCCTGTGAAGACGAGAATAGCGATAATCGGAGGATTCCTTGGAGCGGGCAAGACGACGCTTGCAACGAAGATAGCCACACAACTCCAGAAAATGGACAAGTCAGTCGCGATAATCACCAACGACCAAGGCGAGGCTTTGGTCGATACACAGTACTCAAAATCGCTTGGCTTCGATGTCTCCGAGGTGCTTCGAGGTTGCTTCTGCTGCAGGTTCCCGGATTTCCTGAGGAGCGCAAGGACGCTCGTATCGTCCGCCAGACCAGATATCATTCTCGCCGAGCCAGTCGGAAGCTGCACGGACCTCTTGGCGACCGTCGTCGCACCCTTGAAGGCGATCTATCCGAATGAGTTCGAGGTTGCCCCATTGATGATACTCGTCGACTCGACCAGACTGCTATCAGATATCATTGATTCAGCGACCCCGGGAGACTACCTTCGAAGGCACCAGATCGAAGAGGGCGAGGTCATCGTCCTCTCAAAGACGGACATGGTCCCAAAGGAGCGGGTCCGAGAGCTGGAGGACATCATCCGCAAGATCAATCCGAAGGCAACGATAGTATCTTATTCCTCAATGTCAGGGACGGGGCTCGGCAAACTGATCGATAACGTTTCCTCGAACAAAGTCAGCACGAGTCACCCGGTGGAGATAGACTACGACATCTACGCCGCTGCGGAAGCGGAGCTGGGCTGGTACAACGGCAGCTTCAAGCTCACGCTCCCGGACAAGACCGACGCATACGACATGGCGATGAGGGTCCTGAGATCTATATCGGATGAGTACAAAGAGGATGACATCGCCCACGTCAAGCTCATGCTCACTTCGGAAACCAATGCTCTGAAGATGAGCTTGGTCTGCCAGAGTGTGAACGTCGACGGCGTGAAGGGATCGAGGTATGGAAAAGGACCCTCCTCACTGACAGTCAACGCAAGGGTCGTTTCTTCTCCTGAGAAGCTAAAGGACGTCGTCAGGAAGGCGGTCACGTACTCATTGGAACATCTCGGTCTACGGGCTGACAGCTTCGAGGACGATTCATTCTCCCCATCCCGCCCCCAGCCAACACACAAGATGAGATGAAACCGAGTCAGCGGTCAATGCACTTCATCATGATTCTCCGATACAGAGTCCCGATTCCTCGAAGACGATACCAGCCACTTCGATAGCATTTTGAAATGATTCATTCGAATCGGGATAACTACGCTCTAGGAGCATGAGCTTGGTGGATTTTCCGCCGAGAATGCGGTGTTTCTGAGAAGGGTTATATACTCACATCACGTAAATGAAAATCGCTTCTGGGGAGGGGGGTTGTATGGTCACCGTGGACGAGATGAATCGCAGGATCCTCAGGCTCCTGGCGACAAACGGTAAGATGACTTATAACGAAATAGCCTCGAGACTGCGCAGGTCGCCTTCCACCGTCAGAGATCGCATACGGAGATTGGAAGACGAGAAGGTCATCCTAGGCTACGTGGCTGTGGTCAACACGGAGCAAACCGGGATGAAGTCCGACGCCATCGTTTTCGCGAACCCCACAGAAAGCGCGACAAGTGAGACCTTGAAGAAACTCAGGGACATCCCTGGCGTCATGGAGGTCTTGTCGGTCAGTGGGGACAGGATGCTTCTGATCCGGGTCCATGCGCCGGACAACAGATCCCTCGAGGACATCATCGCCAACAAGATCATTCCGCTGGGTCTCAAGGACGTTGAGGTCCAGATCGTTCTTGAGTCGGTGATGCGATTCCCCGGCGTATGATCTTGCCAAGCCCGCCGCTCATATGAGCGTCGGATCGTAATGGCCCGAGAACGGACGGTATGTATTCGGGCAGACCTTGCTAAATGCGCTCCAGTCTCTCGGCACTCCGACCTTGAACGCTTCCTCGAAATCCCTGATGAGCTCCTCGAGTCTCTGGATGTCATCCTCAACGATGTCGCCGAATACCGCACCGCGACCGAGCTGATGGTGCAATACCTGTCCCTTGACGAAAATGCTGCCGCCGTGCATTCCGGCGCCGATGTTGTGCCCGATTCGGGACTTGCCGTTGTCCGGTCCCATCCTCAGGACCAAGATGGTGCCGCCGGCCATGTATTCACCGAGGTAATCCTTCGCCGAGCCTCCGATCACGATGGCGGGTTTCATCCCACCGAACTCCTTCATGTGTATACCGACCCTGTACCCACTATCCCCCTTTATCAGGATCTCCCCGCCCCTTGCCGCAAGGCCGGTCACGTCCCACGCATTGCCGTGAACGACGATCTTCCCGGAGTTCATCGTGTTCCCGGTCAGGTCCTGCGCGTTCCCGAATACCTCGATAGTCGAGCCGTCCAGGAAAGCTCCTAGGTTGTTCCCCGGCGTGCCATGGATATCGATCTTAAGATCCGAACGGGACGACGCCGACCCGATGTACCTCTGCCCGAGGACCCCTTCCAGGACGATCCTCTTGCACTTTGTCATCATAGCCTTTCTGATGACCGTGTTCAACGCGTGATAGTCCAGAGGGTGACCGAGGCTATCCCTTCCGTCGGCGCGGATGAAGACCGTGTCTCCTTCCACCACGCCGCTCAGCTCCACGCCGTTGAACTCGTGAGCTGAGTGACTCTCCACCAACAATGGTTCCTCCCCCTTCACTCGATCATCCCCAGCCTTCACCAACGTGCTTTACCCCCATTATCTCCGCGACCTTCGGGTTGGCGCCAAAGTACCTCAGCCTGTCCCTGTTCCCGACGAGGCTCTCCACCGAGTCGATGCCCATCGCCCCAAGCACCTCCTTCAGTTCCTCGTTCCAGGCGCTGAATAGGTTCGTTACCCTCGCCGCCGCGACGTCGGAATCGAGCCTCGAGGTCAGCTCCGGCCTCTGGGTCGCGATACCCCAGGAGCACAAGCCCCTGTGGCACTGCTGACAGACGTGACAGCCCATCGCTATCAGGGCAGCGGTGCAGACCATGACTAAGTCTGCCCCGAGCGCTATGCACTTTATCATGTCGGCGGAACTCCTGATGCTCCCGCCTGCACAGAGCGTCACCTTGTTCCTCAGCTCTTCCTCCGTCAGGCGCTTGTCTACGACCGCGACCGCGACCTCTATCGGCATCCCGGCGTGGTCCCTGATGATTCTCGGGGACGACCCAGTGCCGCCCCTGAACCCGTCGATCGTCAGGAAGTCCGCTCCCGCCCTCACGATCCCGGAGGAAACGGCGGCGACGTTGTGCGTGGCAGCAATCTTGACACCAATCGGAACGCGGTACTCTGTAGCCTCTTTGAGGACCGAGATCAGCTGCTGAAGGTCCTCGATGCTGTAAATATCATGATGAGGGTACGGAGATAAGGCGTCGGTGCCGACGGGTATCATCCTGGTCCGAGAGATCAGGTCAGTGACCTTCTCACCGGGAAGATGCCCGCCGTGGCCGGGCTTCGCCCCCTGCCCAATCTTTATCTCAACCGTGGCGACCTTGTTCAGATAGTCCGAAGTGACGCCGAACCTGCCGCTGGCGACCTCGCTGTTGATGTGATCGGCGTAAACGTAGAAATCTGGGTGCAATCCGCCTTCGCCCGAACCAGCGATGATGTTCAACTCCTTCGCCGCCATGAACAGCGCCTTCTGCGCGTTGTAGCTCACCGAGCCGAGGCTGATGTGCCCGATCATCAACGGCATGTCTATTGCGACAACGGGGCCGATCTCGCTGACGAAGGCGAAACTGTCCTTCTCGGACACCGTCAGCTTCCCGGACCTCCTCCCGAGGAATGTAATCGTCTCGATCTCCTCCCTGAGCGGATCTATTGAAGGATTCGTTACCTGGGCCGCGTCCAGTAACAGCTCGTCGAAGATGACGGGATGCTCCACGTCGGTGCCGCAGGAGGAAAGCAGGACGCCGCCGGTGCTCGCCTGGGACATGATGCCCCTCCTGATCCGCTCTGTGAAGTTGGCGTGGGGAGGGAACTGGTCCTGGATGACCTCGATCTCGATGGCGCCCGCCGGGCAGAATGCAGCGCACCTTCCGCACGCGACACATCCGCCCGTGGACGTCACGCGATCGTCGATGAAATCGATCGCCTTGAAGCTGCACTCGGCGACGCATCTCTTGCAGCGCTTGCATGATTCATGATCGATAACTGGCCTGAACCGATCAGGAAGAAGATGACCAATGCTCTTCTTGGCGAGATTGACAGTCGCGTTCACCGCACCACCCCCAAGAAAGGCGGTTCGATCCCAGCGCGGATGACCCCCTTCCCGACCTGCGCGATCATCGGACTTCCTGCATTCGGGGTCCAGGTCTCCGCTTCTGTGTCGATCGCTCGTATCGCACACTCTTCGCTGGCCGAGAACACCATCTTGTGGTCCTGAGAGTTCCCGACGATGAGCGGTCTGAGCTTCTTCCGGTCGGCGAGCGCGATCATGGTGGTCTCCGGCTCCCTCCGACCGACGATGATGCTGAACGGCCCGTTCAGGAAGGCCTCCTTATACGTCAGCCTAAGAGCGTTCGCGAGCAGCCTGCTCTCCGGATCCATGCGCGCTATGTCAGAGTGATGCCACGGAGCCATGGCGAACGCCGCGGCAGGGATGGGGAGCTCGTGCTTCCGAACCAGGAGGTCCCACATGTACGCGATGACCTCCGTGTCCGTGAGAAGCGTGCAGTCGTAGCCCGCCATCTCCACCAGCTTCTTGTTGACCCCGTAGGACGTGATCTCGCCGTTGTGACACACCGCCCAATCCAGTATACCGATGGGATGGGCGCCGCCCCACCATCCGGGCGAGTTCGTTGGAAATCTTGAATGCGAGATCCAGAGCTGACCGCTGTACCTCTGGATGTCATAGAACTCGGATATCTCACAGGAGTAGCCGTTCCCTTTGAAAACGGCCATGTCCTTCCCGCTCGAGACGCAGAAGGCCCCGTCGATGTTCTTGTTGATGTGCATGACCAGCTTGACGACGTAGTCCTCCTCGCTCAGGTTCGAGTTACCGCGCCACTCCCTCTTGTCCGCCGGCTTGATGAAGTAGCGCCAAACCAAGGGATACGGCGGAGCTAGCGACTGAACCTTCTTCGTGAAGACCCTCTCGTCCTTCTTGACGTCCGCATGCTCCTTGAGGAACTCCTCGACAAGACACTTCGATTCCTCGTTGTCGAAGAGGAGCTGAATGCAGAATTCATCCCTGCGGTCTGGGAAGAGGCCGTAGCAAGCGTATCCTGCTCCGAGACCGTTCTCCCTCTCGCTCATAGTCGTGAGCATTCTCGTTATGCCCTCGCCTGAAATCCTGTCCCCGTTGATCGAGATCAAGCCTGCTATGCCACATCCGCCCATCTGGTATCTGAGGTTCGGTGGTCGAGTTGCGAGATAGCTCCTCGGTCTCTGCGGAATTGTCCTCTTGCTTCTGGCTCGAAACATTCCGCTCTGGAAAATAGGATCCCCCTGAAGACCTGACATTCAGACAACTCCTCGATGAGAAAAGGTGCTAGCCAGTCCACCCATACTTCATGCCGACGATGTTCTCGCCGGTAAGGGCTTCCAAATGCACTGACACGGTGGACTCAATCCCAGGGTTCAAGCAGATGACCTCGCATAGTTCAGCCGGAATTACCCTTCCGCCTCTAGTTAAGGGTTTGTGCTCATCTGAATCCCATAGGAATATTTTTCTACGATATTCGTACATATTATCACCTTGATGAGTACCAAGTCCCTCCCAAGTGAAAATTGCGGAATAATCATACGATAATCGTTATGAGAATGCGCAAGCCGCCTGTAGGAAGATTCACCAGGATCCGGTCTCCGTGCACCCGACAACTTCTATATGCCTGAATCCGCATGAAGATAGTCTGCACGGAGGGCGTGATTGACCACATCGTATGGCATCGCAATGATGCCCCATCTTCCGGACTTGGACAAGATCCGTCAGTTCCGAGAGCGCCTTGAGCTTTCCCAAAGAGAGCTTGCGAACTTGGCAGGCGTGAGCCAATCCCTGATCGCGAAGATCGAGAGGGGCGGCATCGACCCCTCGTATGGAAACATCCGGAAGATATTCGCCGCTTTTGAGAGTGTCATAAATCAAAGGAAGACAGACGGGAAGAGGGTGGGCGCCCATCTCACCGTGGCTGATCTGGCGACCAAAGGTGTCGTCTCCATATCGCCAGATGAGACGATCGGAGAGGCGGTCGACAGGATGGTCAACGGTCCTTTCACGCAACTGCCCGTGACGTCGGGAGACCGCGTCGTCGGGAGCATAACGGACGACAGGATAAGGGACTACGTCATAGACGAGACGAAGAGCGGGCACAAAGCATATGAGAGCGTCATGCAGACCCGTGTCGAGGATGTCATGACGGACCCCTTCCCCATCCTCAGCGAAGAAACCCCTGTCGAACTGGCCTCCCTCCACCTCCAAATGGAGGAGGCGATACTCGTCTCGCGAAAAGGCGCTGTCGTGGGGATTTTGACAAGCGCTGATTTCCTCAAACTGGGTCTCAAGCACTAAGATGCCAGGCCAATCCCTCAGGGAGTCTGTCGCGCATTGGCGTGAAAGGGTTCATATTCCCCCGAGGATTGGGGTAATCCTGTAATGAAGAAGAAAGTCTTGGAAATGCGGCTCCAGAGAATCCCTCCATTGACCAATCCCAGCGTGCAGCTAGAGCAGTACTCGACCCCCGCGAATATAGGAGCGGACGTGCTGTTCGAGGCCTTCTCGCGCGGAGATGTCGAGGGAAGGAATGTGCTGGACCTCGGGTGCGGTAACGGAATGTTCGCCATCGGAGCCGCGCTACTCAAGTCCAGAACGTCCGTCGGGGTCGACTTGGATCTGTCCGCCCTCCGCCAGGCGAGGAAAAATGCGGACGATCTGGGCGCGGACGTCGAATTCATAAGGGCCGATGCCGGAAGATTCTCGGCCAAGGCGGACACGGTCGTAATGAATCCCCCGTTCGGGGCACAGAACAGAGGCGCCGACCGCCCCCTCCTTCTGACCGCCATGTCCGTCGCGGAAGTCGTGTATTCCATCCACATGGCCGAGACGGAGGACTTCCTATTGAGGACTGCCAAGGACTCGGGTTTCAGCGTGGATTTCCAGAAAAGGTATAAATTCGAGATACCTCATATGTTTGCCTTCCACACGAAGACGAAGAAGAATGTTGAGGTCATGTTGCTCTGCATTCGGAAACTGGGTGACCGATGATGAAGGAAAAAAGGAATGTTCTACCAGGAGAAGAAGTGGCCGTTGTTGAGGAGTTCATACCTGATGAAGGGACCTACGAGGAGAACGGTAAGATCTACTCGGCTCTGCTCGGAGAGCTGGAGCTCGATCACGATGAGAAGATCGCAAAGGTTGTCGCGAAGAACCCTCCGGTGACCTTGAAGGTCGGAGACAGCGTCTTCTGCGAGATCACTGACGTCCGGAACAGCATGGCGATCTGCGAGGTCGTGGCAGTTGAGGGTGAGGAGAGGAACGTTGCAGGGGACACTAACGGCACGATTCACATATCGAAAGTGTCGTCTGAATACATCCAGGAGGTTGGAAGGGAGTTGAGGCCGAGCGACATCATCAGGGCGAAGGTGCTGCAGGTCAAACCGTCGATACAGCTTTCGACCGTCGGCCCGCATCTAGGGGTCGTGAGGGCGCTCTGCAAGCGGTGCCGCGCGCCGTTGAAGAAGAAGGGCAAGGGACTGTACTGCGAGACATGCGATCGGACCGAGTACCGTAAGACCGCGGACGACTTCAGTGACGTGAAGTTTTAGACGTCCAGAATTCTCATTCCAGAATGGGATGCTGGCTATCACATACTTACACTACGGGAAAAAGAATATATCTATAATCGATGTTAGACAGACGCAGGGAGTGCATGACAAAGACCACAGAGGACCTAGTTCGCGAAGTGAACGACCTGAGAAACGAACTGAAACAAATGAGAGAAATCGTGAACATGCTCTTCAACATAGTCGTGGAAGCAGAGAGCGACGAGGAAGACGACTACGCGACCTCAATCGGCCTCGGAGTAGTCGATCAGCCCCGGTTCAACAATTAGAATACATTCCCTCAATTGATTGCCAGCACCGCGCTGCCGGTTGCCCGGCATGCCGCGCAGCGGCGTGATTCGGGCTTTTGCATAGATCGGATCTTCGCTTTCTGAGATCTTGGCAATCCAGAGAACCGAGTCCTGCAATTCCTTCCGCCAGGAACCCGAAGCTTATAGGGGAAGAGGCCATTTGGGACTCGGAAGACTGTGAAGCAATTCAAGGTCGTTTGTCTTCTATCCGGGGGCATCGATTCCCCTGTCGCGGCATCCCTGATGGGTAAGAGAGGAGCGGATGTGGTCCTCCTCCACATGAATGACAGTTGCGCTGAGGGGGATGGTTCGATCGACAAGGCCAAGGACGTCGCACAGGTCATAAGCGGCTTCATAGGGAGAAGCGTCAGTCTCTACATCGCACCTCACAGCAGGAACCAGAGGAAGATATCGGAGATGTGCGGAAGGGGATTCCAGTGCGTGCTATGCAAGATGCTGATGCTGAGAGTCGCGAAAGGACTATGCGAGCTTGTCGACGCTGACGCCATCGTCACCGGAGAATCACTCGGCCAGGTTGCTTCTCAGACCCTGTACAACATAAGGGTGGAGCAGCACGGGCTTGACTTCCCTGTGCTGAGGCCCCTCATCGGACTGGACAAACTGGAAATCGAGGCGATCGCCAAGGAGATAGGGACCTACGAGATATCGATCCGAGCCGCCGCCCCCTGCTGCTTCGTGCCAAGCAAACCAGTGACGATGGCTAGAGTGGGCGAGGTCGTCGAGGAGTGCGCGAGGATCGATGTCGAGGAGATGGTCAGCTACGCCCTCGAGAACAAGAAAGAGCTCCCGTTGAACTAGAAGAGGGAGCACTTCTTGCGAAATGACGAATCATAGAGCATCGACTTAGTGACCCGGTCGATGTACTTCGCCTGGACGATCGAGACGTAAAGAGTGTTCTTCCCGACGGGGATCCTGATGTCGGTGTCTTTCGGGGCCTTCATCTCGATCGGGAGTACCACTGGGCCGTAGCAGGAGGTCGAGACCCTGTAGTCCTTCCCGTTCTTCTTTATGAAATCGATGACCTCTCTGTCGACCTTGATCTCCTTCATGTGATATTGCGGATTGGAAAGGGCGTATATAATCATAACCCGCAAGTCGCCACAGGAGGAATAGTATTTTATCACGGCCACTGATTGCCTGACCGTGAAGTTGGTCCTCGACACCTCAGCGCTTTTCTCGATGCAGGATTTGCCTCCAGATACGGAGGTGCACACGACTCCCAGCGTGATAGCGGAGCTGGAGAAGTATGGGGACAAGAGGACCGGCTACTGGGAGCATGCACTGAAGATATCCCATCCTGGGGCGGATTCACTGAGGCAGGTCAAGGACGCGGCGGAGAAGACCGGCGATCTCTTGAGACTCTCCCAGACCGATCTGGAAGTACTCGCCCTTGCGATGGAACTGGATGCAACCATATTGACGGACGACTACTCGATCCAGAACCTCGCGAAGTACATGGACATCGAGTACAAGGCGGTCGGACTCAAAGGGATAAAGAAGCTCGTGAAATGGAAGCTCAGATGCACCGGTTGTGGAAGGATCTGGGACAAGGAATACCAGGAATGTCCGGTCTGCGGGAGCCCTTTGAAAACCTCAAGATCAAAGAAATGAATCCGAGACAGTCGAGACGATTCGGGCAAGAATCGATGCTCTCATGTGCTCTTGCGCAGCCTTTCCAGGTAATCCATCTCTTCATACGATAGATAGGTATGCATGGAATCGAACGGAACGGTCTGGAGTTCGGATGACCTCTCGAACGCCCAGTATGCCCATGACCCTGAGGTGGGTGTTTCCTGAGCATGCTGCAATTCACGATTCCGATCGCCATTCGTTGGCCGCATGAGGCCGTCATATGCACAAAAGACTAGAAGAATCTTTCCATTTTAGACACTCGTTCGATTCTCTTACATCGAACTTAGACACAGAATGATACCGGAACGAGAACCAGACAATCCATCAATGGCCCAGCCCGTCATGTCAGGGGAGCACTGGCTTGCACCTGATCATGTTCCCCATCCGCCTTTTTCCGAGGAACCTCATCGCTGCTCCGAGACGCCACTGGCTTCCGAAGCAGAGCGATGCCAGCGCTTCCGTCCTCAGTGCGGTTCGAAGCGGCTTCTCGACCTGATCCCGCCAGAGCCTCTCGTACATCTCAAGAGGTCTCCCTTTCAATACGTTCGCGGCCGCCGTCTCCCCAGCCAACTTTCCACAGATGACCGCTATCGGAATTCCCCCGCCGTTGACCGCCATTACATGCCCCGCCGCATCCCCGACAACAAGCCCGTTCTTGGCCGTCGTCTTGGCCACCGGTCCGGACATCGGCACGTATTTCCCCACGGGCTTGCTGGTTTTGAACCCCTTCCACTCGACGAATCGTTTGAAGTAATCGCCGATCTTTTCTTTCGCGAATCTCGGCGAAACGCCCGCCCCGACATTCGCCCCGCCCCTCTTCGGAATGATCCAGGCGTATCCGCCGGGCGCCGCGTTCCCGAAATACATCTCTGGAATCGGCTCGAAGTCCCCCTTTGTCTGGGCTGTGATTGCTGGGTAGAGATCCTTGTTCTTCGGGAGCCCGAGTGACGACGCAACCCTGGACAACGGCCCGTCTGCGCCGATCACGACCTTCGTCCGAAGCCTGCCCAACGAGGTGATCACTTCTCCACCGTCGACAGAGAAGCATGCACAACCGGTAACGATTCTCGCTCCCGCTTTTTCAGCCTTCGAAGCCAGATACTTGTCGAAACGATCGCGGTCGGTCGTGTACCCGGCGAAAGGGATTTCGAACAGTCGCAGCTTCGGGGAGTATAGCCTCAGCCTCTCCACCTTCAGGGACACAAGACTGGCCGGGATGTCGAAGAGTGAATCAACGTCCCCAGCGCGAGGGAATATGCTCTTGATCTCCTCAATAGATGGAAGGAATTCTCCGCAGGCCACGGGGACGCCGACCTCCTCCTTGCGCTCCACGACGAGAACCTCCGCTCCGTTTAGCGCGGCGTGCTCCGCCGCGGTGCAGCCAGCCGGCCCAGCCCCTACAACGACAACGTCGGCACCTTTCAGATCCTCGGCCATGCTTCACCCTCTTGCCATAGCGAACACTATGAGTCCCTCTCGACTACCGCCCTCGCAAGCGTCTGAAGGGAGTCCCGGTAAGTGGATGGTGGAATAGGGCCGAGACGCTGGATCGCCTTGTCCGAGAATTCACGAGCGTATTCCCTGGCGCTCTCAAGCGCGTCCAATCGCGACAACAAACGCAGGGCCTCTCTAATCTCTCCGGGCGTTTTCTTCTTCTTCCTGAAAAGGGTCGATATCCGCTTGCGGTCCACACCGTCGTTCATCGCCAGTATCAGCGGCAATGTCGGTGTGCCGTCAAAGAAGTCCATGCCCTTCGGCTTGCCGAGTGTCGCCTCGCTCCCTACTATGTCGAGAATGTCATCGGTGATCTGGAATGCCAATCCGAGGTTCAAGCCGTAGCGGCCCAATGCCTCCACCTGCTTGGACGTCCCGCCGCCGATGAACGCCCCGACCTTAGCACCGGCCTCTATCGGTTTAGCCGTCTTGCCCTCGATAATCTTTAGATAGCTGTCAATCGGCGTCCTAGGGTCACGGACATGATACTCCTGGAGTATCTCGCTCTCTGCCACGTTCGTGCATGCGTCGGCAAGGTAGTTCACGACGCGACGGTCCTGCGGACCGCCGAGCTGGAATCCTTTCACGAAGAGAAAATCGCCCGCGACCAACGCTCTCTGAACGCCGAACTTCCTGAAGGCAGACACTCTGCCCCTCCTCATCTTCCCGCCGTCGTTTATGTCGTCGTGGATGAGCGTGGCGCTGTGAATGAGCTCGAACGCCGCGGCCATGCCGACTATCTTCGATGTGTCCGTTCCGCCGACGGCCTTAAAGGCCAGAATCGCGACGCCCGGACGGATCCTCTTCCCACCCGAGCCGATCACATGCATCGAGATCTCGGTGAGAAGTCTCTGCTGGGAGAACACGCTCCTTCTGATCTCCTCCTCGACCATCCTGAGCTCTTCATTGATCGGAGACTCCCAGCGGGCGGGCATGGTTTTTTCGTAACGTCGATTCTGTACTTAATCATTGTTCTTTTGTCATCCTGGCTGCGGGGCCTGGAACGAGAATCGCAACAGAATGGGGCCGCCGGGTCGGGGGCCGGAATATCGCCCGCCTGCAACGAAGTCAGCACGGTTTCTCCTGAAAAGATTATATTCCCGATGCTAGAATAACTAGGTGACTCCCATGCAAGGAAAGGCGAGAGTTCGAGACTTCGTCGAGCGGGATCCCCCGACCGTTGATTATGGCGCGACGCTTGAAGACGTCATCAGAGTCATGTTGAAGAAAGGTAAGACAGGAATTGTCGTCAGGGAGGGTGGCGAAGTCATCGGGGTGATAACTTCGACCGACGTGACAAGGATTATCGTGCAGGGCAAGGACCCCTCGAAGGTCAAGGTCAGGGAATTCATGACCGCTTGCACGCTCGTAGGTCAGAATCCATGCATCCAGATAAAGGAGGACGGGTTCGTGATCGACGCGCTCCGATTGATGCTCATCGGCGGGGTCAGCAGAGTGCTCGTCGTAGACTCCAAAGGTGATTTCGTCGGAACGATATCGTTTCTTGAGGCCCTGAAGGCATGGGAAGATATCGAGAGCAAGAAGGATTAGGGTTTCTGGTCCGTCATGTGAAGAACGCTCTTGCCGCTTCTTGACACGCGCTTATCACAGGTCCTGGATAGAGGCCAATCACAGTCGTCGCGATCACCGTTATCAGCACCGCGGCAACCATCGCTTTCGGCAGCTTGAGCCTCTCAGTCGGTCCCTTCTCGACGTACATGTACTTGATCACGCGGACGTAATAGTACAGGGACAGGGCGCTGTTCAGCACACCTGCGATCGCCAGCCACACGATCCAGTTGTCCGCCGGGGCGATGGAGACGTCGATGGCGCTCGAGAACAGCACGAACTTGCTCGCGAATCCAGCCAGCGGAGGTATCCCCGCCAGGGAGAACAGGAGCAGCATCATCGAGAATGCCATCAAGGGCGATCTCTTCGCCAGGCCCTTGTAGTCCGAAAGGGTCTCCCCGACGGCGACCGTCGACAGCGTCGCGACGATGATGAACGCGCCTCCCTTCATGAAGGCGTGGGTGATGATGTGGAATATGCCGCCTGCGAGAGCATAATCGGTCCCGATCGGCAGCGCTATCAGTATGTAGCCTGCTTGGGCGATGCTCGAGTAAGCCAGCATCCGCTTGATGTTGGTCTGGGGGATCGCAATGAGGTTGCCGAGCGTCATTGTCGCCACGGCGATTATCGCCACCACGAACTGCCACTCGACCCGAATCGCGATCAGTCCGATCAGGAAGATCTTGAAGAGCGCCACGAACCCCATCTTCTTCGAGCTTGCTGCCAGCAATGATGTGATTGTGGTCGGTGCGCCTTCGTAAACATCGGGTGCCCACATGTGGAACGGGACTATCGCGACTTTGAACCCGAACCCCGCTATCAAAAGACCGAGCGCGAGGTATATCACCGGGTCCATGCTCTTCATCCCGCCGACCGCTGTGCCGATATCCGTGAACAGTGTACTGCCAGCGAGACCGTACAGCAGCGAAATGCCGTACAGAGCGATCGCGGACGATATGGCGCCGATGACGAAGTATTTCGTCGCGGCCTCCGCGCCTTTCTTGTCCTTCTTCCTGAAGCCCACCAGGGCATAGGAGGATAGGCTCGCGAGCTCGATTCCGATGAACAACGTGATCAGGTCGAGCGATGAGGCCACGACCATCATCCCGACCGTAGCCATCATAATGAGGGTGTAGTACTCGGCGACATGCCTCTCGCCCTGGACGTACCTGGATGAGGCGAGCACGACGTAGAACGCGACCGACAGGAACACCAGCTTGAATATCGCGGAGAAGGCGTCCATGCGCAGGAGCCCGCCCTCGAGGGTCACAGGCTGAGCACCGTCGAACCAGAACAGCAGAACGAGAGCGATCGACGCGGCTATGCCGACCAGCGACACGGCGGATACGACCTTGTCCGACTTCGTCCCGAAATAGATGGCGGGTATCGCCACCGCGAACGCGACCATGACGATCTCGGCGTATATCGGGCTGAGGTCCACCAATCAGATCACCCCTAACATTCCAGACACGATGCCGGCCGAGGGTCTAATGAAGTCGAAACCGAGGCTCGGCAGCATGCCGAAGAAGATGATCAGAATAGAGAGTACCACGAGCGGCGCGGCCTCGTACCAGTTGACGTCGCGAAGGTGACTCGTGTCGATCTTCTCGGTCACCGGCCCGAACATCGTCCTTTGCAACGCCCAGAGACAGTACCCCGCAGTAATGGCGACGCTGGCGATCGGCAGGAGCAGGATCCACTTGTAGGCGTCGAACGTTGCGACGAAGACCGAGAACTCGGCGATGAAGCCGACCATTCCGGGCAGACCGAGGGAGGCGAGAAAACCTATTGTCATGAATGTAGCCGCGATCGGCATTTTCGCCGCGAGGCCGCCGAGCAGTGGGATCTCCCTCGTGCCGGCCTTGTGCTGGACCACGCCGCACATCATGAACAGGACCGCCGTTATCAGTCCATGGGCAAACATCTGGAACACCGCAGCGGCGATGCCCAGCTGACTGCCTGTGGATATACCCAGAAGCACTATGCCCATGTGGCTGATCGAAGAGAACGCAACCATCTTCTTCAGGTCCTTCTGCGCAAGACAGACGATCGCCCCGTAGAGGATGGAGATGATCGCTATCGCCAGCATCAGAGGCATGAGCGCGTTCGCGCCGTCCGGCAGCGTCGGGAGCGCGACCCTGATCAGACCGTACGACCCCATCTTCAGCAAAAGTCCTGCCAGCAGCACGCTTCCAGCGGTCGGAGCCTCGACGTGTGCGTCCGGCAGCCAGGTATGGAACGGCACGACCGGCATCTTGACGCCGAACGAAAAGAACAGCGCCCCGAATGCGGCGACCTGGAACACCTGACCGAAACCTGGCGCCACACTGGCGATGTCGATCATGCTGAAGGAGGCATAGCCGAGGGCTGGCTTCGCCTCGAAGTACAGCGCCATTATCGTGATGAGCATCGCAAGGCTCGCCACGTGTGTGTAGATGAAGAACTTGATCGAGGCGTACTCCCTTCTCGGACCGCCCCATATGGCGATCAGGAAGTACATCGGTATGAGGACGACCTCCCAGAAGACGTAGAACAGAAAGTAATCGAGGGAAGTGAACACCCCGAGAACGCCCACGTCCAGGATGAGCATCAGTCCCATGTACTCCTTCGTCCTGTTCTCCACGTCCCAGGAGAACAGGATGGCCAGGAAGCACAGCAAGGTGGTCAGGAATACCATCAGTATGCTTATGCCGTCGACCCCAAGCGAAAAGGATATCCCCAAGCCGGGGATCCATTCGTAGCTCTCCCTGAACTGGTAGGTCCCGATGTCGAGGGAGAAACTCGTCAACAACAGCAATGAGAGCACAAGCGATATCCCCGAGAACACCAGCGCCATGACCTTGGCGGCCTTGACGTTCTTCCCGGAGAGGAAGACCAGTATCGCTCCTATCAGAGGGAAGAGTATGATCAGTGAGAGTATCGACACGTTTTCTAGCATGGCATCACCTCAGCCCTCCGAGCAGGTACAGGAGCACCAGTATGATCGATATCCCGGCGATTATGACCGTCGCGTAGCTCTGGACATGTCCGGTCTGGATCCTGCGGATGTAGTTGCCGGCCCTCGCGAGCACGAAGCTTATGCCGTTGACGATGCCGTCGATGACCTTCCGGTCGAACCAGTCGACGACCAAGGAGAACCCGTACACGACCTTCTCCGCGAACGCGTCGTACCCCGCCGTGAGGCCGTAGCGCTTCAGCAGCAGGTTGTACAGAGACTTTGTCACCGGGGTCGACACGAATACATCCGATGAGACTCTCTTCTTGTAATACACGAGATAGGCAAGTCCCAGGCCACACACCGCGACGATGATCGATGCGTACGTCAGCGGATCGGTGAAAGTCTCGGCCAGTATCTCGCCGGCCGGGAGCGCGTGGGAATCCCCGAAGTACACCGTCCCACTGAATCCGTCCCCTATGAAGAGCACGAGGAACGACGCGGCCGCGAATATGGACAGGATGATCAGAGGCATGGTCATGATCTTCGGGGACTCATGCGAGTGCTTCGATGCCTCTCCTGGCTCTCCCTTGAACGTCATGAACCAGAGCCTGAACATGTAGAACGCCGTCATGAACGCGGTAGCTATTCCGAGGACGTATAGTAGAACGAAGACCCAGCTCAGCGAGCCAGCGTTCCATACGACCGCAAGGACCTCATCCTTGCTCCAGAACCCGCTGAACGGCGGTATGCCCGAAATGGACAGAGCGCCGATGAGCATCGTGAAGGAAGTGATCTTCATAGTCTTCCCCAGCCCGCCCATGAGACGCATGTCTTCGGTTCCGACAGCGTGTATGACGCTGCCGGCGCACAAGAACAACAGCGCCTTGAAGAACGCATGGTTCATCAGGTGGAACATCGAGGACGTGTATCCTTCCGACCCCATCGCGTTGAAGAACAGGTACCCGCCCGCCCCCAGTGCCAGCATCATGTAGCCAAGCTGGCTGATCGTGGAGTAAGCGAGCACGCGCTTGATGTTCGGGGAGTTCAGGGCCATGGTAGCGGCGATGAACGCCGTCACTCCGCCGATGATCGCCACGACGACCAGCGTCTCCGGGGTCTGGACGAACAGCGGGAACGACCTCGCAACGAGGTACACGCCGGCCTTGACCATCGTTGCTGCATGTATCAACGCCGAGACGGTCGTCGGACCTTCCATCGCATCCGGCAACCAGTCGTGCAGCGGGAACTGCGCGCTCTTACCGATCGCCCCGCCGAAGATGAAGAACGTCCCCAGGGTCAAGAGGCCAAGATCGCTGCCGGACGCCTCCATCGAGAACAGGTCCCGAAAGTTCAGCGTCTTGAATGTGGTGAAAAGGATGATGATCCCGAGCATGAACATGATGTCGCCGACCCTTGTCACGATGAAGGCCTTCTTCGCGGCCGAAGCCGCGGAGGGCTTGTGGTACCAGAAGCCGATCAGGAGGTAGGAGCACAGACCGACGAGCTCCCAGAATATGAACATCTCGAGGTAGTTGTTGGCGAGGACTAAACCGAGCATCACTCCGACGAACAGCGAGATCTCGGTGTAGTACCGCCTCTTCCTCCCGCCCTCATCGCCCATGTAGGCGATCGAGTAGATGATCACGAGGGTCGAGACTATCGATACGACCATCAGCATCAGCGCGGTCAGCTGGTCGATGTATATCCCGATCTCGAACTTGTACGTAGACGTGAGATTGATCCATGTCCCGGACTGCTCGTAGACGCCATCCACGATGCCGTCAGCAGTGTCGAACGAACCGTCGAGCACCGACACGACGACAAGCACTGAGATGATAAGCGAGATGGCCGCGGCACCGATCGCGATGTACCCTCCACCCTGCTTCATCTTCTTGCCGAGCAGACCGATTATCACAGCGGCGAGAAGAGGGAAGACCGGGATCAGCCAGGCGAACTCTATCGGTTGCATCTCACCACCTCAGGATGTTGATCTCTTCGAGGTCGATCGTCTCCCTCGTTTTAAGGAGGTTCAGCAGTATCGCGAGACCGACGGCGACCTCAGCTGCTGCGACCGCAATCGAGAACAACGCAAACACCTGTCCACTGACGTCGTTGAAGAACGAGGAGAACGCGACGAAATTGATGTTCGCGGCGTTGAGCATTATCTCGATGGACATCAGGACGACGATCGTGTTGCGCCTGGTGAGCGCTCCGTAAGCTCCGAGGGCGAACAGGATGGCGGACAGGGCGAGGAAGTACTCTATCGGTATCATTTCTCATCCTCCTTTGCCAGGAACACTCCGCCGAGCATCGCCGTGAACATGACGAGGCCTATCACCAGGAAGGTGAAGCCGTAGTCATCGAACACCGCATTCCCGACCTTCTCGGTGCCTATCTGCGATATGTCTCCCGCGTGCCAATTCACAACCAGCAAGGAGCCGAGCACGATGACGAGCAAGCCAGCGACTGCGATGATCGATGCGATCGTGTGCCTATTCACACTTGTCACCTCCCGACAGGTTCCGCTTCGTCAGCATGATACCGAAGAGGATCAGGACGGTGACGGCTCCCACATAGATGAGGATCTGGATCATCGCGACATATTCGGCGCTCAGGAAGATGAAAGTGATCGCGACGCCGAGGAAAGTCAGGGCTAGATACATGACGCTGCGCACGATCTCCTTCGAGAAGATGACAGCGACCGCGGCAGCGACAGTGATGATCGCGAATATGATAAAGAACAGGAAGTCGAGGTCCATCACAGCACCTCCTTCATCGTCAGCGCGTCCCTCGGGCAGTTCTCGACGCACTGCTCGCAGCCGACGCACTTCGAGTAGTCGAACTTGGGTCTCTTGATCGGCTTCCCCTTTTCATTCACTCCGACCTGACCCATCTCCGCGGCCCCCGTGGGGCATATCTTTGCACAGCGCGCGCACCCTATGCACTTCTTATCGTCGAGCTCGGGTCTGTCCTTGCCTTCCCTGCCTGGCTCCCTCTCGACCGCCCCCCTCTTTAGCTCCGAGGGAAGGACTTCCACGATGTGCACCTCATAGCCGGGCTTGTACTTGTGCTGCAGCTCATATGGGTCGTAGATGAGGTCCTGTCTGGAAGACGCGGCTAGCTCGTACTCGGGCGTGACTATCATCGCTTTCTTCGGACAATATTCCGCACAGTAGCCGCACATCATGCACCGACCTAGGTTGACCTGCGGCTTCCTCATCTTGCCATGGTCCTTGTCCTCGATCTCCACCAGTTCGATACAACCGGTCGGGCAGATACGCATGCAGATGCCGCAACCGATGCAACGCTCCATCACCAGTCCGGGTCTCCCTCTGTAATTCTCCGGGAGCTCGACCTTCTCCCATGGATAAAGGACCGTGTTCGGGCGATGCAAAGTGGCCCTGATGGTCTCTTTCAAGGTGGCATACATCGGCCTGAGGACGTAACCCGTCAATCCGGGGTTCTTCCTCGACCTCTTCGCCTCCTTCGCCATCTAGAACCACCCCAGCGTCTTGAACACGACAGCGATCACGAGGTTGACCATCGCCAGAGGAAGCAGGCGCTTCCAGCCGATGTTCAATATCTGATCGACCCTGACCCTCATCAACGAGCCGCGCAGCCAGATGAGGATGAAGAACACTATGAACACCTTGATCAGGAACCATATCTCGGGCGGTAGGAACGGCCCGCTCCATCCGCCGAGGAACAGAAGAACGGCGACGGCAGCCCCGGCATAGCCCCTGAAATATTCGGCGAGCATCAGCAGCCCGAATCTCATGCCACCGTACTCCGTCCACCAGCCCTCGACGAGCTCGGCCTCCGCCTCGGGCAGGTCGAAGGGGATCCTTTCCACCTCGGCGACGATGGCGACCATGAAAATGATGAACCCTATCAATTGCGGGATGATGAACCATGTCGACTCCGCCTGCGCGTTAACGATGTCCCCGATGTTCAGACTTCCTGACAGGAGCACCACCCCGACCATCGAGAGCAGGAGCGGTATCTCGTAGGAGATGAGCTGCGCGGCCGACCGCATGCCTCCTATCAGCGAATACTTGTTATTGGAGGCCCAACCGCCCATAAGGATGGCGAACGGCGTGATGCTGAATACCGCGAAGATGAAAAGAAGACCAGCGTTCAAATCGGACATGTAAAACCTGCCACTCAAAGGAATGGCCACGAGAAGGAGAATAGAGGATCCGATCATGATCACCGGAGCCCAGTTGTAGGCGGTCTTGTCCGCCTTCTCTGGTATGATGTACTCCTTCAGGAGAGTCTTCAGGCCGTCGGCGATGTTCTGGAAGTATCCCGCTGGTCCGACCACCATCGCGCCTCTGCGGTCCATAAGGCGGCCGAGGGTCTTCCTCTCCTGCCATATCATCGTTATTGCAACTATGAAGCCGATCGCCAGGAGGACGATCGACTCACCGAGCAAAGTCAGGAACTTGATGATATCGGGGCTCCCAAGCCACCCGGCGAGACCGTGGAATCCGACCCAGTTTAGGATCCAATTCACAATGCCAACGAGCCAAGAGACTATCCCCTCCGTGAATTGGTACAGATCCATGGCCTCACCTATCGGTCTCGCCCAGACACATGTCCACCGAGCCCATTATAGCGGGCACATCGGCGATCTTGTATCCTATCAGCATGATCGGCACGGCGGAGACGGTGACGAAGATCGGGCTGCGCACCTTCAGCCTGTACGGCTTGTCGGTGCCGTCACCAATGACATACATCAAACCCTCGCCCCTTGGGTCCTCCACTCTCGCGAACGCGGTCCTCTTCGGGGCGTTCCGCGGGACCTTCACCCTTATCGGCCCGGCAGGTATCTTCTTGAGCGCATCGCGAACGATCTGGCAGCTCATTCTCATCTCGTCCATCCGAACCCTGTACCTTGCATAGCAGTCGCAGTCAGGATGCGTGCACAGATCCCAATCGAGTTCGTGGTAGACGGAGTACGGGTCGTGCTTTCGAAGATCGATCTTCACGCCGCTGCCCCTAAGGGTCGCCCCGGTAACGCCCAGGTTCATGCCGTCGGCTGCCTTCAGAATGCCGATGTCCTGGGTTCTCATCAGGAAGATCGCGCTGCCGTCGAAGATCTCTTCGTACTCGTCGAGCTTCTTCTCGAAATGATCCAGCGTTCTCAGGCAGTCCCTCCCGAAGTCCGGCGGAAGATCGTTCCTCACGCCGCCGATCCTGGGATAGTTGTATGTCATTCTGGCGCCGGTGACGCTTTGAAGCAGGTCGAGGAAAAGCTCCCTCTCCCTCATACAGTAGACGAATACCGTGAGCAGACCGAGGTCGGTCCCGAATGCAGCGAGCCACATCAGGTGAGAGGCTATCCTTTGGAGCTCGAGGACTATCACGCGAATGTACTCGGCCCTTTCTGGAACCTCAACGCCCATCAGGTTCTCGATCGTCATGCAGTAGAGGTGGCTCCAGGTCATCGAGGAGCCGTAGCAGAGGCGGTCGGACATGGGGATGATCTGCGGATAAACGCGGTTCTCGGTCATCTTCTCCCAGCCGCGGTGGAGATAACCGATGACCGGTTCAGCATCCAATATCGTCTCACCGTCGACTTTGACCCTCAGATTCCACAGCCCGTGGGTCATCGGATGCTGGGGCCCCATGTTTATCCACATTTCGGCCATTCTCATCGCCCCCTCAATTTGAATTCCTTCCTGAACGGGAAGTACTCATAATCAAAGGGCAGCAGGAGCCTCTCCAGCTTGGGGTGATTCTTGAATCGAATCCCGAACAACTCGTGCGTTTCTCTCTCGTGCCAGTTCGCGCCACCCCAGAGCGGGGTGATCGAGTCCACCTCGGGATCATCGGAGGGGACGTCCACCGTAATCTCGATGACGCATTCGTTCGCGTACGAGGAGATGTGGTAGACGACCTCCATGTGGTCGACCTTGTCGACCCCGGAAAGGCACGAAACGTGTTCGAAACTGAGCGCGCTCTTCAAATGCTCGCAGAGCTTGTAGACAACAGACCTCGCCACCCTGGCGGAGATCCTTCTCGGACCGACCACGCCGACTGTGACACCATCGGTGAAACTCTTCTTGATGGCCTCGACTACGGCCTCTTCTGAGAGTCCAACGGTCGGCATTTCGCCCTGCAATTTTCCACCTCAATCTTCCAAGAACAAACCTTTGGCCTCGGCTCGTATCTTATCCTGAAGCATCATGAACCCGTCAAGCATGGCCTCCGGTCTTGGCGGACAGCCCGGGATGTATATGTCGACGGGGATGAATGTGTCAACTCCCTGGACTACGTTGTATGAGTCGTACCACGGTCCGCCTGAGATGGCGCACTCGCCCATGGCGACGACCCACTTCGGCTCGGGCATCTGCTCGTACAACCTCCTGAGATCAGGACGCAGCTTGGTCGTGACCCAGCCGTTCACGAGAAGGACGTCGCACTGCCTGGGCGATGACCTATACACGAACCCGAAGCGCTCGGCGTCGAACCTGGCCGCAGAGGCTGCGGCCATCTCCAGCGCGCAACATGCGATACCGAAGTGAAGGGGAAATATCGAGTTCCTGAGCGCCCAGCTCCAGATTGGAACTGTGATCTTGTCGACCGCTTTCTTGATCCCCGAGGCGCGCAAGACCTCATCTATCACACCAGAGGACCACTCCATGAACTCCTTCGCGTTCATCGCAATCGCATTCGGCGCGAGACTCAGATCCAAAGTACCTCCTCCTTCTTCAGCGCGTACGTCACTCCGATCAACAGGATTGCCAGGAAGACGCCCATGTAAGCCTTGGCCATCAAGGACAGGCCGGAAAAGGCAAGTGCCCAAATCATGAGGAAGACAGTGATTATATCAAATATCACGAAAATGATGGCGAACATGTAATATTGGAAATGAAACTGTATCTGCGCTTCACCGATCGGCGCCTCACCGCATTCATATGTCAGGTTCTTCAGCGTCTCCTTCTTGGTCGGGCGGAATAGGCGCGAGATGTAGAATGCTAAGACAGGGAAGAGTATAGTTACCAGGGCAAAAATGGCGACCGGCAGATAATCCTCAATCAGCATCGGAACCTCAACATACTGCATTTATATAAATCTTCCACGAGAGAATTCGGCTGTCCTGGACCAATACATGGAACGGGCATTTTCGAACTCCGCAAATTCTTCCTAATCATAGTGTCTTTCATCGTCAATTTTACAATATCGTGAGGGCAATAACAATAATAATCACCTCATACATTGAAAAATGACGGTGATTCGATGAGAAAGAGAATCGCGATCCTCGCCGAAAGCGACTATGAGGACCTTGAGTTATGGTATCCTCTGCTACGATTGAGAGAAGCTGGGCATGATGCAACCGTGATTGGAACGGGCAGCAACGAAGCGTACTTCAGCAAACACGGTTACGAAGTGAAGGTTGACCTGCCGATCTCCGCAGCCAGACCTGAGAATTTTGACGAAGTGATCATACCCGGGGGATGGGCTCCCGACGAGCTTCGACGCTACCCACAAGTCAACGGATTCGTAAGGAAGATGTTCGAAAACGGTAAGGTCGTCGGCTCGATATGCCACGGCGGGTCCGTTCTCGTCTCGGCTGGCATCCTGAAGGGAATGAAAGTCACGTCCGTAGTCGCGATAAAGGACGACCTGATCAACGCCGGCGCCAGGTACAAGGACGAAGAGGTCGTAGTCGACCGAAACCTCATCACCTCGAGGAGACCGCCAGACCTCCCGGCGTTCATGCTGGAAATCCTGAAGACGCTGGAAAAGTAGTCTTCGCCGTTCGTGAGTGGAATCCGCATCAGAGAACAATCGGACACACATGAGCTGGATTGGCCTTGGACTGCCGGGTCAAACTCAGAGCAATTTATATACAAAGGTCACAATGGAGGCTAGTTACTGACAAAGTGTAACATATAGAGGTGAAAGCATGAGCAAGAAGATAGGATTCGTTGGAGCCGGGAACATGGCCGAGGCGCTCATGAACGGCATAATATCCGCGGGCGTTGCGAAGAAGGAGGATGTTATCGCCAGCGAAATCATACCGGAGCGCAGGGAGTTCATCTCCCGAACAGCCGGCATAGAAGTGACTGAGGACAACGTGCGAGTCGTAAAGTCAGCACCAGTCGTGGTCATCGCAGTGAAGCCGCAGCACATCGGATCGGTTCTCGACGAGCTCAAGCCACACCTAACAGCCGATCATCTTCTGATCTCGATAGCGGCTGGGATAAGGATACGCCAGATCGAGTCCAGGCTGAACTGGGGCGTCAGGGTGATAAGGGTCATGCCGAACCAGCCATGCTTGGTCGGGGCAACGGCCGCGGGATACGCGCTCGGGAAGTTTGCCAAGGAAGAGGACAAGAAGACCGTGCAGAAGATACTGGAGTCGGTCGGAGTCGCCTTCTGCCTCGAGGAGAAACTATTAGACGCGGTCACGGGGCTCAGCGGAAGCGGCCCGGCGTTCGTCTACGTGGTGATCGAGGCGCTCGCGGACGGCGGCGTCATGGCGGGCTTGCCGCGCGAGGTATCCATATCCCTCGCCGCGCAGACTGTACTTGGGTCTGCAAAGACCGTGCTTGAGACGAAGAAGCATCCGGGCGAGCTGAAGGATATGGTCGCTTCTCCGGCTGGCACGACAATCGAAGGGTTGAAGGTACTTGAGAAGGCTGGAGTGCGCGGGGCCTTCATCGAGGCCGTGGAAGAGGCATCGAAGAAGTCCGCCCAGCTGGGTGAAAAAGGTTAGATCACCGGCCGATGCTCCACACTGAGTCCTTAGACTCTGACGAAATGAATTCCAGATGGTAGAGGATCAACCTATTTTGAGAAGAAGAGAAAGGGAGAGTCGGGGAAAAATAGTACTGGGTTTTTCTGGACTTGTCCTGATGAAAGGCCCAAACCCGTCCTCACTCAGGGACTGTGCGGACCGGGAGACTCGTACAGGTAATCGCGGCAGTTCACCTCAGAGCAGGTATCGCAGCTGCCGTCACAATCCATGTCTCTGTCCTGTGCTTTGGTCATTTCCATGGATTGATCGCAGTCCCCGGAATACTCGCCCGTACCGTTGGTTTGGTCGATTCCATTCGTTGTCGCAGGCATCGCCGAGGCGCTGATCGCCAATATGGAGACCAGCGCCAGGGATGCCAACGCCACAACCGATAGTGCCTTTGTCTTCAGCGGCATTTCGCATTCCTCAGGAACGGCTTACAATCCAACCTTCTATCTCCTTTTTGGTTCAAGCATCGAACCTTATGGTACATGTTTCGAACCGACCGAATAGGTCGATTGACAGACATAAGGGAGATTGACCGCATGCCCCTGACTATCAAAACAAAGGAGAACAGAGAACGATCAATTCTTCTTACTCGTCATCAGGCCAAATATCACTCTAGGCACGCTTTTGAACACACCATGGCTATCCCACTCCAGGTCGCGCTTCTCGCAGATCGTTGATTCCATGAGAGAGTCGGCTCTCTCCTTGAGAGCGGCCAACTCGCTCTTCCTCTCTTCGAGGTCAGGCAACGACAAGATCCGGTCGATCTCTCCCATTATGTTCCTGGCCATTTCCGTCCTTCTCCGTCTGGATGCGAGGTTTCCTTCGTCGATCTGACCTACCTCGAACTTCACCAGATTGAGGCGGTCTGCCGAGTCGTACGAAGCGTCAACGATTTCGTCCCGCGTCATCCACGCAGTCTCGTAGGAGAGGACGTATTTCCAGCTCGGGTTCGTAAGCCTTAACCGGTGTTCCTCGAGCGTCTTCGCATAGAGCTTGTATCCGAAGTTGCCAGGATTCTCAAAGACATTGCTCCCTGGGTCGATGAACGGTGCCAGGGGAGAAGTGTATACCGACAGGCGAGGATCGTTTTCGACGAAAGAATAAAGCGATTTCGCGTAGTCTGCGCTCGCAAGTGCCGACTCCCTTCTCTGCTTCGGAAGACCTATCATGAAGAACATGTCGAAGCGCTGACAGTCGTTGTCCAGGGCGTGTTGAACTGTCCTCTGCATCGATTCGGTGTCGAAGTCGCGCCCGAGCGCCCTCCTCACCGACTCCTCGTGAGAGTCCGGTGAGAACTGCATCGAGTACCGCTCAAGGGACCGCGAAGCCGATCGATAGAAGTCCCCCTCCGCCGGACTGAATATCTCCAGAACGACGTGGTTCTTGATTTTGAGACGTTTCGCTTCTTTGAAGAACCTCTCCGCATAGTCCTTTCCCCCCTGCCTCAGGTCTCCCACAACGAATGTCGGGGCATCTAGGTAGGACTGTATGTTGCATATGTCCTCAGCCAGCCGCTCCGGGCTCCTGAACGCGGGCCTGTCCCTGGAGATGAAGCCGCGCAGCGCCGAGCATGAGCCTCCGCAGACGACACAGTTCATCGCGCATCCCCTGACGGAGAAAACCGCGGTCAGCGGGTACCTGTCCCAGTCCTTGAACGGCTTGAACCCCTCGAGGTCTCTGTGTCTGATAGCAGAGCGGATTATCCATCCGTAGTCGATGTCTAAGTAATCGAGATTCGAGGGGACGAAAGCGAGAGGATTGACCCTAATCTTCTCCGTATCCTTCCAAGTGAGATTCGGAACCCGAGCTAGGTCACCTCCCGACTCGAGCGCAGTCATCAGCTTCGACAGCGGCACCTCGGTGGAATCGCCCCTCAGCACGAGATCGACCTGTGGATAAGTCATCAGCTCCTCATGGAAGTACGAGGATGAGAAGCCGCCCATCAAGATTCTGGAATCGGGATGCATCGACTTCAGAAGTCGCGCGACCTCGAGGGATCCCTGAGCGTGAGGGAGCCAGTGAAGATCGATCCCGAACACATCGGCGTCCAGTCTTCGGAGCAGTGCCTCCGCGTCCAGATTCTTGTTGTTGAGCATCATGCTCGCCAAGTTCACGATGCGGACTCTGAACCCGTCCTGATGAAGCTGAGTCGCCATCGTCGTGAACCCGAACGGGTACATCTCGAAAACTGGGGTGGAGGGTACGAGGTCGCTGACCGGCCCGTAGAATATGGATTTCCGCCGAAAGTCATAGACGCTGGGAGCGTGAACCAGAATGAGATCCTCTTTCGACAGGCTGAAACCTCCGACGGCAGAGGTGGAGAGCGCCGGCGATACTTAAACGCTCACTTGCCGAACCTTCTCTGCCTCAACTGATAGGACCTAATCGCCCTCAGGAAGTCAATCTTCCTGAAGCCGGGCCAGTAGACATCGGTGAAGTAGAGCTCAGCGTAAGCGAGCTGCCACAACAGGAAGTTCGAGACCCTCTCTTCACCGGACGTCCTGAGCACGAGGTCCGGGTCCGGGAAGTCCGCAGTATATAGGAAGTTGGAGAAGACCTTTTCATCGATCTCATCGACATCGAGTTCCCCCGTCTTCACCTTCTCGGCCACCCGCTTTATCGCCTGGAGTATCTCCTGGCGACTGCCATAAGCGATAGCAATGTTGTAGAAATATTGATCATGCGCGGCCGTCTTCTCGGTCGCGTACTGGATTGCCTTCTTCACATTGTCCGGCAAGAGCTCCATCTGACCCAGCACGCTGACCCTTATCTTGTGCTTATGAATCCTCTCGTCGTCCCCGAGCTTGTAGAAGTTGTCCTCGAAAAGCTTCATCAGCGAATTCACTTCGTCGGGGTCCCTCGAGAGGTTCTCCGTGGAGAAGGCGTAGACGGTCAGTATCTTGATGCCGAGCTCGAGGCACCACTCCATCATCTCCTCCAACTTGTCCTTCCCCTTGATGTGCCCATCCGTCGGCTGCAGTCCGAATTCCTTCGCGAACCTCCTGTTGCCATCCATGATGATGGCTATGTGAGATGGAATCTTGTTCTCTCTGACTTCCTTCAACAGTCTCTTCTCGTATGTCTGGTACGCGGTGTTGGAAATGACCCGGGAGATCTCGTTTCTGATTGGCTACGCCCCCTGGATGAACTTAAGGTTCTAATCATATCATTACTAGATATCTACTTTTCGAAGTCTTCGGGCAGCGACGCCGAACGGATTCCGAGGTCGAAGCAGCCTATGCCAGCGACGGCCCCGATTGTGCCCCTCTTGCCAGTTATCTCAACGAGCCGCACGCCGTTCCGTTCCGCGACCTCTCTCGCCTTGTCGACCGTCAATATCCTTTTCTTTGCCTGGAGACCATACTCCACAAGATCCTGAGGGATCTTCAATCCCTGGAACATAGCCAAGGTCGTGTTCTTCGAAAGCGTGTTCTCCTTTACGTATTTGACGACATAGTCGACGAGTTTCTGGAGGTCTCTCTCCTCGACAGCGAAGGATATGCCGACCGAGACGCAGTTCGTCGTCTTCTCGGGGACGTCCGGATTCAGCTGGATAATCTTGTGCTCTAAGAAATGGCCGAAAGGACTTGCGCACGCCGCCTTGAGCATCATTACCCAAGAGGCTCCCTTCTCCTTCGTGTCGGTGTCGTCAACGGCGAAAACGATCCTGATCATTTTCGGTGTCGTGATAGTGACCTCGATTGCATGCGAACCCCCTATCTTGAAGTCATCTGGATACTCGGCCTCAAGAGTGCCTGGACCTTGAGGCAGGCAAGCGCCGATACCCACGCTCGCGCCGGCAAGGCCCACCCAAGTCGTCTTGACCCGATCACCTTCGACCCGCAGGGCCTTCAGGCCCTGGCCTCCGACGTCCTTCGAGGCCGGCCCGAACTTGACCTCCCTCTCTCCGATTATCGTGTCGATGATGAGCGTCGTCCCATCGACCCTCACGTCCGTGATAGCGCCTCCAGCGCGCTTCCTGTTCACAGCGTCCCATTCCACTGGTCCTTTCGCGATGCAATCCTCAATAATCTGCGCCACGCCATTAGCTTCATCAACGAGCGTGACAACACCCCTGCAAAACATCTTCCCGAATCTCTCTGTCAATTCATCCGGACTGAGAATCTTAGACATCTTTAGCCACCCTCCGAATCCCGGGCGGGATAGATAGCATGCTCTTGCTACATTTTATCACTTTCGTGGAAGCCGCCCAGCGAATCTAGAGGGAAGATCTGCTATCTCGAGCATAACCGGGGATCCACTGGTCCTGTCCCGATAAACCAAGAACTTGCCCTTCACGCAGAGAGCCTCGCCGAAGTGCGACCCGGCGGTCTGGACCAACCGCGGGGGATGCTTTGGCATCTCCTTCACTGGGTACCCGTCAAGAATCTCGATCTCGTCTCTCACGTCGGTCCTCCACCTACTTAGTCTCTCCACGAGGTTCCTGTGGGATCGCTCTATTTCGCTTCTTGAGGGAGACGTCACCAGCCACTTCGCAATCTTCCCGTGGTTCACGAACTGCTTCAGACCCAGGTCCCCCGAGATCCGTTTCTCCAACTTCCTCGCCTCCATCCTATTCTCGCAGTCGACCAGGGGTGCGATTGCATCCGCGCCCTGCTCTATTCCCCTGGTCCTGAGTCTGGGCTCGCTCGTCATGCCTATCTTGACCACATCTCCCGTGAATGCGGCATACACGACATGCGCTCTCCTGCAGAAATCGCAGTCGCATCTCTCGCCACCGCACCGAGGCTCGAAGATGCACTTCTGGACTGGTATCCAGGATGATGCGCATGCGGGGCACTGAGAGAAGTTCCTCACGGCAGCGTTGTTCGGGCAGGGATGATAGCCGTCCTCGTCGAAGCGCCCTACGCATCTCCTCCTCTCCGACACCAGCATGCCCGGGCTTGACAGGTCGATCTCGGTCAACTTCCCTTCCCCCAGGACATACACTTCCAGGTGCGGGACGAAGTCGTCCCAGTAGAATGAAACGACATGCTCAGAATTCACCATCAGATTGGGTTCGGTCAGAAGGTGGTCCGCCCGGATGAACATCGATTCGTAGTCTCAGACGGGCATATTCAAACTATCGGCACCCTTCCTGAAATTGCACTCATGATTCAGTCGCTCACCCGAGGTCCGGACCATCAGTCGGTCCCGGTCCCAGAGCTCGATGAGGCGCCCTCCTCCCCTCCAGCGTTCTCATCCTCCAGGGGGGCTCTCTTCAGGTACTGAGGGGGCACCTCTCGGACAAGATAGACGGTCCTGCCCGCTTTCTGGATCTCCAGTCCTTCCTCGACCGCTTTCTTCGCATCGATCACTAGTATGACCGGCGTATTGGTCCTCACGGAACCTGCCGAGAAAGCGTCTTTGTACGTCTTGGACAGGTGAACCAACTTCCGGTCGGAGGGCTTCAGTCCGGTCTCGAGTATGATGTCCGTCTCCTCCGGCGTGGTGGGATAGAACAGCCTGTCCGGTATGTTGTCGGTAGGGAGCTTCAGGTCCAGGTCAAGCGTGTGTCCGTATGTCGCCCTGATGAGGTCATTGCTGACCTGATACCGCCCCTTCGGATCCGTCTCGATGATCGCGATGATATGATGGGGACGGATCCAATGATACCTCCTCTGATGGGCTCTGAGCGCGGCGATGAAGTCCCTGAGGCTAACGAAGCCCTGGACATCCATCTCCAGCCCGAACTTCTCAGGGAAGTGTCTGAGCGTGCCTGCCATGGTCCTTCCAATCTGCTCAAGTTCCTGGTCATTCATCAGGAACTTGCCCTTCTCCCCGCAGATCGGGCAGGTCTCCCCCCGAAAATATCCATGTTCCTTGCATTCCCGCAGCATTTCCGAATGATGAATCGGGTTTCTTTCTTTAAGGCTTTCCATTGAGCACTCACCCTGACTGCTTTGCATTCGATTGATGAATCACTGGCAATCGGACCGTTGCGAGAGAGCGATGGATGATCAAGCACAGGACTACTTTCGTCCTGGTGTCTTCTCAGCGGAGAGGACAGTGTTCTTTATCAGCATGACGATGGTCATCGGTCCGACCCCTCCTGGCACGGGGGTTATTGCCGACGCCTTCTCCTTCACGGCTTCGAAGTCCACGTCCCCTACCAGCCTGTACCCTCTCTTCGCAGAGGGATCGTCCACGCGATTGACCCCGACGTCGATGACCACGGCACCTTCCTTGACCATGTCGGCCTTGATGAACTGCGGGACTCCCATCGCGGCGATGATTATGTCCCCCTGTCGGGTCACGGAAGGGAGGTCCTTCGTCTTCGAATGGCATACGGTGACAGTCGCGTTCGCGCCTTTCTTCTTCTGCATCAGAATGGCAGCGACCGGCTTCCCGACGATGTTGCTCCTGCCGACCACGACAACGTGCTTTCCCTCGGGGCTGTTGCCGCTGCGGACCAGGAGTTCCTGCACACCATGAGGCGTACACGGCAGGAATCCTGGATCCCCAATAAACATCCTGCCGACATTCACCGGGTGAAATCCGTCTACATCCTTCTCCGGGCTTATCCTGTTCAAGACCTTCGTCTCATTGATGTGATCCGGCAGTGGGAGCTGAACGAGGATGCCGTGTATCTTCGGGTTCGCGTTCAGGTCGTCGATGAGCTTCAGCAGCGCCTCTTCCTTGTATTCAGCTGGTAGCCTTATCGTTTCGGAGTAAAGTCCCAGCTCCTCGCAGGCCTTCCCCTTCATCCTGACATAGACCTGCGATGCGGGGTCCTCCCCTACCAAGACGACCGCCAATCCGGGCGTGACTCCTTCCGATTTCAATTCTGCAATCTTCTTCTTCAGCTCCTCGCGTATTTCCTCCGCAATCGCGCTGCCATCGATAATCAGGGCCGGCATCCTACCACCTTGCTTGATGGAGTAAACGTGGGACTTTACTTAATCCTTTTTCAGCAAGAAACTGTGTTGAATAATTCACCCCCCTGAGTCAGCTCCAAGCATCGTGTTGTACTGGACGAACTTCAGGGTCGCCTCTCTCAGCATCATGTCCGTGCGCCTGGACATGATCGCCTCTCCGAACATG
>Ga0315282_10002086_pt1 | contig 37257 bp, 39 predicted proteins | sample YL17G07_20_MG_FD_203693 | JGI IMG/M metagenome (GOLD analysis project Ga0315282, IMG submission 203693) | Sediment microbial communities from Yellowstone Lake, YNP, Wyoming, USA - YL17G07_20 | ecosystem: Environmental > Aquatic > Freshwater > Lake > Sediment | place: USA: Wyoming | collected... | reverse complement strand
TTAGGCCAACTGTGATCCTCCCTGATGAGGTGAGGGGTGAGGTTGATCTCGCCATTCTCAATGCCTATCAAAGGGAGAAGGAGAAGGATGATGGAAAAGAAAAAAGATGAGCATCCCGCGGTCAAATTTTTTAAGTCCCTCTATGAACATTGTGATGAAGCAAATTTAAACCTTCGATTCCTACACAAAGATGGAGATCCTACCAAGACAGTTCAAAAGTTTCTCTCGATTTCAAAAATTGACACGGTTCCTAAAATTTTAGAGAAATATCAAAGGCAATATCACTGTTACTTTGGGGTTGCTACAAGGACTAAAAATGACGGAAGCAAAGAAGGTATTCGTCAGATCCCCGCGGTATGGGTAGATATAGATTTTAAGAAATTCTCAAACGAGAAGAAAGCTGAAATTCGGCAGCGATACAAAGATTTTCCCCTAAAGCCTTCCTACGTGATTCATACGGGTGGCGGCATTCACGCCTATTGGAAGTCGAAAGAACCTGCATCTGCATCCAAAGAACAAATTAACCAGGTAGAAGACCTCAATAAAAGGCTCGCCTCTTATTTCGATGGTGATAAAGGTGCCATCGATGCTTCCAGGATTCTCCGAACACCAGGGACCATAAATCATAAATACCCCTCTTCGGTAATCCTTAAAAATTTCAATTCAAATAAATATGATCCGAGTGATTTTGATTTTCTTCCAGAAATCGAAGGGACAAACGTAGAAGAAAAACCCAGACTCACCGAGGGATGGGAAAAAGAGTTATTAAAAGGTGTTCCAGAGGGAGAAAGAAACGCTAGTATTGTACGCCTTGCCGGTAGATATTTAGGGAAAGGACTTTCAAGAGATGAAATCCTTCCTATTCTTTTGAATGCTAATTCCAGATTTGACCCCCCTCTTGATGTGGGAGAGGTTGAGACCTGTCTTAATTCTATAAGTAAAACTCATCAAAGGAATGCCTCCGATAATCAGCCTACCAACTATCAACCATCTTTTCAAAGAGAACGATTGTCATGGCCTTCCCCATTAACAGAACATGCCCTCCATGGGTTGGCAGGAGAATTTGTAAAAATGATCGAACCACAAACGGAGGCAGATCCCGCGGCTCTCCTTATTCAAATCCTGACGGCTACTGGCAACATCATTGGGGCAAATCCTTTTTTTCAAGTAGAGGCCGACAAGCATTACTTAAAACTTTTTCCGGTGCTGGTAGGGGAAACATCAAAGGGGCGGAAGGGAACATCTCTTGGATACATGAAACACATTTTTAGGCAAATTGATTTAGGCTGGGCGCTAGGATGTATCAAGAGCGGACTATCATCGGGTGAGGGTTTGATTTGGCAAGTTAGAGATGAAATAAAAAAGAGGGAACCGATTAGAGAAAAGAGCAGAGTGACAGGTGAATATCAAGAGTATGTTTTTGATCCTGGTATAGAAGATAAGCGTCTTCTGGTTATAGAGGCTGAATTTGCTTCCACCCTTCGAGTGATTGAGCGCGATGGAAATACCCTTTCACCAACTATCCGCCAGGCATGGGATAGCGGAGATCTGGCGACTTTAACGAAAAACTCACCCGCGGTCGCAACGGGGGCGCATATTTCAATTATAGGTCACATAACACGTGATGAACTCAAACGCTATCTTGATCGAACCGAGATCGCGAATGGGTTTGCTAATCGATTTATTTTTACCTGTGTTAAGCGCTCAAAGGAATTACCTGAAGGAGGAGGGCTCTACGGATTAAATCTTGAACTAATACAGAAGAGGTTTAAAGAGGCCATTGAGTTTGGGAAAACGGTTGGTGAGATCAGAAAGGACGGCAAAGCGATGCAGATATGGTCTGAAATTTACCCGGGTCTTTCTGCGGGCAAGCCAGGACTTTTCGGGGCAGTAGTCTCAAGATCTGAAGCACAAGTTATGAGGATTGCCTGTATCTATGCCGTACTGGATAAATCCAACTGGATTCGAGCAGAGCATCTTTTAGCTGCTCTTGCTCTTTGGGATTATTCCGAAGCATCTGCACGATACATTTTTGGAGATGCCACGGGTGATGTTGTGGCCGATCGGATTCTACAAGCCATAAGAGGTTCAACCAATGGATTGACTCGTACGGACATAAGAGATCTTTTTTTCCGTAACATAAGCGGAGTAAAAATTGATGATGCCCTTTGTTTTCTGGAAAGTCATAGCCTGCTCCGTATGGCCAGAGAAAATACGGGAGGAAGGCCTATTGAAAGGTGGGTGGTTGTGTAACGACATAAACGACATAAACGACAAAAGGTGGGGATAAAGGGGACTTTGGTCGTTTATGTCGTTTATGTCGTTACCTATAGGAGACTACATAATGGGCTGTCTGGATAAGGCGCTAAGGTCAATTAGCAACACCATAGTGGAGAAGGAAATGGATAAGGAGAGCCTCTTAAACACTCCCATCCAGAATCTAAAAAAGCCCCTGGCCGTTCACTCTCAAATTTTGGATGAGGTGATCTACTTGGTCCCGAATGAAGCAATGGCAAAGGAAGTGGAGGCTATGGGAGGAGTCGCCTATAAACCGGATGAGATCAAGGTTTTGTCCGGGAAATCAAAAACGATGGGGCGCGAAGAATGGATAGAGCTTTTAAAAATAATCCACCACACAAAGAGAATATTTTTAGGGTCAAGCGTCCAGAGCTAACAGGAGGTGGAAAAATGACACGCGATAAAGCTACTGGCAAAATCTCTGCTAACTTCGAGTTTAATCGGTATGGGGACTTTACCGGGATAGTCCATCTTAACGCTGAAAACGAGAAAGACCAAATGGTTCTACAAAGGGGAATCTCCCGGTTATTGAGAAGATGGAACCTTACCCTTAGAAAGGTCGTCTACGAGAGGTCAGCCAGGTAAGAGAGATCCTATGGACCAAGAAATCCTAAACCTAAAAATCGAAGGGAAAAGCCTCCGACAGATCTCTAAGGTCGTTGGAATAAGCCACGTGGCCGTGGCAAAGAGGCTCAAGAGACTGTCAAGCCGAAACGGTGAGGTGTTAACCTCAAAAAATCCCTCTTATACCATTGGCCAGGGTGTTAACTCCCTGGATTCTCCCCCTGAGAGGGGCCAGAGAAGGCAAAAAGGGGCATCTCCAGAGACGACTTTTGAGGGTGGCGATCTGTTCCAGGAAATCAAGAAGTTTTTGGAAGAGCGGGGCATTGACGTTTACCGGATAAAGGCAGGACCTGAAGCCTACCAAGTAGAGCGCGGTGACCAGGTCATTCGATTTTATGTGCAGAGAATCTTTAAAAGAGACAGAACGAATGGAAAAAAGGAATGAGTTTCATGGAGTCATATGGGAGGTAAAACAATGAGGTTTGCTTTGTATGCCAGGGTTTCGACAGTAGATAAAGGCCAGGACGTCGAGCTTCAATTAAAAAACCTGAGGTCTTATGCAAAGGCCAGGGGATGGGAGATCTTTGACGAGTATAAGGATGTCGGATTAAGTGGATCAACGGGATATCTCCTGGTCCCTTATGGATCGAATAAAAAGCCCGAACTTAGCCGTTTGATGGAAGATGCACGCAAAAGACGGATTGATGGAATTCTGGTCTGGAAACTGGATCGTTTCGGGAGATCTCTAAGATCCTTGGTTACTACTCTTGAAGAACTTAGGGATTTGGGGGTTCAATTTGTGTCTTATACCGAAAACCTCGACTTCACCACTCCTGGGGGGAGGGCGATGGCTAACCTAATAGGCGTTTTCGCTGAGTTTGAACGCGATTTAATCCGGGAAAGAGTTAGGGCGGGGATGCTGAATGCAAAAAGTAAAGGGATAAGACTTGGGAGGCGCCCACTTATTGATAAACATTTTTTAAAAGAAGTAGCCGACATGAGCGGTAAGGGAATGTCTTTAAGGAAAATTGCAAGAGACTTGAAAATATCAAAAAGCCTTGTCCATAAAGCCCTCAAAATTTCGAGGCAGCAAACCCTTGATAATCAAGGGGCGGCAGATACAAAAACTGAATCTCACTGAGAGATGGTTTATGGACACGATTAGGGAAGTGGGAAGGATGAAGAAGAAGAGGACCAATAAATTTCATAGACCAAACGTCTTAAGTCTTTGTACCTGTGGTCACACAGGAGACAGTAAAAGAAGTCAACATGCAAACGAATCCTTTTTCTCTTTTGGGTCGGGAAAATGTTTAGTGAAGCATTGCGAGTGCCCTCGATTTACTTGGGAGCGATTTATAAAATTCGATGGTCATTCACCGTCATAGGTAACTTTTAAACTACGAGTGTGACATTTTTGGATCCCAGGGGATCCCCGTACGATCGTAAAACATCATGTTTTTACTGATCCATAGTTTTGGAAATTAGGAAATGCCTTGCAAAGGAGATTCTCAAATGAAAACCCTCTTTATGGAAACAACAAAAATCGAACCCTCTCAAACAGTCTCCGAGATTCAGAAAATTCTCGGTAAGTATGGAGCCTCAGCAATCATGATTGAATATCAAAATGGTGAAGTCTCGGCTGTCTCGTTCGAGATCAAGGTCAATGCTCAACATCTCCCTTTCAGATTGCCTTGTCGATGGGAGGCAATTTTTAAAATCTTAAGAAGACGTGTAGAAGAGAAAAATCATTGGCCTGATTACCTTGAGAAGAAAGAGCCGGAATGGAAGATCCAGGCTAAGCGGATCGCGTGGCGTCAGATTCTTCGATGGATCGAGGCACAGCTCGCCCTGGTTGAAACCGGCATGGTTAAGATCCAAGAGGTCTTTATGCCTTACATCCAGGTTGGGATTGATGAAACTTTTTATGATCGGTTGGAGGCAACGAAATTTAAAATGGTCGAATACAAAGGAGCTAAAGAGAAAGACGTAAGTCATTGATTCTTGGTGAAGGCATAACTATTGACCCAGGAAAGATCTCTTCCCCTGGGTGATCCTGGAGAACACTTTTTAATCAGAAATATTTTTTAATAGGAAAATCTTAGTGGACAAAGAATTTTTGACCATCAGTGAAGTCTCGGGGTATTTGAACGTCAAACCCTCAACCCTCTATACATGGGTAAAGAGCGGAGAGATACCTCATTACAAACTTCATAAGATGGTCCGCTTCAAGAAGGGGGATATCGACGCTTGGATGGAGAATCATAAAGAAGACAAAGTCGGTCAGAACAACAAGGTCAGGGAAATATTAAGAGCTGCAAAAAGATCAAACAAAGACGTTGACCAGTTGGTAAAAAAAACTATTGCGAGGGTCAAGGGAAATCGATATACTTCCCATTGCGGGAGACCAGACCAAGTTAAGGACCTCAGAAAGGAGGTGGAAGATGGCGCTTTATAAGAGGGGCCAGGTCTGGTACATGTCTTTTGTTTATCAAGGAATACGTTATCGGAAGTCAACAGAGACAGAGGATCGGAAGTTGGCCCAAAGGATTTTGGATAAAATAAAAGGTAAAATTGCGGAAGGGAAATGGTTTGGGAAATTACCAGGGGAAGATAAGACCTTCGAAGACATGACCAAGAAATTTGAAGAGGAGAGTATACCAAAGAGATCACGTGTAGTGTATACATCCGTTTTAAGAACTCTCTCAAAGGCGTTTAAGGATTCTCTGCTTACGAGCATCACTCCGAATGCCGTCAACAGATTAAAAAAGGACTTGAGGGATAAGAGTGAGAAAGCGACAAGCATCAATCAAAAAATAAGGATTCTTAAACGAATGTTCAATGTGGCAACAAGCGAATGGGAATGGTTCAAAGAAAATCCAATTAGGTTTGTTCATCTTGAGAGAGAAGGGAAAAAGAGAGAGAGGTGGGCTACCCTGGAAGAGGAAGAAAGGCTCCTTTCACATTGTCCCGATTGGTTAAAAGAGATAGTGATCTTTGATCTGAATACTGGACTTCGGTTAAGTGAACTTTGCAACCTTCGGATATCCGATGTTGATCTTTTTAGAAGAACTATTTCAATTGTTGAAACTAAGAATGATGAACCCCGAATCATTCCACTTAATCAAAGGTCCCACAATCTTTTGAGAGAAAAGTTGAAGGTTCGATCTATCTCCTGTGATCAAATCTTTCAATTGAAGGGGAAACCGATAAAGAAACATATCATTCAAATTGCTTTTAGGGGGACCTGTTTGGCAGCCGGAATTGAAGACTTTCACTTCCATGACTTGCGACATACTTTCGCAACACGAATAGTCCAACTTGGAGAAGACCTTTATAAAGTCCAAAGGCTTCTCGGCCATAAATCACCCACTATGACCCAAAGGTATTCTCATCACTCCTCGGAAAGCTTAAGGGGCTCAGTGGATGTTCTTGACAGCTTAGCCCCAAAAATGACACAATCGATCAGTGATGAAGTATAAGTAATTGAAATTAAAACAATATTTTTTTCTTAATTAACCCTTAAGACTCTTGAGAATATAATATCGGAAATCTTTATTGGATCGGGAGGACCTATGACCACAAAAAAGGTAGATGAAAGATCCTTTGGGGCTAAGATGAAGCAGCTTCGCCAGGTGAGGAAGATCTCCTTTGAACATCTGGCCAATAGGACTGGATATTCCCAACGCTACCTGAAAGATGTTGAAGAGGGCAAGGTCATTCCTCCTGTGGCAGCTGTTATTCAGATTTCCAAGGCCCTTTCGGTCGACTCGGGTTCCTTCCTTTCTGCTGAAGAACAGGAGGCTACCGTTAAAAGGAGGAAGGAAAGCTTTTACAAACGGACTCAGGCGTATTCATATAAAACCCTCACTCCGGACGCAGAGGAAAAACATATGAAGGCCTTCCTGGTCACGATCGATCCGAGGCAGGATCATAAAATGGTGGAATACCGGCATGAGGGGGAGGAGTTTATCTATGTCTTAAAGGGTGAGGTGGAGGTGATTGTTGGAGAGAATCCAAACCATCTTAAAAAGAACGAAACGCTCCATTTCAATTCAGGGATCACCCATAAACTTCGAAACCTAAGTGACGAGGATGCCAAACTCCTGGTAGTCCTTTACACACCCTAACCCACGGCTTACCAAAACCGCAAAGGGCAGAGAGCAAAGCGCATAGCGAGACAATATTAATTGAAGTTAAACAGAGAAACGCTATGCTCCATGCGCTGCTCTATGCTCTTAATCCCTCCAATTCCTCGGGACGCCCGCAAAGGAAGCCCGCCGTTCCAGTTCACTTAATTGATTTTCGAAGTACCGGATCGCATAATTGACCCGGTTTAACTCAGTGCTACCTCCCTGATTGTCATACTTCGCCTTCAACTTCTTCAACTCCGCCAGGTTTCGATTGTAGAAACGAAATTGGCCTGCCCAGTAATCTCTTCCATATCCTCCGGGTCGATCAGGGGAGGCAATCCCTTGCGCTGAGAAAAGCGTCATCTTCCCCTGGGCCGAGTCGAGAACAACCCGAAATTTATTGAGAAAGGAGTTGCCTAAAAGCCCTGCTGTGTTAGAGGGAAGATTGTGGATCAGGACATCAACATTTTCCACCTCAGCTTCGCCCACCCGGACTGATTTCAATGTGACCAGAGGGGTGAAGATCAATTGACTGGCAGTGTAGATCGGGATGAAAGGGGTGGTCTCATTAATATTAAGTCCCAATTCGTTCGCCATTTGCGTGTTGATAAGAGTGAAACTTGCCCCGGTATCCACAATGAAATAGGATCGGAGCCGGTTGTTTAGGATGACTTCTGACAACCATAATTCATGCCTTCTTACTAAATTAACCTCAAATCCTTGGGGCTCAGAAGATTTTTGGGCAGGAGCAGGAGCAGACTTCTCCCTGACTTCCTGATTGGGCGTCCCCTTGGGCGTCTTTCTTTCCTCAACACCTTCACGGTATTTTTCAGGAATACTAGAAATATCATCTGTGAAATGGACCGTCCCTTTTTCATCGACCCATTTATACATCTCTGCACTGGCAGGTAGGGCCAAAGCAATCAGGATGGTCAAGAGAAAGAAGGTTTTTTTCATTCTCAAATCCCTCGCCTTTACTAAATATATTTTATTTCTTAATGACAGAGTTGTCAATTCTTTCCAACTTGGTCTGCGCATATAACATACCAAAAATCATCAACGGGATCTATTTGCATAAACTGCTTCCAAATCAACCCTTCGACGATCCCCGGTCTAAAGCCCGGGGTTTGCTCAGGGTTGATACTGAGCGGCGCTCTTGACCCCGTCCTGAAGGCCGGGGTTTGGCGCCGTCGAAGTATCAATAATGAATGGCTTATGATCGGTTTGCGCGGTAGCCAATAGATGACGTCTTTTGTCCCTCTGATGAAAAATGTTCCGCGTTTAGACACCAAATGGGGGTGCTTTTTAGGACCTCTTTTGTTATAATTTTTCATCTTTTTGAAAAGCGCTAAAAAAAGATGAAGCCTATCAGACGTTCTATGACGCCAACGAGAAGGAGAAGATCCACACGGCTCTGCTGGCAACAAATTTATGAAGATCACATAATGGATTAACAGATGGGGTGAAAGATGAGCACTTATTTTCTCCATCCGGATTCCATTCGAAAACTCTTCGACACCATTGCCCCGACCTATGACTTCCTCAACCATCTTCTCAGCCTGCGGAGGGACTTTTATTGGAGGAAGATGGCTGTCCGGGAACTCAAAGGAATCGGGGGCTGGATCCTCGATATCGCCACCGGGACAGGAGATGTGGCGATTGAAATTATTCAACAGAATGGTTATCAGAAAAAGGTCTTCGGCTTGGACTTGTCAGAACCGATGATCAAGAGAGCCCGGCAGAAAATCCTGAGAAAAGGTCTTTTCCAATCGATTGCCTTAAGTCGAGGGGATGCCATTGACCTTCCCTTTAGAGAAAATACTTTTAGTGCCTCTATCATCGCTTTCGGTCTCAGAAACATCCCGAATAAAGAGCAAGCCCTCTTTGAAATGATTCGCGTCATCAAGAAGGGAGGGAAGGTGATCGTCTTAGAGTTTACTTTTCCCAGAGACGAGTTGATGAGAAGATTATATCCATTTTATCTCAAAAAATTTCTCCCCTGGGTAGGGGGGTTGATCTCCGGTGACAGGGGGGCTTATGCTTACCTCCCTAAATCGGTCACCCAATTCCCTCATGCAGAAGATTATGAGAAGATACTGAAGCGATCTGGATTGGAAGAAATTCATTCCCGGAGATTGACCTTCGGCATTGCCTCCATCATTTCAGGAATAAAAAGGTATCCATGATTCGTCCCTTCTCTCTTACCGATCTGGACCGGATCCTCCAAATCGAACACCTTGCCTTTCCCAAATCCCCCTATGATGGGATGACTTTCGTCCAACTTCACTGGCTTCATCCCGGCACCTTCTGGGTCTACGTGGGCAAAGGAAGTAAACGGGAGGAAGGCCAACTCTTAGGCTATCTCGTCTTCTCTCGAGATGGGCATATCATCTCCATAGCCGTCCATCCTCACCATCGGAGAAGGGGAATTGGGAAGGAACTTATCGAGGAAGCTGTTCAAGGGTTCCACTTGAAGAAGCTATGGGCAGAAGTGAGGAGGAGCAACGGAGGGGCCCAGAGCTTCTATCTTAAACTGGGATTCAAAATCGTGGACGAAATCCCTAACTACTATGGCAATGAAGATGCCTTGATCGTTACGTGGATTCCTCCGGCTTCCAGGTAACGTATTCATTTTTTCCATCGTGAGTAGTTGACGGAAAGAGGTACCGTCGTAAAACTTCTTCGATATCCCTGCCCGCGCTTTTTGCGACGCGATTTTTTCACAGCTTTAGGGAGGAAAGGGGAACTTGATGCAACAGGGTTGACAGCCTTATTCTCCTTTGTTATGCATAGAACGTTACGGTAAGGAGGAAGAAACGATGAGCGGAGTCTTTGGGGTCGTCTCGAATAGAAATTGTTCTGACACGCTTCTTTACGGGACAGACTATCATTCCCATATGGGGACCGAATACGGAGGCATGGCTGTCTTTGGGAAAAAATTTCACCGTTCCATTCACGACATCAGTAAGGCCCAATTCAAGTCGAAATTCTTTGACGACTATAAAGAGATGAAAGGAAATATGGGCATCGGGGTCGTCAGCGACAGAGATCCTCAGCCTCTCATCGTTGGTTCCAAGTTCGGTAACTTTGCCATCGTGGTGGCTGGCTTGATTGAAAATGTTAATGAATTGGCTTCAGGACTTCTCAAAGAAGGAGAAACCTTTGGAGAGATGTCGAGCGGTGGCATAAATTCCGTGGAACTGGTTGCCAAGTTGATTACCCGCGGAAAAACTCTCCCTGAGGGAATTGAAGCGGTTTACGATAAAATCCGGGGCTCTGCTTCAATCCTCCTATTGCAAAAGGATGGGATCTGTGCTGGCCGGGACCGTTTCGGCCGAACCCCTCTGGTCATCGGAGAGAAGAACGGGGAATATGCCGTCGCAACGGAGACCTGTTCTTTCTTGAATTTGGGTTTTCGGATTAAGAAATACCTCGACCCTGGGGAGATCATCTTCATTGGAAAATCAGGATTGGTAGAGAAATTCTCGGGTAAGAAAACGAATCAAATTTGCTCCTTCCTTTGGATTTATACCGGCTATCCTGCCTCGAGCTATGAAGGAATCAGTGTGGAATTGGTCAGGGAGCGGTGCGGGAGAGCACTTGCGAGAAATGATTTTGTAAAGGCGGATCTCGTCTCGGGCGTCCCTGATTCCGGAGTGGGGCACGCCATCGGGTATGCGATGCAATCCGGAATTCCCTACCGGAGGCCCTTGGTGAAATATACTCCTGGATATGGGAGGAGTTATACTCCTCCTTCCCAAGAGATTCGAGATCTCGTCGCCACGATGAAACTCATCCCCATTAAAGAAGTGATCTGCGGAAACCGGATTATCCTTTGTGAGGACTCCATTGTCAGGGGAACCCAATTGAAAAACTATACGATCAAGAAACTTTGGGAGTGCGGCGCCAAGGAAGTCCATGTGAGACCTGCCTGCCCTCCCCTGATGTTTCCCTGTCGATTCGCTCTTTCCACTCGTTCCACTGAGGAGCTGGCTGCCCGGAAAGCCATCTTGGCCATTGAAGGAAGGCATCTTGAAGATGTAAGGGAATATATTGATCGCCGATCCAAGAAGTATCAAGAGATGGTGAATTGGATTGGGAAGGAACTGGGAGTGACGACGTTGAAATATCAAGCAATTGAAGACATGGTAGAGGCCATCGGTCTTCCCAGAGAAAAACTCTGCCTCTACTGCTGGATCGGGGATTACACTTGATCCGACATCAATCACCCTATAACAAACCAGGTAACCCTAATAAGTCACTCCTGCTGGAAACGTGCTGCTAAATCCCAATGTCAAAACCAAAATGTCAAATCAATGACAAATGACTAAATGTCAAACAGTTTTTGAGTCATTTGAAATTTGGATTTCATTTGAACTTTGAGCTTTGACATTTGACATTCTTATTTCGCCAACAGCGTTCTTGACCGCTGGAACCCTTGGCCCCTTTGACCCTTTCTTATCTCGAAAACCTCACCATATCTCCTACCTTAATTCCGTTCGTCGAGAACCAACCTTTCTTCATCTCCAAGGTATAGAGGACGGGCTTTGGAGGGCTGTGGGAATCTAAACTCAAAGGCTTCATGTCCGCGATCTCAACGATACCACCGCTCTTATCGATGAAGGCAATGCTCAGGGGAATGAGCGTATCCTTCATCCAAAAGGCGTGATAGTCTTCAGTTTCAAAGATGAAGAACATCCCTTCCTCCTGACCAAGGTGTTTTCTCCCCATCAACCCTTTCGCCCTTTCGGCCGGGGTCTCCGCCACTTCCACCCATATCTCTTTCTCATGAATATAGAGAGGAATTTTGAGGAAGTTCTGGGATTGGGCGATGGAAGTCCCGAGAAACAAGATTAAGAGAAAAGCAATCCTTTCAATCCTTCGACCCAGTGACGCTCTTTCCCTTTTCATCAGCCTGTCTCTTTTCTAGGAGATCGCTGACTTTTCGAATTTCATCCTTGATCTTGCCGGTATTCCACAGGACGAATAGGACCCAGAGAGGGAGGAGAAGCCAGAAGATGAAAAGGATGGCCATGAAAATGACCATGGCAATGGCGACCCCGAAAGGAAGCTGCTTGAAGATCTGCTCGATATACCATTCCATCATGATCTCTGTACTCCTCTCTAAGACCGCCTACCGAGGTTGCTCTCCTGTCAACTGTTTTTTCAATTTTTCATTCACTTTCAAAATCTGATTCACATCCGATCCGTTGATCTCCCAGGAATAGTTATCCTTGCCATCTCGCTTCAGCTTTATCTTCACCTCCGGAGGAAGGAACTCCTCCCTTTCCATCTTCTCCTTTTCTAAAATCACCTTGGAGACCGGCGGGGCTTCTGGTTTCCCCTGGGGAGGGAGAGGCTTCCCCTCACAAGAGGCGACGAAAAGAACGATTAAAAGGGAAAGTAAAAAGATCCTTTCCATTCGAACCTGTCATTGAAGTTCCCCGGCCACCCCGTTAGGACGGGACACGTTCCGGTCAAAAGAGGCGGAAGATTATTCCTCCTTCAGATACAGGCGGCATCCTTTCAAGAAATCGTCACGGTTCCGAGCATCCTTCGGAAAGGAGTAGGTTCTATATTGGACATTGAACCCTTTCGGAACATAGCCTCCCTGAACCGATTTCGTCTGGATTCTCTCCCCGATCTCCTTGGCTAACTTCTTATCGACAAACGCGAAGATGTAGACCCGACTGTTTTGAAAAGGAATGACGACATCCATCGAACGAACCATCATCTTGATCGCATAGACCACCCCTTCCAGGACTCCGTCGCTGAGAGCTGTCTCCCGTTTGGTCCGTTGATCCCAGAATTCCGTCTGAATCATGGAAAAATTTAACTTATCCTCTTCGGCCTTCGCCATCATGGGATGGATGAGAAGCGTAAAGATCGTATCAACTCCGAATACGGGAAGGGTGAAGATAAAGGCATTCCCATTTCCGGATCGACTTTCTGCCTGGATGATACCCCGATGACCCTCGATGATTTCTTTCGTCACGGCGAGGCCCAGACCCGTCACCAGGCCTATTCCATCCTGAATTTTCTGTCCTTGAAAAAAGCGATCAAAGACGTTGGGAAGGTCTTCAGGTGGAAGGCTTCTCCCCGTATCCGCGACGATGACCTTCAAAAAATCCCTGCCTTCTGTAAGTCCTTTCGAATCGATGCTGATCTTTCCCCCTGAAGGGGTTAATTTCAATGCGTTGTCAATGAGGTTGACAAAGACCTCTATCAGTCGATTGCGGTCTCCGAAGACCATGGGGGTATCCGGATCGAGATGATTTTCGAAAACAATCTTCTTCTCTTCCAGCTGTTGGGAGAGGGTCATCCACGCCTCATCAATGACGGGGTTGAGGCGTACCGGTTCAAACTTTAATTTTAGTTCTTTCCCGGACTCAATCCGTGAAAAATTCTGGAGGGCATCAATCATGCTCCCCAGGCGAAGGATATTCTTATTCGCAATCCCTAAATATTCCTTCTGATCCTCGGTGAGGCTTCCGATCCGCTCTTCGAGTATAAGGGAGAATACCTCCTTGATGACTGTCAAAGGTGTTCTCACTTCATGGGAAATACCCAGGATGAAGTCAGACTTCAATTGTTCGATCCGCTTCAGTTCTTCATTCGTCCTTTCTAATTCAATCGACTTTTTCGTCAGGTCCCTGATCAGGTTTTTCTCATAGATGACCCAGGTCAGTTTCGCCCTCATCTCGTCAAGGGTGAAGGGCTTAATGATGTAATCCGTAACTCCGGAAGCAACACCTTCGATTTCGGGGAGGGAACTGCCCTGGCCTGCCAGGCAGACGATAGGAAGGTCCGGAAATTCAGTCCTTACGGACTTCACCCCTTCGAGTCCATTCAGCCCAGGGTCCTCGAGATCAGTGATCAGAAGGGTGATGGACCCCTTCCTTAACAATTCGAGAGCCTCTTTCCCATCCTTCACCGTCAGGATTTCGTGGCCCATCTGGATGGCTATTCTGGAAACCATCTCTCGGACGGGCTCCTCATGCTCAGCCAGTAATATCCGTTCCTTTTCTGCCACAAGAGCTCCTCTCTCGTTTGACAAAAAGAATAGTCCTTTTACCAGACAATTTCAACAAAATTATATTATTTCCCTTCCATCTCCGTCTTCCATGCGGAGAAGAAGGTCCAGAAGGGCACAGAAGTCCCTGGGGGAAGGTTGACAAATTGAATTCCGGGCGGAATGGCTTCTTCAGAGAAGTGGGGATTCAATTCCTTGATGTCTTTGTAGAAACATCCTACCGCCCTTGATACCTCGATGATGGGGAGAGGCTGAGTGAGTTCAATCTGAACTCTTTCCACCTGAAGAGGATCATAAAGCTCTTTTTCGTCTAAATGGAATCCATATCTCTCTGTTGCGGAGAGGATCATCTTTGCGACGGCAATCTTATAGACGTAACGTTCCGTTTCCAGGGGGAGGTCGAGGAAATAATAATCCCTCGTCCCCTGAAGTTCGATCTCTTTTCGGACCCTGTTCTCCCCTACATTATAAGCAGCCAATGAAAGGGCCCAGCTTCTGAATTCCTCATAAAGGACTTTGAGATAGGCCAGAGCGCCTTCAGTGGCTTTGAAAAAGTCGAAACGTTCATCGACGATTCGGTTTTTCCTCATCTCATATTTCTCCCCGGTCGCAGGGATAAACTGCCAAATCCCTCCCGCCCCTGAGGGAGAGACGGCATAGGGTCGGAGACCGCTTTCAACAAGGGTCACGTATTTCAAATCATCCGGAAGACCCAGATCCCTCAGTCTCTTTTCAATATGTGGAAAGTACCGTCTTGCCCGTTTCATCCATAAAAGGACCTGAACGTCGTTACTCAAGGTAAGAAGAAATTCTCGATCCAGATTCTCCCAGACATTCTTATTCTCCACTGGAATTCTCTCCCCGCACAGAAACACCTCCTTGGGAAGTTTATAGGTGGTGAGTGGAGGTCGGTCTTTCGTCTGTTTCAACTGGTTCTCCAGATACTTGACTTCAGACTGGAGTCTGGAAACCGATTGCTCCAAGGATTTCAATTTCCCAGCCAACGCATCCTGTTTTTCTGAAGCGTCAACCTGAACCACTCTCTTCTCAGGCTCCTTTGTGATGGGTCGATCTAGGACACAACCGAAGAGGAGAATCACATTCACCAAAATGAAGCTGATGCTCTTCACCATTTCCTTTCCTTTCGCCAAGAGAAATAGAAAGCAGTCTCAAATTACCATATCTATCCTCTGGGACGCAAGCACGCACTCTCCTTTAAATTCTCGAGGAGGGAAGGTATAATGATCATGTGAAACTTTGCTTCTCGCGGACCCTCTTCATCTTGTTCGGAGTGATTCTCCTGGTAGGATGTGCGAAGAGAATCCAACCCCCCTGGATTTCAAAGGTCGCCACGATACGAGAACCCATCGGAGCCGAGGAAATTCTTAGACTTCCGGATGGGGATCCTGTCTCTTTCCACGAACTCTTAAACGACTTGGAACCATCCTCCGTCATCTTTATGGGGGAGACCCATGACCAGATCGAACATCATCACTGCCAGGTAAGAACTCTTCAGGGGTTCATCGGAAAAAACAGAGACGTCGTCGTGGGGATGGAAATGTTCGAAAGGTCTCAACAACCCATCTTGGACCAGTGGACAGAAGGAAAGCTGACTGAGGAGGAATTCCTCAAAGAGGTCAAATGGGAGACCACATGGGACATGGACTACAATCTCTACAAGGGACTCCTGGATGAAGCAAAAACCCGCCGTCTTAAAGTCCTTTGTCTCAATATCGAAAGGGAACTAGTGAGAAGGGTGGGACAGCAGGGGATCGCCGGACTCTCTCCAGAGGATCGAGCCAAACTCCCTGAAATGGATCTGAGCGATAAAGCGCATCGTCACTATATAGCCTCCATCTACAAAAGCCATCAAGCGGGCTCGGCCAAGGACTTTGGAAACTTCTATCAGGCCCAATGCCTCTGGGATGAAGCCATGGCAGAAACCCTCTTTCGATTTCTCCAATCCGCAGAGGGGGAAGGAAAGACGGTTCTGGTGATCGTCGGCAGTGGCCATGTGGCTTACGAATTTGGCATACCAAAACGGCTTCAACGGAGAACTCCCTTACTTTACAAAACGATCATTTTAAGAGAATGGAAAAAGAACTTAGAAAACGACTTAAACTTGAATAAGTTTTCTTCACCGCTCGCCCATTTTCTATGGATCACCAAGCCTGCTCCTCCTGAAAAGAAGAGGCCCAGAATCGGGGTCATCTTAAGAGAGCAACAGGACCCTAAAGGGGTTTGGATTGAACGGGTTATTCCGCAAAGCCCTGCAGAAAAAGCGGGTCTTCTCTCCGGGGACCAATTGTTTGCTATCGATGGGAAAGAGGTGACAAAAGTAAAGGAAATTCAAGATGCCCTTGCTGAAAAAGGCTGGGGAAAGGATGTCAGCGTCACCATCCTCCGAGAAGGGTTAAAGAAAGAGATAACGGTAATACTCCCGCCTTTAGAAGAATAGTCGTCCCGATGGCGGAAATCAGCGGCGGGTTTTCGCCGCCCGTTGGAGTTTGTTAGGCGATTTCTTCTCTATCTGCTCATAAGATAGATGGGGGAGGCTTGCTTGTTTCCGGGCATGCTCAATCGTCATGGCGACCAAATTGCCTGAAGTATCGAGGTCGATGTAAATATTCTCATTTATCTCCTTAGTTTCGGCAACTTCGAGGTCAGAAAACTCCACTAAAGCCGTGTCAGTATCTGAAAAATATTTTATTTTCATTTGTCTTCTCCCTTAAAACTCCTATCAAAGAAAGCATTATGGACCGTTTCTCCGTCTGGAAGTAGGATGACCCGGAGAAACTTGCCTTCTTCCTTGATCTTTTTCCACTTTCGGATTCTCTTATCCGATTGAATCTCCGTAAAGTCCGGATTCTTAATTGTCTTTTCAATCCATTCCATCTTTATTTTAGCACGATCAGGTCTCTGTATGGTATAGAGAAAATATTGAGTAAATTTCATCTTCTGTTTTCTCGCCCAACGATTGAATCTCAGCTTATCATTGCTTCATCCAGTCTGATTTGACACCGATCTTTCTCCTCACTTCATCCATCACTTCTTCGGCGATGGCTCTGCATTGCTTGGCTCCGGAATTCAAGGCGTCGATGACATATTGGGGCTTTTGATGAAGTTCCTTGACTCGATTCTGAACGGGGCCGATATCTTCCATCATATTCTTGAAAAGGATTCCCTTGCATTCAATGCATCCAATTCCTGCCGTCCGGCAACCATGATCGACCAAGGCAAGGTCGTCTGATTTAGAAAAAGCCTGGTGCATCGTGAAAATGTTGCAGTGTTCCGGATGACCGGGATCGCTCTTGCGTTGCCGATGTTCACAAGTGGCTGCTGTTTTCAGCTTCTCCCGGATAGTTTCTGGAGGCTCAAGGAGACCAATCGTGTTGTTCATCGACTTGGACATCTTCATCTTTCCATCTGTGCCCAGAATGCGAGGGGCAGTGGAAAGAAGGACCTTGGGCTCCGGAAAGGTATCTCCAAAACGGGCATTGAACTTCCTGGCAATTTCCCGGGAGAATTCTACATGCTGGATCTGATCTTCTCCGACCGGCACGTAGCCCGCTTTATAGATGAGGATATCGGCTGCCTGGAGAGCGGGATAGTCCAGTAATCCCACATTAATATTGTGCCGGTGCTGTCTCCCCTTCTCTTTAAATTGGGTCATTCGTTCCAGTTCACCCAATGGAGTAATACAGTTAAAGATCCACGTGAGTTCAGGATGTTCAATCACATGGGACTGGACAAAAACTTTGCATCGGTCTGGGGTCAATCCACTGGCAATGAGAATGGTCGCTGTGTCGAGGATTCTCTGCTGCATGGCCTCCGCATCATAATCGATTGTGATGGCATGATAGTCTACGACGCAATAGATGCAATCATATCGATTGACCAATTGGACCCAATTTCGGATAGCCCCGACATAATTACCAATATGAATTTCACCCGTGGGTTGAATCCCACTGAAAATACGATCCATCATTTCCTCCATTCCATTGAATGCCTGTAGCCGCAGGACTTCAGCGTGAGCTCAGTCGAACGCTTTAGCCTGCGTTACCATTGCCAAATTGACGCAACCTAAGGGTTGCGGCTACATGAGTTTTTCAATTCTGTGGCAAAAATAAAAAAGCCATGGGTTGATATTGCCCATGGCCTTTGCCCACCTTATGATAAGACTACAGGTGCAGAAGGTTGAGGCAATGTCCCCATCGGTTTCTTCTCCACCATATCCAGGCCCAATTCATTCTACCCTTCTTCTGAAAAGATGATTGGCAATTATTTACCTCAAACTTATCAAAAAATCAACCCATTCGACTCCCCGGTCTGAAGCCCGGGGTACGCTCAGGGTTGATACTGAGCAGCGCTTCTTACCCCGATTTAAAAATCGGGGTTTGGCGCCGTCGAACGTATCAATCTATTATTTACATCTTTTTCATATACTCACAAAGCATTTGAGCGGTCTTCTCAACAATGGTTCCACACTTCTCATGGCCACCTGCCGCCAACCATTGTTGGCGCTCCTCCTCGTTATCCAGATGAACTCCTGTTAACTGATAACATTCCCTGCTTCCAAATTCTTTTTCAAACTGGTTCCAAAACCCCCGACACTTCGAGTAGACCTTTGACACCGCTTCCTTATCTTTTGGATCGGTTCTTCCCATTTTCATCCCGATGGCCATGATAGACCCAGTGAAGGCACCACATAGGGATCCTTTACCCCCAATCCCTCCACCAAACCCTGAGGCCAGCTTCGGCAGGAGAGAATCCTTGATTCCCAGATACTCCTTGAAACTCAAGGAGATCGATTCCGCTCAATTAAACCCCTGATCAAAATAACTCTTTGCCTTCTCTGATATCTTTTTGGCTTCGTCCTTCTCTGCCATGCCAACCTCCTATACCTAAGAACTTCCTTTAATAATCCCTCCCAACCTCCCTTTAGTAACGGGAGGGGTTTGATAAATTAATAATAAAACTTACCATTTTGAAAGCAAAAAAGCCATCATTTTGATTGAAGGCTCCAGATAAGTGAGTTATACAAATAAATCAGTGGACCCTCTTCGATCAAGAACAATTCAGACGAAACTGCTCCGATGGTTTGAGAAAAAAGGTCGAGATCTCCCCTGGAGAAAAACCGGTGATCCCTATGCCATCTGGATTTCTGAGATCATGCTCCAGCAGACCCAGGTGGCAACGGTTATCCCCTATTACCAAAGATTTCTGAAGTCCTTTCCTACGGTTCATCACTTAGCGAAATCAGATCTGTCAAAAGTCTTAAAAATCTGGGAAGGGCTTGGATACTATTCGAGGGCAAGGAATCTCCATCGAGCCTCGAAAATTATCCTGAATCATTTCAAAGGAAAAATTCCTGATCATCTAAAAGATCTTCTGGGCCTTCCTGGAATCGGGAAATATACCGCGGGCGCCATCCTCTCCATCGCTTATAACAAGGAGGCACCGATCCTGGATGGCAATGTAAAGAGAGTCCTCTCCAGACTCTTTGCCATTTCAAGTAATCTGGTGGCTGGTAAGACGGAAGGTCTTCTTTGGAAGATCTCCGAATCCCTCATTCCAAAAGGTCGCTCAAACTCCTTCAACCAAGCGATCATGGATCTTGGTGCCATGATCTGTACCCCTAAAGATCCTCTCTGTTATCGTTGCCCTCTTCATCGTCACTGCAAGGCGAAAGCTTCAGGAAACCCTGAAAGATACCCATCTAGAGTGGTTAAGAAAAGGATCCCTCACATCGATGCCATTTCCGCAGTGATTCTGAGGAACGGAAAAGTTCTCCTCAATCAGAGACCTCCCAAAGGCCTCCTGGGAGGTCTATGGGAATTTCCGAATTGGAGAAGTGAGGAGAGTCGAAGGTTAAGGTTGAGGTTAAGAAACCACATCAAGAAAGAAATGGGAATGAATGTCGAAGTCAAGGAGTCCTTTGGCACTTTCAAGCAAACCTTTACTCACTTCAAACTCACTCTTAGTGTTTTCAGCTGCGAGGCCCTTGGTGGAAGAGGAAAAGGGAAATGGGTGGCTGTCCGGAACCTCCATCTTCTTCCTATGTCTAGAGTCCACCGCCGCATCGCAGAAGTGATCCAGCTACATCGCATGTCATTGCGAGGAACCATAGCGGTTGCGAGGCGCAGCCGAAGCAAACCCGGAGATTCCTCGCGCCGCTCGGAACAAGCTCCGCAATCCCGCGAGATTGCTTCGCTCCGCCCTGAACACCATGCGGTGCAGGGCTCCGCTCGCAATGACAAGAAACTCTCCTGATCTCCCTATCTCCTCATCTCCCTATCTATCTTCTCAATTAGTCCGAAATCGATATGTCTTCGCTCCACGTCGACTCGGTCGACTCTCACCACCACTTCATCTCCCATCCTGAAAGTCTTATGAGTTCTCTCACCCACCAGACAATATCGTTTTTCATGATATTGATAATAGTCGTCATAAAGGCTCGTCACCCGTACCATGCCCTCTACAAAAATATCCTGTAACTCGACGAAGAAGCCGAAGGCGGCAACGCCACCGATCACCCCTTTAAATACTTCCCCTATCTTATCCTTCATGAAACGAACCCGGTACCGGTCCAGAATCTCCCTTTCGGCTTCCATGGCCACCCGCTCCCTATGGGAAAGATGCTCTGCCTTCCTGACCAGTACCTCTTCGGAAGCCCTCCCATCCTTTTTTGAAAGCACTCTTTTCAGAATGCGGTGGACCATTAGGTCAGGATACCTGCGGATGGGAGAGGTGAAATGGGTGTAGGATTTGGACGCGAGGCCAAAATGGCCCACATTGTTGGCAGAATATTTGGCCCACTTCATCGATCGAAGGAGGATATTATTCACGACTCGTTCTTCAGGCCTTCCCTTCACCTCGAGAAGCAGTCTTTGAAGCTCCTTTGAAGGGCCCTCTGCATCCTTCTTCATCTTATGTCCCAAATGGGAGACGAATCTTCGAAATTCATCGACGGCCTCCCCTTTTGGGGGCTCATGGATACGATAGATGGAAGGAAATCCATTTTCTTCCAAGAAATGAGCGACGGCTTCGTTAGCAGCAATCATGAACTCTTCGATGATCTGATGGGCAAGATTTCTCTCCGCTCGGATAATCTCTTCTGTCTCTCCCTGGAGATCGAGGATGATCTCAGGTTCAGGCAGATCGAAGTCAAGGGCACCCCTCTCGATTCGTTTTTGGCGAAGCCTTTGCGAAAGATCGGCCATCCATTCCAGGGATGGAACAATGTCGCCGTACCTTTTCTTCAACTCCACATCATCATCCAATAGGACCTTCTTTACAATCGTATACGTGAGCCTTTCGCTACTCCGGATGGCACTCGGATAGAATCGGACTCCCTTTTCATTCCCGCGGGCATCGTATCGTAGTTCCACGGTGAGCGTCAGTCGATCTGAGTTGGGATGGAGGCAGCAGATTTCATTGGAGAGTTCCGGGGGAAACATAGGAATCGCACGATCTGGAAAATAAACACTGGTACCTCGGAGGTAGGCCTCCTCATCCAGGGCCGTCCCTTCTTCGACATAGTGGCTTACATCGGAGATCGACACATAGAGCGTCACCCCTCCATCCTTCTCCTTCTGGATGGAAACAGCATCATCAAAGTCTCTTGCCTTTTCTCCATCGATCGTAAAGGTAGGAATGTCTCTCAGATCGACAAGACCCTGATAGTCATCAGGAGAGGGAATAAGTGGAAGGTCTCTGGCTTCCTTCAAAACAGTCGATGAAAATCGGTGGGGAAGGTCATATTTGTGGATAATGATCTGGGGTTCCACCTCCGGGTCATCCGGATATCCCAGGAGATGGGTGACACGGCCTTCCGGTCTCACCCTCTCGGTCGGATATCTCGTAATCTCAGCCACAACAATCTGATTCGGTCGAGCCCGCTTGGTCTCTCCTTCCGGGATAAAGACCTCCTGAATGATTCTTTCGTCCTCCGGGATGATGTAGGAATAATTCTTTCCCCTCATAAACTTTCCCACGACTTTGTGTAATCCCCTTTCCAGAATCCGGATGACCGATCCTTCCCTTCCTTTCTTACGGATGGATTCCACCCGGGCCACCACTCGGTCTCCATGCATGGCCTCCTTGAGATTTCTCTGACTAACAAATATATCCTGCTCCCCTTCTCTTTCCGGAATGACGAAGCCATATCCGTCCGGATGGCACTTGACCCTGCCCACCACGAGATTCATCTTGATGGGCAGGCCGTAACGATTCCCGCGGATCTTGACGATCTTCCCCTCGTCCGCCAGGTCCCTGAATATCTCCCTAACCCTCTGCCTCTGGTCCTTTGGTAAACGTAAAAGACGAAGAACCTCTCTTATAAGAAGTGGGCGGTCCTCTTCCTCCATCAGCCGAAGGATCTCAGCGGCAGAAAGACCTCTTTCTTTCAGTCCGGTCCCTTTCTCTTTTCTTATCTTTTTTTTGCTCATCCTAGTGTAGTGAATCTAACACTTCTTTACATTGAATCTGAGGGGTGTCATTCCCGCCCCGTATCCCGTGGTCGGGTCTAATCGACAAGTACGGGGTAAACTCCAGCGGGAATCCAGACTGAAATGACTGGATTCCAGATCAAGTCCGGAATGACATTTATGTAAAGTCTTTACTGAATCAGTAGACGAGGTATCTACAAAAACCGTTCATCCATGTTTCGAATAAAAAAAGGGCATTCAATGCCCTTTTGAATCAGCACGAAAATTTTCTCCATTAAGTTTATACTCCCGTTCCTACCAGAAATCCAAAAGTCCGGGAGAGAAAAGGAACGAAGGTCATTGCAAGAACGACAAGCCCCACTCCCACAATCAAAGGAAGGAAAACAGCCAAAATCGCTTTTCCAGTGGAGATGGTGTGGCTTTCCCTCAACCCAATGATCGTTAAGATCAAAAAATAGATTCCCCCGATGGTGCTTCCGATAAAGGGAATGATGGCAAAGAGATTGCCGCTGAAGGCATAGGAGATGGCACGAAACGTTGTTTGAAAACCTTTCTTATTCCCTCCGACAATCATGAGACAAACATGCGTCACGATGCTTCCAAGAAAGAGAGAGAAAATGATGGTCAAGGGAACGAGAATGATCAGAAGGGTCATATAAATACTGGAAGCAACATCCGAAAATTGTCTTACGGGAAACCACTTAGAAAAAAGGTACCACTGCCAGACAAGGGCTCCTCCGGAACCGATAATCCCGGAGATCAGTCCATAAATCAGAGCAGGCAAGTATCCCTCTCCGGATCCAACCTTCTTGAAAAACCGAGTGGCTGAGAAGAGGGCATCCCGAGTCGTTTTAAAAAAGGCCGAGACGAACCCCTCCCCGCTCTCCCAGGGAATATATCTCTCTTCAGGTGAGATTTCGTTGATCTTTCCCTCTGCGGGTTGGGCGGGTTCTTTTTGAAAGGAGTATTTTGAAATGATCACTCCACATTTGACGCACTCATTGGTCTCAGGTTGTTCGAACCCGCATTGCGGGCAGGTGATCATCCTCTCCATATAAGGCTTCTTACCTGGCTCGGGTTGAGAGGAGACTTCTGACATCTCTGTGATCATTTCCTCCTCTTCTTCCACCCTTGTCCTTCCCCCAATCTCCCCGAAAGCCTTCACATACTTCTCCATTTCCTCTTTCGAGATGCCCTTTTTCACAACGACCGGTACTTTCTGGAGTAAACGTTCGGCCCTTTCCGGAGTTAGGTTGAATTTTTTCTGAAGGCCTCCTAGTAAACGGCCCTCCTCTTCTGGGCCTGCTACGGTAAGGCCCAAAAAGATCACCTTATAAACACCCACCTGACTACCTCCTCTTTCATAACCTCTTACTTTTGTTCGAGAGTTATCACATTAAACCCAAAACTACAAGGGTTATTTGCAGAGATGGATGGGAAGAAGCCTGTTCCCGTCGAACTGGTAAGCAACTCGGGGCGTGATTCGATGAGCGGTCATGGCCATTTGATCCGTCCAGCCCTTCATCTCTGTTAAACGCTTCAGGCCATCGGCCTCCCCAGATAGACAGAACACTCTTTCCCATCAAGAAAGGAACAGGTTTTTTTCAACTCGATGGAAACCCGACCGAGCCAGGGTTCCTGCCCCTCGAAAGGATCGAATCCCACTTTACAATCCTTTTCAAAGAGGTCCAATATCTTTTGTCCAGAAGTCAAAGAAATGGCAGCCAGATCGACAAGGCTGATGGAGACATGAAGATTGGGTTCTTTGCAACCGTATCTTTCACAAGAACCCGGACAGGAAAACTCCCACCCTTCATTAAAGAGATTTGACCTTTCTGTGAAATAAGATTCCATAAGAATTTTATATCCAGAATTTCGCCAGACTTCAACCCCACCTTATTGCGGAATGCTGAGTGCGGATTGCGGATTGAAAAATATTTTTGGATGTAATATAGAATGAGATGATAATAACAAGAATCCTTAGTGGGGAGAGCCCAATTTAGTAAACACAAGTCACACAGCTTCTCGGTTCAAAATTTATGCAATGACTTAGGGGAGGAGACAATGAAAACAAGAATAACCGAACTCTTAGGAGTCAAACATCCCATCATGCTTGCAGGAATGGCCTTTGTGAGTTTACCAAAACTGGTCGCGGCGGTTTCGAATGCCGGAGGGATTGGCATGTTGAATTCCGTCGCCTATACTCCCAACCAAATGAAAGAGGTGATCAGAGAGATAAAATCTCTTACGGATAAGCCTTTTGGGGTAAATACCACCCTGCTATTTCCCAATGCGAAAGAGAATGTGGAGGTAGCTCTTGAAGAAAAAGTCCCGATTTTAAATTACGCGTTGGGGAAAGGAGATTGGTTAATTAAGGCAGCTCATGAATATGGCGGTAAGGTTTTGGCAACCGTGGCCATAGAGAGACATGCACGTCGAGCTGAAATGGACGGAGCGGATGCTCTTGTGGTGACGGGGCATGAGGCAGCAGCCCACGGAGCAGAGGTAGGCACATTGGTATTAATCCCTTTGGTTGCTCGCCAAACAAAACTTCCGATCATTGCGGCCGGTGGTTTCTGCGATGGTAGGGGATTAGCAGCTGCCTTGGTTCTGGGAGCGGATGGAATTTCCATGGGCACAAGGTTCATGTTGACCCAAGAATGCGAAATGCACCAAAAAGCGAAAGAGCTTTCTCTCAAAGCGACGGCGGAGGATACGATTTGTTCTGAGATGATTGATGGTTTGCCTGGAAGATGGCTCAAGACTCCGGCAGCCATGAAGTTGGCAGAGGGGAAGACGTCATTCCTTCGGGCACTCTCCAGTGCCCTCCAGGTTAAGCGTATGATCGATGTCCCCATCGTTAAGCTTTTCCTCGGGGGTTTGAAACAGCGAGGGGTTCACAACCTTGCTCGCCAAGCGCTTAGTATCTCAGGACTAAAGATCGCTATTGACAACGGCGACCTGGAAACTGGAGTTCTGCCCATAAGCCAGGCGATCGGCTTGATCAAAGACTTACCAACCTGTCAGGAAGTCATTGAACGAACTGTCGCAGAGGCTCAGAAATGGGTGGAGGTGGCAGGGAAAAAATTAATTTCCTGAGCACTAAAACGTCAAGATATTCTTAAGGATAGAATTTGAAGCTCCCCGGCAATGTAATATCATTTTATATTGTGCCCCTTCCTGCCTGCCGGCAGGCAGGGACCCCGCCTATCCCGCTAGGGCGGGACGGGGCACTTTCCGGTCAAGATTTTCTTAAAGGCGCCTCGATCTCTCAGGTCAGATACGATTCCCATTGTCTCGCCGTCTTTAACATATAACCCTTTGGAAGGCCTTTGACGATCCGGTTGTGGCCGGGTAAAAGGATATCCACTTCTAATTCTCCAAGTCGCATCAGAGATTCTTTAAGCTGAGAGGCTTTGGCTCCGTAAAGGTCAAAGCGACCAATGGCATAATCGGCATAGACCACGTCCCCTGGAATGAGGATTTTCATAGTGCGATGATAAAGACCGATACTGCCCATAGAGTGTCCTGGGATGTGGATGACCTCCCACACCGTGCCGCCCAGATCTAAGGTCTCCCCTCCTTGAAGCTTCTGATTGACTTGAAATTTAAAGGCCCCTGGTTTAAGGCCAAACTGCGACTGGCAAAGTCCCCGGAACATGTCCATCCCGTAAACAGCCCGCTCGTCCCCCTGCTCTAAGAGATCGGCTTCCAAGTAGTGCACCCACAGCTCAGCCCAGGGAATCTGTTTTGAGATTTCAGCGAGGCATCCGATGTGATCCAAGTGGGTGTGTGTCATGATAATCCTTTTTATGGCTGATAATTCGATGCCTGCTTTCTGGATGGACTGAATCTTATAACTCCCCTTACCTACGAAGCCCGCATCCATGAGGGAGAGGTTTTGAGAGGAAGGGTTACCCACAACATAAACATGGGAGTCAGGCATAAATTCGTCTTGCCCTGGAATGTGGTAAACTTCTTCCGTTACTTTTGGCATAGATCACTCCTCATGAAAGTCTTGACTCGCCTAACCATAACCCAATAGGCCCCTCTGTTCAATCATCCTGCCTTCATTCTTTTTCATTAGGATCAGCTTCGTTTTGATTTCTACCTTCCTTTTCAATTAAAATGTCGTCAATGAAAGAAGTTCTGTGAGAAAGGAACTTACCATGCTACGACGCAACTTGGAACATCCTGAGGTGAAAGCCACTCGATACCGGGCCCATGGCGGAGGCGTGGCCCATATGATTTTGGATACCCGCCACCTGCAAACCTTGATGTTCTTGGCCCACGCCTCGGTAGCCCCTAAACAGAAACTTATTGGCCACAGAGACCCGATGGAGGAGATCTACATTATCCAAAGCGGCGAAGGTCTTATGCAGGTGGGTGAAGAGGTCTGTGAGGTCAGCCCCGGAGATGCCATTCACATCCCCGTCGGCCAGTTCCATGAATTGACAAACACTGGAGATGAGGAATTTACTATCTTGGTGGTGGCAGGACTGATCCCCGATGAGTAAATTTCAGATTTCAAATTGCAGATTGCAAATTGAAAATTCCGCATTCCGCCATGCACCACGAAGGGTGCATGGCAGCCCTGAACCTTACATGGTTCGGGGCGCATTCCACACTCGGAATCAATCCTTTTTATACCTCCAAAGCCAGAGGAGGCCGATGACGATCAGGAGAAGAGGTAGAAAGTATGTCTTGATGACTGCAGGAACCGAAATATGAATGGAATAATATTTTGCCCCCAGGATGAAGATTCCCAGGATCGTCGTTATCCAGGCCGCTAGACTTTTTCTGCTCTGAACAAGCCCTCCTATTCCAAGGGCTATCATCATCCACGGCCACCCCTCCCGCAGTCCATATCCAGTACCCATTCGATCTAAGAAAATCAGGACACCCATCGCAATCAGTGCCAGCGCCAAGCCCATCTCTATTCTCCTTTCCTGTCAACAATTACAAACCGATCCTGAATCTGACCATCCAAATCGACGACTTCGCCTTCCACCCTTCCCTTTTGAATGGAGACCCACACATAATGGAAATATCCCCCCATATCCTTAAGGGCATAGATGGGCGCTCCCCCACCTCCCGTAATGATGTAGAGAATTTGATCTTTTACCATCCGGTGATAGCGGTGGTCATCGCCTTGAAAAACGGCTTTCACCTGGGTCTTTACAAAGAGTTGATGGAGATCATCTCTGGCCAATGGATGTTTATCCATGGCTTTTCCCAGTTTCAAACTATCCACTGGAAGAAAGAGTGGGCGATGGATAAAGACCATCTTCAATGGCGTGTTAGAGGATGACAGGATATCTTTTACCCACGACCACTGGTCATCCATGATTTTCCTCTTCCCCTTTTCCGAGTCTAGGATGACAAAAAGTGCACCTCCCGTTTGGAAAGCATAATAAGTTTTCCCTTCCGGAAGGATAAACTGTTTTCGATAGATCTCCTCCCCCCGGGTTGTATCTGCCACCTCATGATTCCCTATCACAGGGAAGAAGGGGATATCGATGGCCTTTGAAATCTCAAAGAACCCTTCCCACTCCTTCTCGTTGGGCCTGCTGATCATATCACCCAAATGAATGATGAAACGGGGCTCCCGTTTCAAGATCTTCTGAATGAGTTGAGTAAACACCTTCTCTCCATCACGGCTATCTCCGAGGATGGCAAACTGGATAGGGGGTTCAATCGACTTGACCCTTTCCACACTCTGGCTGACCTCTCTGATCGGTCCCGCAGATGAAACGAAAGGAATGAGAAAGAGAACAAACGAAAAGGTTAGACCTTTCGTCCATTTTTCCTTCTTGAAAAAATTCCTAAAATTTTCCATAATGCTTTCAATTTAAACCCATATTTTCCATACATCATATTGAGGAAAAACGCAATCCATATGGGCCCTTTGGGGGAAAGGAGATACTATGGACTCTAAACTAATCAAACAGTTTTATTTTTTTTTGATCGCCCTCTTTGTGTGGACCGCTGTCATCCTGGCGGTAGGACCTAAGTAATTTTTTGATTTAAAAGGAGGAATTAAGAAGAATGGCAGGCGGTTTGATCCTCTCAAAGAAATGTGATAAAAAGGATCTGATAGTCGGATTACAGACAGGCAACACGAAACACCCTGAACTGCGTTGAGTTCGGGGCAAGCCGTGCACCCTGCGTGGTGCAGGGCGGTTACATTCACGTTTTTTGAGGTTAAGTCCGGGGTTTAAAGCCTCAAGCCTACGACCACAAACCTCATGCCTCGGCTGGCCCACGTAGCTCAATGGTAGAGCTGCTGATTTGTAATCAGCGGGTTGGCGGTTCAAATCCGTCCGTGGGCTCCAGATAAAAAAATGGGCAAACCTAATCATTGGTTTGCCCATTTTAATTAGAGGCGTAGTCTTGATGAAAGGAAAAAGGGATACTTCCAATATTTTAATGATATTAGAAGACTCGGCAAATATCCCTAATTTTTTTCTTGATTCCGATACTTGGGTCTTTTGTTCGATTCGAGGATCTTTTTTCTGATGCGCACAGAGTATGGAGTCACCTCAACCAGTTCATCTTCTTTGATAAACTCGATGGCCTGCTCAAGGCTAAGAATCTTGGGCGGAATGAGCTGCAAGGCTTCGTCCGAAGCTGCTGCCCTTATATTCGTGAGTTTCTTTTCTTTCGTCGCATTGACATCAAGATCGTTGTCTCTTGAATTCTCCCCAACCACCATCCCTTCGTAGACAGGTGTGTTCTCCTTTACAAAGAGTGTCCCTCGTGGCTGCAGGTGAAAAAGCGCATACGTGGTCGTCTTTCCAGGCCTGTCTGCAATAAGGGTTCCGGTAGAGCGCTTTGTAATAACGCCATGCCACGGCTCATAACCATCGAAAATATGGTTGAAGAGCCCTGTCCCTCTGGTATCGGTGAGAAACTGAGAGCGAAAGCCAATCAGCCCTCTGGATGGAATCCTGAATTCGAGCCGGACCCTGCCATGGCCATTGTTGCTCATCTTCTGCATCCTGCCTTTACGGATCCCCACCTGCTGTGTCACGACCCCTAAGAACTCCTCTGGAACATCGATGACAAGATGCTCCATGGGCTCGTGAAGAGCGCCGTTCACGTTTTTTGTAATGCTCTCGGGCATAGACACAGAAAGCTCATAGCCTTCCCTTCTGATCATCTCGATCAGGATCGCAAGCTGCAGTTCCCCTCTTCCCATCACCTTGAACGAATCCGTAGAATCAAAGTCAACCTTAATCGACACATTATACAAGAGCTCCTTTTCAAGCCGATCCCGCAGGTTTCTCGACGTAACATACTTTCCATCTTGACCGGCAAAAGGCGAGGTATTCACAGAAAAAACCATGGAGATGGTAGGCTCATCCACTGCAATCCTTGGAAGAGGTTCCGTATTTTCAATATCGGTAATGGTATCTCCAATATTAATCCCTTCAATCCCGGCCAGGGCAACAATATCCCCTGCCCGGGCCCCTTTGATCTCTAATCTTTCGAGCCCCTGAAATCCATAGAGCGATGTAACCTTCGTCTTGATCGGTTCCCCTTTGCCGTTGATCATCGATACCCAGTCCCCAATCTTAACCGAGCCTGAAAAGATTCTCCCGATGGCAAGCCTACCAACGTAATCGCTATAGTCGATGTTGGTGACCAGGAGCTTCAGCGGCCCTTCTTCATCGCCTTCAGGCGGCGGAACGGCGGAAAGAATGAGTTCAAACAGACACCGAAAGTCTTCCGCATTCTCATCAGGATGGAGTTTTGCAATTCCGAGTTTTGCGTTGGTGTAGACGATCGGAAATTCAAGCTGCTTCTCCGTCGCATCGAGGTCAATAAATAGATCGTAGACCTCGTTGAGCACCTCTTGGATTCTCGCATCAGCCCGGTCTATCTTGTTAATTACAAGGATAGGAGGAAGATTAAACTCGAGGGCCTTTTTCAGAACGAATCTTGTCTGGGGCAAAGGGCCCTCCGAGGCATCGACAAGGAGCAGGACGCCATCAACCATCTTGAGCGTCCTTTCCACCTCCCCGCCGAAATCGGCATGGCCTGGCGTATCAACAATATTGATCTTGATGCCCTTATATTCGATCGCCGTATTCTTTGCCACGATGGTAATGCCCCGTTCCCGCTCTAAGGCAATATTGTCCATGACCCTTTCCTGGACCGTCTCGTTCAAACGAAAAATGCCTGACTGCTTGAGCAAGCCATCGATGATCGTTGTCTTTCCATGATCAACATGGGCAATGAGAGCGATGTTCCTCAAATCTTCGCGCTTCATAAGTTCCTTTTGAGCCACACAGGCAAACCTTATACGGTGCGAGTGCGGGGCCGACCCCCCGTCCCCCCGTTAGCGCCCGCGCTGCTGTCAGGGTGAAACTGAAACCTGTTTTTCAACCGTGCTCTTCTTTGAGGAGGTCCTACCGTGGGAGATTGGCCGGGGTCGTTTCTTGAAGTATTTCTTACTCTCTCGGTTCCCATTGTGCTGGGAGACAACCTGGAGGTTAGGGATGTTGCCATGCCACACGGGATTAATACGATTTATCTTGAACAGGGATTTCAAGACTCCTAATTCCTGGTCTGTTACAAACGTCATGGCAATACCTGGCCGTCCCATTCTCCCGGTCCTTCCTGTCCTATGCGTGTAAGATTCCTGGCCGTTAGGATAGTCATAATTAATCACATGGCTGACATGGGTGAAGTCGAGGCCGCGGCTGGCAAGGTCGGTGGCAACCATGAAGGTAATCTCATTCCGGCGAAAACGTTCGAAGATCGACGTTCGCCTTGATTGCTCCAGCCCTCCGTGGATATACCCTATGGAATTAAATTTCCCCTCCAAGTCCCTTATGAGTTTCTCACCGTAATGTCGCGAATTGCAGAAGATGATGGCCTGGGAGATTTTCTCCCTTTTCAGGTATTCAATCAAGGTATTGAGCCGATCACGTCGCCCCGTATACTGAAAATGGTGAGCCAGACTCTCTGGAGCCACCCGTTCCTTATTCAATTCCACTCTGACGGGTTCTTTCAGATAGGTCCTGATCAGTCGATCGATCTCTTCGGGCATCGTCGCTGCAAAAAACAGTGTTTGGTGCTCATGGATCATACAGGACATGATCCACTCAATATCTTCAATAAAACCCATCTTCAGCATCTCGTCCGCTTCATCCAGAACCAGCATACGAACGCAGGAGAGGTCAATCGACGTGGTATGATATAGGAAATCGATCAATCGCCCGGGTGTTGCGACGAGGATATGGACCTTGTCCCTCAACTTGGCTTTTTGAATCTCCATCGAGAATCCGCCAAAGATGGCAAACGGAACGACATCTGTCAGCCTCGAAATCTTATCGATCTCTTCCACATATTGAAGTGCCAGTTCACGGGTAGGAACCAGGATGAGGGCCTGGATGGCATTGAGCGAGGGATCGATCATCTGGACGAGTGGAATACCGCAGGCCGCTGTTTTACCCGAGCCGGTCTCCGCCCGGGCCAAAAGATCCCTGCCGCTCAGGATAGAAGAGAAGGTCTTTTCCTGGATGGGCGTCAAATCCTGATAACCCATGTCAGCCAGGGCCTTCTGAATCTCTGGTTTTAGATCTAATTCTGAAAAGTTCATTCATTGCTCCTTAAGAGGTGATGGAATGGAGTTATCCCATTCCTTTTTTATGCCAAACCAATGATTTCCACGATTTCACACGACTTGCGGGCAAGCAACGGTTTAATCACGCAGAAATGAATTGGAAGACTCCGTATGGTTAACAAAAAACCCGTAAAGAAGTTGTCTATAGTCCTTTACGGGTTTTCATCTCGCTACCAAAAAGGCTCTATAAAACAGTATAAATATAAACTACTTTTCGCATAAAAGCAAGAAAGATTATTACGGGGGTGGCTGTTCAAATCCTTTGATTGATTTTTGAAGGGTTGACTTCCAGTTCTTATCCTTTGATCTTGAATTCTTAAGTTTAGTGGTTAGATTTAAATAAGACAGGAGGTGCTAACCATGAAAAAAAATGACAAAAAAGCGAAAAAAGCTAAGACCACAACTTCAACTTCGTATGATTGTTGCTGGTATGATCCGGGCTGCTATGATCTTTGCTGCGGCGGGGTGTGCTGCTGTTAGGTCTGGGGAGTTAGGCGCAAGTAATAGGGTGTTGCCCTAATCTATTTTCTCACCAGTCACACCGTGCTTTTTGCTAACCGCTGGGCTTGCGATTCAAGTCCGTTTGTTACCTTAAATGCAAAAAGGAGCAACCAAAGCTTGGTTGCTCTTTTTTTATGAAAATAGCGACCTATATGATTTAATTTCCCAAGCCGACCCCTGAATTTCCTTGATTAGATTTGACACCAATTTCTTCCACTTAATTGCATTTATCAACTCGGCTTTAATAGTGAAAATTTTAGGGAAAAACCTATTTTACTATCTTGTAATTATATCGATTTTTTGATATAAAAACGGATGTTTTTGAATTCTAATTTTCATCTATATTTATAGAAAGGGGGAAGTGGTATGAAGGGGATGACTTTCAAAAAGGCTTTGTTGCTGAGCGGAATTTTTCTGTTATCAACATTTATCCTGGCTCAATTATCATGGGGCTGTGATGACGACAAATGGGACTGGGACCACCACGATAAGTGGGATTGTCATAAGTACGGTAAGCCCTGTCAACCACCAAAGATTCAAAAAGTATTTTTAGACTACAACCCTGACTCAGAGACATTCATAAGATTCTCGATTTGGGGCAAAAATTTTGACAATGGAGCCCCTCCGGTTGTTGCCTTGGGCGGTGAATTTGGTCTTACTGTAATGGAGCACTCTGATGGTTATATAGTCGCGACATTGCCGAAGTCGGAAGAACAAGATTTCGATTACGGAGACTATAGATTGGTCGTCTCTACGTGCCACGATTCTGCATGTAAAGACAAATATTGCAAGGATCACGGTCCTAATTGTAAATGTAAATATTGCAAAGACCACTGTTCTAAATGTAAAGACAAATATTGCAAAGAAAATGAATATAAATGTAGATGTAAGGATCGATATTCCCTGACCATCACAGGTCCTCAAGGACAAGCTGGGGCAATTGTATTGAAAATAGTTACCGTAGAAGGACAACCAAGTTCTGGGAATGAACTTGACATTGTAGGTACTGCAGATTGCGGTCCAGGCTACAAGGTAACTGGCGGAGGGTTTTCATGTGCGAAATGTTCAAGAATCCTAGAAAGTAAGCCTTCGCAAGAAGGAAGTGGGTGGCAAGCAATTGGCAGAGTGTTGCCAGAAGTTGTCTCGGATCTTGAGGTTTATGCTGTCTGCGTTCAGATCCAGTAGGGATTCCATATTTAAAAAGGGATAGAAGAGGGGGCAACCTTGGTTGGGGTTGCCCTTTTTTTGAATAAAATCTTCCTTCTATTTATGCTGGAACCATTGATGGAACAAGAAAGGAAAAGAATCCTTCTTTCACATTTTCTCTTTTGATCTTCTCGAAGGCGCATTCCACTGCAGACCGAATCTCTTCCAGATCCACTGGCTTCATTGCTTGATAGAAGATGCCCGCACCACGGAGGCGCTTCACCTCTCCGATTGACTCCTCTGAGGAGATCACGATCACCTGGATACGGGAATTGATCTTTTTAAAGACGGGAATTAAATCACAAGCTTTCACTCCTTCAAGCTCATCGTCGAGGAGGAGAACTTGAGTGGTTCCATTTCGCATCCTTCGGATCATATCGCTCACCAATCTTACCGTCTCCACTCGATATCCCATTCGGTGAAATTGGGTGGCGAGCGATCTGGCCGAGAGATCATCCTGATATGCTATGAGGATCGTATTCGATTTCATGCTAAACCCTCCTCTCCTCTAATCCTATCATCCTATATCACCTCGACGGGCGCCTCATTTTTCCGTGAGGAAGAGGCTATCGTTCCCACCAGGGAGGAAACGAGGATCCCTGCTGGAATCAATTGGGCCAAAACAATGATGATTCCGAAGGTCAGGAAGAAGCATGCTCCCAAAACTCCTGCCCCCCTGACTCCTCCTGCAAAGGCGATTCCGAAAGAGGCAAAAACGATTGACATAATGAAAACCAGGCTTAGGATGAGTAGAATTTTTTCGATCTTCACGGTTATCATCTCCTTTATGGGTGATTCAGTTCTTCACGGCAACTGGCTCAGCACCTGGAAGAAGAACTTCTTCCTCAACTTTCTTCTCTTTCTTGAAGGCCATGGTTGTCGCTGTCCCGATGAAGCTGAAGAAGAGAATCGCAGCCGGGATCAGTTGAAGAAGGACAATGATGGTTCCGACGATGATGAAGATCCAGAGGGCCGTTCCAGCTTCTTTTAGGCTGATCGACCTGGCGAATGCGGGGCTTGCCATCAGAGTGATTAACCCAACCATCAATCCAACCTTTAGTGCTTTCATCTTTCGTTCCATCTTTAGTTCCTCCTTTTTTTGAATTTCACTTTTCTTAGGCTGCATGTATCATGCCAAAAGAAATTGATTTTATAAGCCATTAAAATTATTAGAAAATCCTGATACTGTACACCACATACTTAAGACAGAAAAATATTATTTCTATACATATTTCCCTTTAAAAATCGGCACAGACTTCGTTACCTCTTGAAATGAATAAGCTTTCTAATATAATAAAAAAACAATACATTCTGAGCGTTTTGGATTAAGAGAATATGCAGCGAAGGGAAAAGGCATTTACCTCAATAAGCATTCTTCTTATGAGAATACATAGAGGGTATGGGTAAAGGGGTTTCTAAAAAGAAATGAAAAAGCCCACCTGAACAAAAAAGAGGTGGGCCGTAAATGAAGTTGATAAGGGATTTGATCACCTTAATACCTTCTTTTTATCTACCGGTCATGTATGCTCTCTTTATATACTCTACACAAGATGAGGACTTCCGGTTCAGGGTTAGAATGCTCATTTAAGAATTTCAACCGAGACAATTTGCAACCCCTTATAGCAACCCTCTCATGCAGGACTCAAGATATTTACGTAAACTTTCTTGTCTTTTCTCCAGAAGTAAGCTAATTTGAAGCTAATAGTTAAAAGTCCAAAGCTCAAAATTTGAAATCACAAGCTGAGAGGAAATTTCTCGAAGGAGGATCCTATATGGAGAAGGACTTGGTGGCAGTCTTGGGAGGAGGAAATGGCGGTCATGCTGTGGCAGCAAATCTTTCCCTTGCCGGATTTAAGGTGAACTTTTTCGAACTCCCTCAATTTGCAGACCCCCTTGAAAGAGTTTTGAGGACCAGAGAAATTCGAATCGAAGGAGTATCGATCGATGGAGTAGCGAAGGTGAATTTAGCTACAACCGATATCGAGCAGGCGATTAAAGATGCAGAGGTCATCTTTGTGATTACGCCTGCCTTTGGTCATAAAACGATGGCAGAGGTCTGTGCTCCTTTTGTTCAGGATGGCCAGATCATTCTCCTCATGCCAGGTTCAGGAGGAACCCTCGAATTTGTAAAGATCTTCAAGGAGAGAAAGGTTGGAAAAGAGATTATTTTTGCTGAAAGTTGTACTCTCCCCTATGGGGCCCGGCTCAAAGCCCCTGGCCATGTCTCTGTTTTCATTCACGCCCTCCTCCTTCCCACTGGCGTATTCCCATCGAAAAAGACAAAAGAGGTGATTCCAAAACTAAAACAATATTACTCTACGATCACCCCTGCTAAGGATGTCTTGGAGGCAGCCATTAATAATCCGAACCCTATTGTCCATCCGGTAGCAACTCTGCTCAGCGCCACTCGAATTGAACATTCAAAGGGTGAATTTTATCTCTATGCTGAAGGAATGACCCCATCCGTGGCTAGAACTTATGAATCCCTCAACGAGGAGAGGCTCTCCATTTGCAAAGCTATGGGATATAAACTCTATCACTGGGACGATCTTGATTTTAAGAACTATAATCTGGGAGAGACGGAAGAAGAGTGCCGTTACCGAATCCTCAACACCAGTATGGATGGAGCGTTTGGAAAGGATGGGATCTTTGCAGGGATGAAAATGAAAGGCCCTGAACATTTAAAAGACAGATATGTAACAGAAGATGTCCCCTACGGGATGGTTCTGACTTCCACCCTGGGAGACCTTCTTAAAATCCCCACCCCCACACACGATGCTGTTATTCAGCTTACCTCAGCAATCAACCGGACTGACTATTGGAAAACAGGGAGGGGCATAAAGGAATTAGGCCTTTCCAAGATGAACAGGCAAAGTCTTAAGAAATTCCTTCTGGAGGGGAAAAAATAGACTCGAGTCAGAGGCAAAACTGAAAGATCGTTCCGAGATAAACTCGTTATGCGGCCCAAAAGGGGAGAAAAGCGGCCTTATTCTTTAAGAAGAATATAAGGTCCTTTAACCGTCTTTTTATTCTGTGTTTGGCATCTATATTTCGTATCGCTCTAAATTAAACGTAGGCCATTAAAATAATTAACAATTTATTGAATGTCCCCTATCCTCAAATTAATCCTCAAATAAACCAAGATTTCCCTTGACAAAAAAAGCCTGTTATTTTAGTATCCCAATCGACATTGTGCTTCTTGTCACATATAGACCTAGCCTAAAATTTTTTAAATCTTGATATATTAACCAACCATCTTTTTACAAAACACAGGAGAAGGGGGGGATCTCTGAATCGAAGATTTCATATTGCGGATCAGTAGCGTCCGGTTAAAAGTTGAATAAAGTTAACTGGTTATAAGTAGCCTCCTTTTGGTTTTGGAGGTGAAAATTTGTAAGTAATGGTAGTAATTCATCATTTTCAAAAATGGTAATGCTTAAA